>JADMIO010826339.1_pt1 | contig 75225 bp, 67 predicted proteins | sample 8958161 | NCBI WGS metagenome assembly JADMIO01 (sample SAMN16585339, study PRJNA669376) | soil metagenome | isolation source: Crop rotation soil | place: USA: Cullars Rotation, Alabama | collected 2011 | reverse complement strand
TGACCCGTTCTATACCCTTCGCCGGAAAAACTCTACCAAAAATTGAGATGCGCCCGCATCGCGGTTATGGGCTGGAAAATCGTTGCACCTTTTGTTTCGGTCGCGAATCATCCTGTTGTGTGAGTGGCCATTGGGAACTAGCCAGAGGATAACTTATGGACGGCAAAGAATTACGCGAAGCATTACGAGCGGGCAAGCGGCTCTATGGCACACTGATAACTTCCATCTCTCCGAAGTGGATGGATGCCATCCCTGGGCTTGGCCTGGACTGCGTTTTCATAGATACGGAACATGCACCCATGGATTGGCACAAGTTGGGCTGGATGTGCCATGCTTTCCGTGGATTAGGAATTGCCCCGATTGTCCGAATTCCCAAACCCGACCCTTTCGAGGCTTGTCGGGTTCTGGATATGGGCGCCCGCGGCATTGTCGCGGCATACGTCGAGACACCTGAGCAGGTTCAACAACTTCGTGGTGCAGTGAAGCTCCGTCCCCTGAAAGGGCAAAAATTAGAGCACGTTCTCTCAGGCCGTGCCCAGTTGGATCCTGAGATGATGCCCTACGTTCAGACCTACAATCAAAATAACGTGTTGCTGGTTAATATTGAAAGTGTTCCGGCACTGGACGCATTGGATGAAATCCTGGCTGTGCCCGATCTCGACGGGGTGTTACTCGGACCGCATGATCTCTCCTGCAGCCTGGGAGTGCCCGAACAATATGATCACCCATTGTTTGAAAAGGCTGTGGAAAAACTGATCACAAAAGCTCGCGCGAGACAGGTGGGGCCGGGGCACATTTTTTACCCTCCGTTGAGCACGAAATTAAGTGGGCCAAAGTTGGGTTGAATTTGATACTACATCTGGCGGACGTGACTTTGTTCCGCCGCTCGCTGAACCAGGACTTGAGCCGGCTGCGGAAAACATTGGGCGACCAGGTTTCAGAAAAGAAACTTGGGGACATAGCAATTTGAAACCGCTCTGGAAAAAATTGTTAGCTGGCTCTGCACTGCTTGCGCTAACAGGCTGCGTTGGCAATCGGGACCACCTTTCGAACACCTCCCAGGCTGGAACATTCCGCCGCCTTGAAGGAGCGGGTATTGAAAATTTCTACCTGTTAGGATCAGGCGTGTTATCAGGGTCTTCACCCGAAGGAGATACTGGTTTCGAAACGCTTTGTCACTTGGGCGTAAAGACCCTTCTCAGCGTGGATGGTGCCGCGCCACTAACCGACTTGGCCGCGAAACACGGTCTTCGTTATGTTCACATCCCGATTGGCTATGGCGGCATTTCTCCCACCAAAGCCCTCATGATCGTCAAGGCTGCCCAAACTCTTCCGGGCCCAATATTTGTTCATTGCCATCACGGGCTGCATCGTGGCCCTGTAGCTGCGGCAATTATTTGTGAAGGCTTAGCGGGATGGACTCCGGAGCAGGGTGAAGCGTGGCTGCGGACGGCCGGCACCTCCACCAATTATCCTGGACTGTATCGCACGGTGCGCGATTTTATCCCGCCCACAGCAATTGAGCTCCGCCGCGCACCAAAGAATTTTGTCTCACGCGCTCGCACCCCCAGCCTCGTCAACACCATGGTGCAGATTGACGAACATTTCGATGTGCTCGAAGCGTTTCAGAAAGCGGGGTTCAAGTTATTGCCCGAGCACCCGGACGCCACGCCCGTTAACGAGTCTCTGATTCTTCGTGAGCTTTTCCGCGAAGCGCACCGCACCAGGCAGGATGGTGAAAGAGGGGACAAATTCCTGGCCGAACTGGTCAAAGCTGAAACGACCGCAAACGATTTTCATCTCCGCATCCAGGAGCTCGCCTCCAATCCCGCCTTGCCACTCCAAGCTGCCGAATCTGCTTTTCAAAATGTCTCCAGAACCTGCATCGCTTGTCATAAGGCGTATCGGGACTGAAACTCGCACCTCTCTGAAGTGTTCTTGTGCATCGACACGCCGCACGGTCCAGTTTTTCCTGTCCATGCCCCTTGACAACTCTGGCAAGTGCCCGTTCACTGCATGTTATGAAGGTGCGGGTTCACTGCTTAAATTCGAGATACCTGAGCGGTAAAACCGACGGATTACACGTGTGTGTCTTTGCACCGCTTTTGAAAATGTGAAAGGACAAACTTCAAAGGTGTGGTACTCCGAACTTTACTTAAGATTTTTGGCCTCCGGGGACAGATATGTTTGTAGAACATTGCCGATCGGAGGAAGTTTGTCCCATTTATACTGTTCGGCCTAGTAGTGACATGATCAGGCACATCGTAACTATCCTGCTTATGGCCCTCGGCGTCGAACTAGCGGCTGGCGCGGAACCTCACTTCTCTTTTTGGAGCTGCGATATAACGGCACCGACTGGATGGACCGAACTAAAGAAAAAGGAAGATATCCTTGTGCTGCGTTCGGAAGATGGACACCAGCGGGCGACCGTTTCCGGTATACGGCTCGGTGCAGACGCCAGCATGGAGGACTTTAAGAAGCTATGCGCCAAGCGCATCGAGGCTGAGAACAAGGCCTTTACTAATGGTTTCGTGGACCCGACCCCGCCGTTCAGGGATGGGGATGCTTTCGGGATGTTCTTCTCCGGGGGCGACAAGAAGTCAGGTCGCGTGTTTTCGGGCTACCTCTCGCTTGCGAAGCGAGAACTGATCACCCTCTATGTGGAGAGTCTCGGCACCGGCCCAAAGGAGCATCTGGCAACCTTCAAGGCCCTTGTCAGCGAGCTAAAACGCAAGTGAAAGGGCCGAACAAAAGGAAGGAGCCGTGACGAGCAGCGCGGTGTGCCCGTGGTTTCAATTCCATAGCCTAGCCGCGCTGCTCGTCACGGCTCGTCGTTAGGGAGCTTATGGCCCGCTTCAAACGAAGTGCTTTGATAAATGCGAACAGATACGTGGCTGCATCGTCCTACGTTCTCAAGGTCACCGCGAAGAAGGCTAAGAAAGAGATCAAACGAAGACGCGCGGCGGTCAAGGCCGGCCAGCCAATATGAGCACGAGGATTTCCAGCAGTAACGAGCGAGAGTGGGCGCCAGGCAGGCGTCGGCTTTACTGGCGGGCTTTGATCCTTAGTCCTCTCGTCGGGTTCCCTCTGTCCTTCATTGTAGCAGTTTTGGGTGGCCCATTGTTGCTCTCATACATTATAGCGGCCGCGTCCGTTATCCTGGGTATCGCGCTGGGTCTTCGCTTTCAGTTCGCGCGCTGCCCCCGATGCCGCAACTTGTTCTGGTCGATTCCGGGCAAGTGGCATTTGTTATGGCCTACAAAGAATTGCAGGCACTGCGGTTTCCAGGGGAGCGCCGCGCATGAGCCGCTCGCCGAACAAGGGCGCTTCAGGCAAGCGCGGGATACGCACTCTGTTCCATACTGGACGGCCTTGCCTCGCGCTGACTGAGCGCTGTCGTTTGGCCAAGTGCGTCACCTATGATTGACCTGAGCACAGCGAGAAAACGAGTGAAGGAATACCTGCTTCGGACCGAGAGGTGGATGAACTCCTTTGGCTCCGCCCTGCCAGACTACAAGGACCCGCACCACAGGTCGGTCATCGTTAAGGAATCCGATTACGACTTCGGATGGGTTTTCTGTTACGACACCGAGAAGCATGTTCCTACCGGAGACACGAGCTGTGCCATCGCCGGAAACGGGCCAATTATTGTCGATGCTGCGGACGGCCAGCTTTATGTCACGGGCACTGCGTACCCGCTTGACCACTTCATTGCTGAGTATCGCAGAGGCGTGAGGCGTAGGGCCGAACCCGACGCTCCACCGAATGGCGGCCCCGCCCACTCGGGGGCTTCGGGAGTCTCGGAGGGGCCGCCATCGGTGAGCTGAGCATTTGCCAGGATCGAGCGTCGCATGACTACACAGCTCATCAACCACACCATGAACGACGGCTCTCGCCAGTTCGCGAAGCTGCCCCAGACCAAGCTATGGCACGAGTTGCGTGACCATTTGCAGAAACTGAACGGTGCAGTCGTCACCGGCTTTCTTACCGACGGCAATACAGAGGCGTGGATTGACTTCAAATTTCGTGGGCAGACATTCACGATCAACGACCAGTTTGGCCATTATTGGTTCTTCGTGGACGACCCCTTATGCCCAGACGAGATTCTCACCGAGGTTGTCACCCACTGTGAGAGGCTACTGAGCACATGAGGTCGGCGAACCATTGGTTTCAGGCAACGCGGAATTACGCGCTCGTGTTGTTCTGACTGATTGGCCCCGCGTACCTGAGCCAAAACGTTCGGCCGTAAGAGTATCATGTGATGCGGCATTCTACTGATTGTGACGGTGTTCTGCGTCGTGGCCTGCAGACGCAGCCGCCCACCCAGGCTGCGCCTCCAAATTCACACCCACCGAGGTTTCTCAGTCACTCACTTGCTTGCGCGCGAAGGGCAAAGAGCTATTGCCGAACTGGACCGGGTCCGCGTCTGCACCTTACGTGTCGGATTTTCTCGCACTCTTCCCACAAGCCGAGGTAAACTACCGATGCTTCACCAGTACTGATGGACCTGAGGTTCGATGTCGCGGTGGACTCTTATGAGCGTTACGAGTTCGAGATGCGGTTGCCCGTCCAGTGGGATTCAGAGCGTCGCACGGTTATTGGTTAGGGCGAGCCGGTGTATTCGATTCGGGAAGTTACGAAGGTCACCAGAGGCCCGAGCGGAATTGCAGAAGACACTCTCGAGCCTGCCGGGGAGCACCACTTCGGGCCGAATGGACGGAGCACGCTGGCTAGCCGAAGCGGCGATTCCCCCTCGATCGGTTACATGCTTGTCACCAATCAGCCGGTCGCCGGTTTTCGCGATAGGAGCGATCACCCATGATCGAAGGTTCACCGCACCCGCCGCGCCAGTCAACGCCGGGAGACCATCTAGGTTGCATTTCAGCGGCACTGTCCCGGCGTGGCTGCCCTGTACGTTCGTCATCGTGAAGGCATCGATGCATTCGCTCCTATGAAACGCATTGCAACTTACCCTCTGGTCATTCTGTTCCTCGGGCTGGCCACCGCACTCGGGGCTGACGTTGCGACCAACGTAATTGATCCCAACACGGTCTACGGTGCCGTTCCGATCACATGCAAACTCGAATATTACGCAAAGTTCGAGTACGATCACGAAATCCGTGAGTCTGACATCCGGTTACTTGTTGCGGACCCGCTACGCACCAATATCGCGACAATGAAGGTGGATGGTGTCGTCATGAAGATTCTGACTCCCAAGGAACTTGTGGGAAAGGCAATCTGTATTTGGCTGGATTCTGCACCTCATCAGGTGGCGGAAGTGCACTACAAGCGCGGCGTGGTTTACAGAGGCTACTGTTACCCACGATACGTTGGGACGCTGGGGTTCAAGGCAGAGGGAAATCTTGAGCCAGTAGCCGAACCCAACGGTGCAGCGAGTCGGAGCCAGCCGGTTAAATCAGGGACGAATCGAACCCCAGCGGCGGCTGGCTCCGGTCGCTGACCTTTGCGTTCGGCTTTTGCGTGTCTATGGCACGACAGACCATAAAACCTGGAGGCGTCTTTAGATTTGCGCTCGGTTGCATTGTCGCAAGTACACTTGCCGCTATCTCATTCTGGCTGGGGCATGATCTCCCGTCGGTCCGGGGACCGTCGGGCGGCGTGGGTATCATGGCCAGCCTAATCGGGAGTGGTGTCGCCTTTTGGTTCTCAGCGCGGGGTCAAGAGCGCGGCCTTTTTCCAGTGGCTATCTATTCGTTACTTCCGCTCGCTTTTTGGTCTTGGGCCGTTTACAGGGTGGTGCATGGATAAGGAGCCGAACAAGGCGCATGCACTGGATGCGGATTGCGTCTCCGTTTCAATCGGGCACCATCGGCCCGGCATGGCTAGCCTCGGCGTTAGCCGTCCTCTCAGCAGTTGATCGATCTGCTCACTCAGGGATTTCGCGAACAAAGCGCCGCTGGTAAGATTCGAGCTGCCGCCAAGCGTGTTCGGCAAGATTTCCTACGGTCAAATTTTTGGAGCGGCTCGAAAGAGGGAATTTTTTGTATGACAACGAGGTGGGCTAAAAAGCGTGCTGGAGCGGGGCGGGGAGAGGGTCTGATGAATTGAGGAAGTGCGTGGATTAGCGCGAACGACTGGCTGAGCACGTGAAGCGGGATGTCCGCCAGGACAGATGGAGGATTTCGTGCGGCGGGAATTCCATCAGCACCGCAACTATCTGCTAGCGAAGCGGCGCGGCTGAGCGACGTGACTTCCGTGCGCCTATTTCAATTTTCCTCCATAACAAAATGGTGCGCGATAGAGGGTTTGAACCTCTGACCCCTTCCGTGTCAAGGAAGTGCTCTACCACTGAGCTAACCGCGCCGCCGTCGCTGGAAGACTGACGAAAATCAACGATTTTCATAGTCTTTTCGCGAATTTTGCGAGACGATTAGAATAACCCTTTTGGATACTGTCGCAAGATGAAAATACCAAAGTTAAGACGCAACTTTGATCTCAACAACGCACTGTGAGATTCGGTGGGATGTGAACCCAGGCACTTCATTTCGGATCGCTTGTAGTTGAAGCTTGGCTGAGTAACATAGCGATGTGAAACCTTTAAAGCGACGACGGTTCATTCGACACACGGCAATCGTCGCCAGCGCGACCTTTGCCCCATCTCTGTCCGTGTTGGGAGCCAATGATAAAATTCTCATTGGCCTCATAGGACCGGGTGGCATGGGAATGCATCATCTGCGGGCATTCAACACCTACAAAGACGTTGAGATCGCCTACGTTTGCGATCCCGACGAGAAGCGGCGTGATGCGGCTGCGAGTGAAGTCGAAAAGCGTTCGGAGAAAGCGCCCAAAGCCTTGAAAGACATGCGGCGAGTTTTTGAAGATAAGGCTTTGGATGCTGTGATAATTGCCACGCCAGACCATTGGCACGTGCCGGCAGCTCTCCTGGCGCTCGAAGCCGGGAAAAATGTTTATGTCGAAAAGCCGTGCGCCCACAATATCCGTGAAGGCCGATTGCTCGTCGATACTGCGAGACGGACGCGTCGCGTGGTGCAGGTGGGAACCCAAAGCCGCAGCGCAGAACACCTTCGCCGTGCGATGGAGCTTTTGCACAGCGGGGCCATTGGCGAGGTCCTGATCTCCAAAGCATGGAATAGCCAGCTCCGTCGCAATATTGGCCGGGTCCAGCCTTCCGAACCTCCCGCGTACCTTGACTACGATTTGTGGGTCGGGCCCGCGCCCATGATGCCGTATCAATCGAATCTTCTGCCCTCATCCTGGCGATGGTTTGCTAATTTCGGCTGCGGTGACGCGGGTAACGATGGGGTACATGAAATGGATATCGCGCGATGGGGACTGGGCGTCAACGCGCACCCCAACAAGATCATGGCGCTCGGCGGCAAATACTTTTTCGATGACGACCAGCAATTTCCAGACACCCAATACGTTGCCTGCGAATACGAAATTGGCGGCAAGAAAAAGCAGCTCATTTACGAGCATCGCATTTGGTCGCCCTATGTGCAGGAGGGGCACGAGAACGGCAATGCCTTCTACGGTACAAAGGGTATGATGATCTTAGGCAAAGGAAATGGATGGCAAATGTACGGGCCAAAAAACAAATTAATCGAGGAGGAAAAAGGGGCCCTGGGCCTCGAGGCCCATCATCGAAATTTTCTTGATGCGATTCGCAAAGGTAAGTCTGCGCACGCGGATGCCCAGGAGGGGCATCTTTCGGCCGCACTCGCACACTTTGCAAACATCGCCACACGCCTCGGTGTCACACTTCACTTTGATCCAGCGACAGAACAATTCATCGACAACGATCCGGCGAACAAACTGCTTGGACGAACGTATCGCGAGAGCCATTGGGCTGTACCAAAGGGAGCGTAGGGCTGCGGCATTTGGGAATGGACACGTGGTCCTCGCGGGTTGTCCTTAGATGCTGGTAAAGCGCTGGCAGAACTTACATTCGGCTTTTTTACGACCTCAAACTAGAGCAGGTGCTCCAATCCATTTTGACGCGCACAAGTGGCCATTTTCGTATTAAGGGCTGCGAGTTGCTCTTCGCGCTGTTCCAGCCACGCTGGCAGAAAGCGTTCGATACGTTCTTTTGCATCGAGGCTTTGCAAATAATGGGCTAACGGATTATGTCCGCAAATGCGTTCGTAAGCGGGCCAGGCTTCCAGCTTCCATCGCAATTCTTGCAGCTCGCGGCGAACCTGTTCCAGGCATTCTCTTCCGCGCTGAACTTCGTTGCGGAGCATTTCTCGTGCTGCCAACCATGCTTCCCAATTTTCCTGAAGACGAAGCGCCACCTCAATTTCTCTTGCGGTTTCCTCTGCCAGTGCGGGAGCCTGGGCGATGGCGGCCTGGGCAGTACGCAAAGGGGCGACAAGATCGCGCGGGTCCATGTTGCGAAAGAGCGACTCAGCTTCAAAAAGGCCTTGGGCTAACCCCGGCCTTTTGGATGATATATTCTCAAGTGTAACGTTCATAGGATTCTGGCTAGCAATTTTTATTTCAACTTATGCAACTTATGGCGTTTCATTACATATACATCCCGCCATTTACTGCCAGGACCTGGCCGGTTACATAGTTGGCCCGCGGGCTGGCCAGAAACACCACGGCATCGGCAATTTCCTCTGGTTGACCTAATCGTCCCATGGGGGTCATTGCTTTGACTTGAGCAAGAGCTGCTTCAGGCATGGCACTGACCATATCCGTCTCAATAAAACCCGGCGCGACGGCATTAACTGTAATGCCTTTGCGGGCGAGTTCGCGCGCCAAACTTTCCGTGAACGAGATAATTCCCCCCTTTGTCGCAGCGTAGTTGACCTGGCCGAAATTGCCGGTTTGCCCTACTATTGAGGAAATATTGATAATTCGTCCCCAGGCGTTCCCGTTGGCATTGTCTACCATATTCTGCAGCACCATTTGGGTTGTATAAAATACACCATTCAAATTTACACTCATCACGTCGTCCCACATCGACTTGGTCATTTTCAAAAACGACTTGTCACGACTAATGCCTGCATTATTGACGAGGATCGAAATAGGACCCAATTCATCCATCACACCCTTTACCACCCGCTCCATTTCTTCAGCAACGGCCACATTTGCCTGGAACGCTTTACAGCGAACGCCTTTGGCTTGAATCTCATTAACTAATGCTTCCGAGCGTTCGCGGGAGCTTTGGTATGTGAACGCCACATCCGCTCCGGCGTTTGCCAATGCCGATACAATGGCCTTGCCGATACCCCGGCTGCCACCAGTTACAACTGCTACTTTCCCTGTTAACTCTTTCATTCTATTTGCTGGTTAGATTTTCCATATGTTTTGAATCAACTGCGACTATTAAGGCGTCTTCACCCTGGAACACTTCACCACAAAATCAGGGAATTAGACAGGTGGGTTCGAACCCTAGATTCCTGGGTCCGCACTACTGAGAAGAGGAAGGTATTCGACCTGTCTTGTGCTGCTTCGCTTATGTGCCTGGATGCCAACCCGCATCGGCCCACAAAGACCCGCTGACGGCAGCATTCGAGATCATGAAACATATGGCATCCGCGATTTCCTCAGGCTGGATCAGGCGCCGCAGTTGGGTCCTCGGGATGATGTGCTCAGAAATAAATTTTTCTCCGAGGGCCCGGACCATAGGGGTATCGGTATAGCCCGGGTGAATGATTCCGCAACGCACCCCATGGAAAATGGCTTCCAACATTAGGGTCGCAGCGGCTCCTTCCAAACCCGCCTTGGTGGAAGCGTAAGCAATCTGTCCTTTATTGCCCAAAGAGGAAACTGACCCAATAAAGACAACCATTCCTTGCAATGGTTCGGTCGGTTCCCAACGTTTCAAACCTTTCGCGGCACGATCCCCGGCAATGCCTGCCACCATTTCAAGCGCCCAATAAATGGGTGCGACAAGATTTACTTCCATGACCTGGCGAAATGTTTCGACAGGGTAAATGGATATTTTGTGAGTTTCCTTATCCATTTTGACAGCCAGGTTATCGCGTGTAATGCCGGCCGCCGGCACACATACATTTACACCGCCATGCCTGGCCGCCATCTGCTGGTAAACATGAGTTCGAAACGAGCCGTCTGTTACGTCCCCAACATAACCGGAAGCGACTTCCTTCTCGGCCAACTCATTCGCCGCGCGCGCGACGTGGTGAACCTCTTCGCTTTGATCCACCAGGGCCATCGCGGCTGATTTCCGATTCACCAGCTCCAAGGCCAGCGCGCGGCCTATTCCACCGGCTGCGCCGGTAATAAGTGTTACGGCATTCTTGATGTTCATTTTATTTCAGTCAGCCAGATAGCCAGGGGTACGATTCGTCCACGATAATCTGCAGGTTGGAGCTCGTCCAGAAGATTTTGTGCAAGTGCACAAGTTTATTTGCAAGCCGCGGACGGTTGCAAATTGTAGCGCAGATTTTCAAGATGCTAACCTGAGGTTTGATGGGCACCTGTGATTTGGCTTGCCTCGGGCGAACGGCAAACGCACGCTCAAATCATGGCGCAAGTCGAGCCTGGCCAACCAAAAAGATTGGAGATCAAAAAATACGCCAATCGCCGTTATTACGATGCCACCCACAGCCGGCACCTGACGTTGGAGGAAATCCGGGGCCTTATCCAGCAAGGATATGATATCCGGGTTGTTGATGCGAAAACATCTGCAGATATTACGGCCCAGGTGTTGACCCATATCATCCTGGAGCTTGAGACTCCTAAACTCGATTCGCTGCCCGTACCACTCCTGGTGCGGTTAATCCGAATGAACGATCAACTGGTAAAGGATTTCATAGAAAAGTATTTCAATCAGGCGCTTAAGTCGTTTCTGGATTACCAGAATCAAATTGAAGAGCAGTTTCGGCGTGCACATGGTTTGCCTTCGGTATTCCCCTCGGTGACGGCGTGGACAAAAGCTATGCTTCAGCCTTTTGCCAATGCTTTTGGAACGGCGCCCGCCACGCCCCCGCCGGAACCACCAGCAGCCGAAGTCCAAACGGACACTCAGAGGAGGACCCCAAAATCTACTCGAGCGAAAGCAAAGCGGAGAAGACCGCAGCGCCGATCGCAGCACAGGAAGCGCTAGACAAAGTTGTGCATTTGCACAAAGTTGTTCTTGACAGCATCTCCGGGAGAGGCTTTACTTAGAGGAGGATGATATTTTACCCGGCTATGGTTCTCATGCCTCATGTCAGTGGAGTGAGTGGCCGGGCACGTATCATTGAGTTTGGGCAAGGTAATCTCCGATTAAAGAAAAGGATTTATGAAACAACGAACTGAATCAAAGGGAACGGAACGACAGAAAGATATGTCCGACATGGCCGATGAGGCGATGAAAAATTATGATCAAGTGGTCAAAACGACCTTAAGGGTTCAGGAAGAAGCCAGCCGGTACTGGACCAGTTTATTGTCGCGAAGCGCTTCAGCACAGGACTGGCAGAGGCCGGTTTCAGCCTTTACGGCAATCGCTAACGGTGTTCTTCCTCAAGCCCAAAAGAGAATGCAGGAGGTGCTCGAGCTGGCCGAAAACAATACCAAAGCCAGCGTTGAATTGATGAAAAAGGCAGTCGAGGTCATGCAAACTCCGGGCATGGCTGAACGCCAGGCCAGGTGGATGGATTTATGGGCGACGTCACTGGGGGCAGCACGTTCGAATGCCGAGGCTGTTATGCAAATCGGCAGTCGTGCGGTAAACTCCTGGGTCAACTTCGTACAAAAAAGCAGTGACGTAAAATCGGCTTGATGAGCCGCACGATGATGCCAGTAATCAAGAGCACATGAAAAATGGCGTGTTTTTAATGGGCGGCGTTCGTACTCCGATAGGTTCCTTTTGCGGCGCCTTCGATTCAACGCCTGCTCCCGCGCTTGGGAGCGCTGTAGTACGAGCGGCCATCGCTCGCTCCGGGATTTCCCCGGACCAGGTAAACGAGGTTATTTTCGGCAATGTTGTTGGCGCAGGTCTAGGTCAAAACGTCGCGCGGCAAACTGCGATTGGGGCAGGGCTTGATCCGAACGTTGGGGCTGTAACTGTCAATAAAGTCTGCGGCTCCGGCCTCAAATCGGTCATGCTCGCTGCCCAGGCCATCAAGTGCGGTGATGCTTCCGTCATCGTTGCTGGAGGAACAGAGAACATGTCCCGCGCGCCTTATCTTCTGGAAAGAGCCCGGGAAGGGTATCGTATGGGTAACGGGGAGTTGGTTGACAGCATGATCCGGGATGGGCTTTGGGACGTGTATAATAACATGCATATGGGAACTTGCGGAGATCGATGCGCAGAAAAATACTCTTTCACCCGCCAAGAGCAGGACGACTACGCGGTGAGCAGTTTTAACCGCGCTCTGGATGCCTCCCGGAAAGGTTCGTTCGAAAACGAGATCGAACCGATTACCGTCAAATCAGGCCGGGAGAACATCGTCATAAAAGAGGATGAAACACCAAAACGGTTCAATGAAGAGAAACTGAGGAAATTAAAGCCAGCCTTTGGTCCTAATGGGACGATAACGGCTGGGAACGCGTCGAGCATCAATGATGGTGCCGCGGCGTTAGTTGTGGTTTCCCCGGAGAAGGTCTCTGCTTTAGGTGTTAAGCCGCAGGCAAAAATTCTTGGTTATGCTACCTTTGCACACGAGCCGGAGTGGTTCACTACTGCACCCATTGGTGCTATCAGGCGCTTGATGGAAATGTTGGGTCTGGATGTATCGAAAGTGGATCTGTTTGAGATCAACGAAGCGTTTGCAGTGGTTCCCATGGCGGCAATGAAAGAATTGGGGATTCCGCGCGAGAAAGTGAATGTTCATGGGGGGGCGGTCGCTTTGGGTCATCCGATTGGTGCTAGCGGGGCGCGCACATTGGTTACGCTTATCAATGCAATGCAAGAACAGGGCGCAAAAATCGGCATCAATTCGTTGTGTATCGGTGGTGGCGAAGCAGTCGCAATGGCCGTGCAATTGTTATGAACGACGATTTCAGCAAGGGAGCGGAACAGATAGCGGCGTTCCAGAAAATTTGGACTGAATCCATCACGCAGTTGATGCAAACCGCTTTTACTTCGACGCCAAATTCCGCTCCGCCGGAAGTTTTAAGGCAAATGCGAGGCGGCATTTTGAAATCCCTCGCTCAATCCTGGGATGAATTTTTGCGCTCCCCGCAATTTCTGGATGTCATGCGACAGTGGATGGATAGCACCATCAGCTTTCGGAAAATGAGCAACGAATGGATGGCCCGAGTGCGGAACGATCTTCAGGCGCCCTCGAGAGACGATATTGATACCATCATGTTGAGCGTGCGTCACATGGAACAGAGGCTTCTGGACCGGGTCGAAGACTTGTCTAAGCGCATCGAAAGCTTGAACGGAAAGCCTGACTCGGGTGAACCCATTCGTAAGAAAGTGGCGTCTAACCAGCGCCGGAAGAGCCGCCGGCCAACCTCCCCCAGGAACGGCAAGATGAAAACAACATGAATCCTCAAATCGATTTTTTGCATTGGGCCAGTCAGTGGCAGCGATCCTTTATCCACGAGGCTTTTACTGCGGCCGGGAGGATGGCGCAACTTCCCACGTTAGTGCAACGCGCTCAGCGGGTGCGCAAGGGAGTTTCACCGTCCGAAGTCGTTTATGAAGAGGATCGAATGAAACTGCTGCATTATTTGAGGGAAGAAAAACCGAAGTTTAGCACGCCGCTCATTGTGGTTTATGCCCTGGTTAACCGGCCCTACATTTTGGATCTAAAGCCTGGCCGCAGCGTTGTGGCGCACTTTATCGAACGTGGATTTGACACTTACCTGGTCGATTGGGGAGTGCCGACTTACGCCGACAGACATCTCACTTTCGATGATTACATCAATGGATATTTAACGAATGTCATTGATCACGTGCGGGAACGCACCGGTTCAGAAAGCGTGAACATTCTAGCCTATTGCATGGGTGGCACGCTCAGCACGATGTTCACGGCTTTACACCCTGAGTGCGTGCAAAATCTTATGCTCATGGCTGCCCCTATTGATTTTGCCACCCGGGAAGGGCTGCTGAATATATGGACGCGCCAGGAAAGCTTTGACGTGGACAAATTTATTGATGCTTTTGGAAATTGCCCTGCTGACTTCCTGCAAAGTAGTTTTCTCCTGCTTAAACCCGTTGGCAACCTGATCGAAAAACAAATCAATTTCATTGAGAATCTGCATGATGATAAATTCGTTGATGATTATTTGACGACGGAAGCGTGGCTCAACGACAACATTCCCATTCCCGGAGAAATATTTCGACAGTTCGTAAAATACCTATACCAAAGGAACTTACTTAGCCGCAACCGGATGCCCGTTGGTAAACATATCGTCAATTTGCAAGACATCGTGTGCCCAGTCCTCAATATCATGGCGGGAAAAGATGACCTTGTGCCTTGCGCGCAAGGCACGCCGTTAACCGACCTCGTCGGGTCCAAGGATCGGAAAACGATTCTGCTTCAGGGCAGTGGTCATGTTGGATTAGCCATTGGCGGACGGGCTCAAAAGGAGGTCTGGCCGGCGGCAACGGAGTGGCTGGCCGAACGAACTCAGTAGGTATTGCACGACAGTCCTTTTGGAGAAGTAGTAGTTTTCCGAAGCTTTCCTGCTTGCCTGTAGACCTCGATTTGCAGGTGTTGTCCCTATCGAAAGGAAAACAGCCAGGTGTTAATGGTTTGTTTTCTGGATATGAAAACGCTTTTGCACAATAAAGAAAAACATTTGTATTTCAAAGGAGTGTCAGAATGGACGAACAGCCTGGAGGCGGCTTTCGATTTTGGAATGACGGATAGAGCGGTAAAATTTGTGCGGGATGCTAAGCTCCCTGGGACAGAAATGGAGTTAATCCTGGCGTTTGATAACCCGGGGTTCAACATATCAATACCCGTGGACAACCGTTTCGAGCGCAAAACAGTGCCGCACGGGTTTATGGAAGCAGCAAACAAAGTTCCCTAACCGCTGCGGCTTCACAGCCAGCACACATCACGGTTCACGTTCTGGGATGCAAGATTTCCCTGCTTTCTGCAACGAAGCGTTCTACGTTTCAGGTAATTGCCGGATCTGCCGTAAACTCCCCAGGCAATTCGTTATCGCACAATAGTGAACACCTCAACCAAAAACTGCTTCATGTCTTCCCAGGAGCGCCGATCAGCCCGTTCGTTGTACGCCACGCCCTTGGAGTTGTCCTTGCCGGCATTCCAGTCGGTGAAAGCGTGAACCGCGCCGCCGTAAAAGACCAATTGCCAGTCCACCTTTCCTCGCCGCATTTCTTCTTCAAATGCATTTATTTCTTTCGGCGGAACATTCGGATCATCAGCCCCATGCAAAGCTAAGACCCTTGTCTTGATAGAACTCGCGTCATTTGATTCCTCACTGCCCAACCCGCCATGAAAACTGACAACGCCACCAATCTCCGCACCGCTTCGCGCCAATTCCAAAACCGCGGTCCCACCGAAGCAGTAACCAATGGCGGCAATTCGCGCCTGGTCGGTCAATGGTTGACTCTTCAGTACATCGAGACCGGTTCGGACGCGTGTTCGTAGCAAGGCTCGATCTTTTTTGTATTTGCCGGCTTCTGCACTGGCTGCCGCCATTGTTGCAGGCCGAATGCCTTTGCCATAGATATCGGCGGCAAGAACATTATACCCCAGCCTGGCCAACATCTCGGCGCGCTTCTTCTCATAATTACCCAGCCCTTTCCATTGATGCACAACCAGGACGCCAGGCCGCTTGCCTTGAATCGCATCATCATACACAGAGAAGCCCTCCAGCACTGCATCTCCCTGTTTATATTCGATTGGTTTCGAAATAATTTCGCCTCTAACTTGGAAGGTAGCTACAATGAGAAGTAGAGAATAAAATGCATTCTGCATAATTGCGTTAAGATGACTTGCGCAAGCGAAAATGCCAAGAGGCAATCCACCTGATAACTAATTCCAAGCTGCAAGCCCGCCTGCTTGAGAACGAACAGCTATGTGCTATCGCAAAACGTTTCGGGATGATGCCCGCGCAGGTCGGATTGGCATGGTTGCTGGAAGGGCGAAGTGATTGTCATCCCAAAACTCAGCTCCCGGGAGCGTCTGAAAGAGAATTTGCGAGCCTTTGTAAAAACCATTAAGCCCAGTGCAAAGGCTGAACTGGATCGATTGTTCCCGCCGCCAATGGGCAGCTCACGTTTGGAGATGCTAGAAACTTCGCTTGCGTGTTTGTTGACAGTTAGAATGCCTGTGCGTCTTTGCGCGTTGACTGACCGGAATGCTTTGTAGACCGTATCGCTTGTTATGCAGAAAATTCAACGCGCGCTGTTATCCGTTTCGGACAAAAAGGGTTTAATTCCATTTGCGGGAGCGCTTTCAGCGGCTGGCATTCATTTGATTTCCACTGGAGGCACAGCAAAGGCATTGCGCGAAGCTGGTCTTAAGGTCACTGATTTGAGTTCCTATACGGGATTTCCTGAGATGCTGGATGGCCGAGTCAAAACCCTTCATCCGAAAGTTCACGGCGGTTTGCTGTTTATTCGTGGAAATGAAGCCCATGAAACGGCTGCACTTTCACATGGCATCGAGCCCATCGATCTGGTGGTCGTGAACTTATATCCGTTTGAACAAACGGTCGCTAAACCAAATGTTTCACTTCCTGAGGCGATTGAGAACATCGACATTGGAGGCCCGTCCATGTTGCGCAGTGCCGCAAAGAACCATGAGAGCGTCACAGTAGTGGTTGATCCCGATGATTACGGGGACATAGCTGAGCAGATTAGCCAACAGGGAAATACCACCCTCGAAATGCGCCGCCACCTGGCCGCTAAAGTTTTTGCGCGCACTGCAGGATACGATGCGGCAATTGCCGCTCATCTCGAGAAGACCTTCGGTGGCGCTGAATCGATTCCGACTTCATTGCGTGTGCAGGCGTCACTCGTACAACGATTGCGGTATGGAGAAAACCCCCATCAATCAGCTGCTTTATATGGAAGTTTCAATGAGCATTTCGAACAATTACATGGGAAGGAATTGTCCTATAACAATATCCTGGATCTCACTGCTGCATCAGCATTGATTGAAGAGTTCCTATCCCAGCCGCCGACCCTCGCCATCCTTAAACATACCAATCCATGCGGGGTTGGACAGGGTTCAACTTTGCGTGAGGCATGGGAGAAGGCTTTTGCTACTGATAGACAAGCCCCGTATGGCGGCATAATAGCTGCCAATCAGCCGCTCGATAAGACCTGCGCGGAAGTGATATCGGAAATTTTTAGCGAGGTGGTGATTGCTCCAGATTTTTCGGCCGAAGCCTTGGAAATGTTGCAAAGGAAAAAAAACTTGAGATTGCTGAGAATTTTGAAATTTCCAGTTTCTGGCGAGGCATGGGACATTCGGAGCGTAGGAGCCGGCTCCTTCCTTTTGCAACAACGCGACCAGGCGGCAACGGGGCTGAAACAGCTGAAAGTAGTGACGCGACGACAGCCCACGGTCGCAGAACTGCAAGCCATGCTGTTCGGTTGGCGAATAGTCAAACATGTAAAGTCGAACGCAATTGTCTATTCCTCGGGAGATCGGACCCTTGGTGTGGGCGCGGGCCAGATGAGCCGCGTAGATGCTAGCCGCATCGCTGTATGGAAGGCAGGGGAAGCAGGTCTGTCTCTGGAAGGAAGTGTCGTGTGCAGTGATGCCTTCTTTCCTTTTCCTGACGGACTGATCGCTGCGGCCAAGGCGGGAGCAATTGCCGCTGTCCAACCTGGCGGTTCAGTCCGTGATGAGGAGGTGATAGCCGCCGCTAATGAACGCAATATGACCATGGCATTCACGGGGATGCGGCATTTCCGACACTGACTCCACGGAAAAAGGTCGTTCAAGATACATCGCATTTCAGAACAGAGCGGAAACTTTCGACTTAACTGATTAGCCAATACAGGAGGCAAATCTGCACGAGCGAAATCACGGTAATTCCTGCCCACGTCAGTGCTTCGCGGAAGCGAAGTCCTTTCTGACAGTTCTGACTCAGAAAGAACTGCATCTTAACCGAGCCCAGTTCGATTAGATCTCCATTGCGCAATATTATCCGATCCAAAGGCTGGCCATTGACGGTAGCTAAAGCGTTGGGAAAAGTTTCCAGGATAAATCCCTCATTTGAATCAAGCATCAGGTTGAGATGTTCGTCCCAAACGCCCTCTTCCTCCAAGCGCAGGTCAGCATGCGAACTGCGGCCAATCTGTACAGGGAAACGGCGGGTGACCCATTCGGTCCCCGCCGTTTTTCCTGAAAGCATCCGCAATTGCAGCATTACAAGAAACGGCGGGGCACGCGGATACTGTCCCCCGGATAAACTGGAACATCCAGTTCCGGATTACCTTGTGCCTTAATACAATTAATTATTTCCTTTTTGCCATTGAACCGGATCAGAGTAACCTTTGTTTTCTTTGCAAAATCGGTAAAATCACCCGCGGACGCAATTGCCTTTAAAACGGTCATAGGTCCCATATACAGCTTGGGTCCCGGTGACCTGATTTCGCCAGCCACATAATACATCCGTTCCTGCGGTTTGATGGTGACTGTCATCCGCACATAATATTTCGGGACATAACGTTCTCGGATTTCGTTCTCCAATTGAGCTCGAGTTTTGCCCGCAGCGACAAATTTCTGATTTAAAATCAGAGTTATCGAACCATCATCACTTACCCGAACTTCAAAGGGGTTACTGGTGATCGGCAAATCTGAAAATATGATGACCAATGAATCCCCAACGTGAATTAGTTCGGTGCTGCTGCCAGCATCAGCGCGGATCGCTCCGTCGGCACCGCCCACCGAGGCGTTCGCGGCCTGCGAATCGGCAAAATCAGGTGTGGTTTTGCAGCCGGAGAAACAAAATGCTGCGAGTAAAAACGCGAAGACAAAGCTCCAGCGTCCTAAGAACTTACAAGAATTCATGTGATAACGATTCAACTGGAGCCAGCCCTGGTTCTAATACTTCTGTTTGATCTCGAGCTTTGGCCGATCGCTCGAACCGGAGCCGGATGGAGGAGTCGGTTCCTCATCTTCATTGCGGGAATAGTAATCGTGATAATATCCGCTATAATAGTAATAGCTTTCGTCCTGAGACATATTGATGTTATTGAGGACAATCCCAATCAGGTTGCCGCCCACTTTTTCAATCAGCTGCTTCGCCCGAATATTCATCGGTTGCGGATATCGTCTGTATTGAATGACCTGCAAGGTCATGTCGACTTCACTTGCCAGGATGGAAGCATCACTCACGCCCATGATTGGAGGTGAATCGAAGAATACAAAATCATAGCGCTGTTTCAAGGCTGTGATCAGGTCTTTCATTTGGGCGGAGCTGAGAATACCGAGCGAACTGCTGGGCAATTTACCGCTGGCCATGAAATCCAGGAAGGGTGTCTTGCTTGTTTGAATGACCTCTTCGAGGGTATTCTGCTTCAAAAGATAATTGGTCAACCCCAGGCTGTTGGTCACGTGGAACATTTTGTGCAGGGTCGGCCTGCGAAGATCGGAATCAACGATAATCGTGCGCTGTCCGCTTTGGGCGAAAACCGATGCCAAATTAAAGACGGTCGTTGATTTTCCTTCACCGGCTCCAGCGCTAACCACAGCTACCGTGTTGAGTTTATCATCCTTCCGGGAGAACAACAGATTGGTTCGCAGTACGCGATACGCTTCCGCATGCGGGCTTTCCGCACCTTCCTCTATGACCAGACCCACATTCTGTGGGATTACTCCAAGAACGGGGGCTTGAAGAGAGCGTTCGACATCGTCAATGGTCTTTACGCTGGTGTCGAGATACTCAATGAAAAATGCCAAACCAACGCCCACTACCAGGCCAATAATAACGCCCAAAGCGATGTTCAGCGGTTTATTCGGCCGTACAGGTCGCACGCCTGGCTGGGCCCGGTCAACAATTTCGACCATCATCGTTTTCGGCAACTCCACATCAATTTTTTCGGCCGAAATTTTGAGATCCAGCATTTGGCGGAACCGTTTCAGTTGTTCCAAACTATTTTTGGCGTCGTAGTAAGGCTGGCTTTGGCGAGCTTTAACAATATCGTTGGTCGTGGCCTGATTGACCTCCGACTGAAGCGCTTCCAAACTGCTCCGCAAGGCCTCAACTCTTGAGGTCAGCGAAAATAGAATTCCATCGACGCGTTTTTTGATTTTGTCATTTAGATCCGCAATCTGGCTGTTTAGCTTCAGAATTTCAGAGCTTTCCGGCCCGAATTCATTGGTTCGAATGACCAGGCTTTGTTGCGCGATAGTCCGCGCCTCGAGCAATGAATTGATCTGCGCATCCTGGACCGTCGTAGGAATGGCCTGCACTAATTCTTCGGGAGTCAGCTTTTTCAGGCTATTAAGCATGGTCTCCTGTTTAACCAGGTCCGTTTTGGTTTCTATGCGCGTCCCCTCAATTCTTCGAAGGGTTTCGGCCGACATTAACATCGTTGGGCCGTCGGCGTTGACGACAGCATCTGGGATTTGCAAATTTTCCTGAAGATCCCTTACTTTTTTTTGGGCTTCCTCGATTGCTTTTTCCTGCTTCACAAAGCGTTCTTCCAGCGAGACAATGCCTCCCCGGCTTAGTTGCAGCCGCTGGTTGACTCGATGTTCCTTGTACGCCGCTGCAACGGCATTGGCGATCCGGGCTGCTTCATCAGGTCGATCACTGTAGATGCGAATCTCGATGAGGCTCGTATTGCGGACCGGACGCAGATCCATTCTGCCTTTGAGCAACGATATCGTTTCGGTCGTTTTTAGCGTATCTCCATTGGCGAATTTCTTGCCCCACTCTTTGTTTAAGTCCAAATCATGCACTACTTTGCCCAGGATCAGTTCGGATTGAATCACTTCAAATTCCGTCTGAATAAAATAGGGGTCATAGCTCCCAGCGAAAGACCGTTCGGTCATGCCGGGGATATCGGATTGGTCACGCTCGATTTTTATGCGCGCGCTGGAAGAAAAGGACTCGGGAAGGATGAAAGTCACCAGGGTTGCAGTGATAACAACGAGCAAAAAGACGGCCAGAATGACGGTCTTGCGAATGCGAATGATGCGCCAATAATCCAGGAAATGCAATTTGGTTTCCTGGGGCGCGGGTAATTTGGCTGGATCCATAACTTAAAAAAAAGCAGGGGGCCGGAAAAGCCCAGGCCCCCGTCGGTTGCGACTGTGTTAATTAGTAATTAGCGGTGACACCCACATACACTCTGTTGCGATCAAAACTTCGGTTGGCCTCGGAATCCAACTTGTCGTAATTGTAACCCACGTGGGTAGAGAAATGGAGATTAAATCGATACTCCAGATTCAGGCCGACCAAATAGTAACGCTCCTCCACGTTATTGAAAGGACCGCCATTGAGAGTTGAATTCTGAAATTGGGCCATGACGCTGCCATACAGGTTAGGCAGAATGCGATGGTTAAGTGAACCGAAGATCGAAGTGCTTTCTGCATCGCTGGTGAGCCGGCCGTTTTCTGCGCTGAAAAGGTCGGTGGCATTTCGGTCATGGGTTAAACCGAGAGTCAATGAGCTTTCGGGGGCATAGGTATACGAAAGGCTAGCCTGCGCTGACGGGCTGATTGCCGTTGGATGACCGGGCTGATTGTAATAATCATTGTAGAGGCCCCCAATCCGCACTGTCGCGCTCAAATCAGGCCGGAACGTATGGTCGGCGCCGATGTATGCGTAATGAGACCGATTATTCCGAACGTCGCTCCTCAATTCATCCAGTGTCGCCAGATCCACCCCAATGATTTCATCCCCAACGTAATCGGTTTGCCCATAGCGATAGCCGAGCACGCCAACGGTATCGGGCAGGATTTGCCAGCGGGCATCAATATGGATGTAATGCTCGATTCGATCCAGGAGGCCAGAGCGACTGGGGAAATCTACAGTCCCACCCTCGTCGTCGTAGTTAAAATAGGAATTATCATAACCCAGCTCCGCTCCGAAAAGTGGGGTGAGTTGTGCGTTGAATTTTACCTGGCCGTAATTGCGGATATTATCTCCCGGGATACGTTGGTAAGTATTGAACGTGTCTCCTGCGCGCAGCAGATCGGGTTCTTGTCCAATTACGAAAGAATCAGACACATTGAGCACATACCGATCGCTGAAAGCGTGGTTGAGTAAAGCATTGAACGTGTGGCTCTGATCGTAATTCTCGTCATTGCCGGGCGGTTTGGTATCGAAGTAACGAAAGGAGTAAAGATAACCAAGACTAAATGTAGTTTGCTCGACCCCCCAATTCAAATTGAAACCGGGCCTCGCCTCGAACCCGAACGATTCGGTTCGCGGACTGCCGTTGGGAGCGGTGCCGACATTATCATCATAGAAACCTCGGAGCGTAGCCGAGATGCTCCATGCTTTAGCGGTCTGAGCAGTTAACGCTGCGCCTGAGGCCGCGTGAACGCCAGATGCGCCAACTGCAAACAACCCAACCGAAGCAACAATTTTTTTCATAGTTTCTTTTAGCGTATTCAACCATCCGAAAGCAGGCATCACTAACCTGCGAACATTTACTGGGATTACGCCAACAGTGTCAAATAAATCTTATATTTTTATCCACGTGTACAACTCGATGTTTTGACTTTGTGCTTGCTCAAATTATCTGCCTTCGCGTGCAGTGTCAGTCCGATTGGCAACTGAACCGAATGCGCTCGCTGCATGCGGAGACTAGAACATTGACCCCAGCCAAACCGGAAGTGTTCAAAACTTTCCTACAATGGGAGAATTACGGATTGGCCAATCTGTAATCGCCGGGCGTTTAACTGCGGGTTTGCGCTCAGCAGCACATTAAGTTTGATTCCATACCTCCGGGCTATCGATGCAGGGGTGTCTCCTGATTTGATGGTATAGGTGCGGCCTCCCGCCTGGTTGGCCATGGTCCGGAGAGAGTTGGTATTGGAAGTTAACGGAATTCGGACGGCCGCGACGGGGAAGCGGGGCTGGGTGGGCTCGGGAACAGGCGCCGATGGGAGAGTTGATACGTTTTGAGTGCGCGCTTTCGTGCGCCACGCTTCCACTTCTTCACGCAGAGTTTTATTTTCTCGCGAAAGCGACTCGAGCTCCTTTTGAAGAGAGGCAGTAATCGGGGGGAGGGACACACTCCTGGCTAATTCCTGCTTGCACGCGAGGATGTGTTGCTTCACGACTTCGGCATAACCTGAGTCTGGTCGAAACTCGAGGAAGCGTTCAAAATGATAGATCGCCGCGGCATGGTCTTGTTTGTACTTTTCGCACAGCAACCCTGCCTCAAAATGCGCCAACCCTGAACGCGGATTCGCCTCAATTGCTTTTTCGAAACACTCGAGCCCGCCTTGATAGTCGAGCGCGTGAACGCGAGCTTTGCCCGCCAGAAAATGAGACTCCTTCTCCTCATCGAGTTGACTGTGACCGGCTGGCAAACACCCACAGATTCCAAGCCAGGAAACCAGGAGGAAAAGCAGGGCGCAGCTAACCGGTTTAAACTGCATGGAATGACTCTATATAAACCTGGGAAGATTTCAATGGCCTTCCTGTTTATCTCGCTAGCTATTTGGACTGTTCATTTCCACTCCTTTTATTTTGATCACGGAAACAGTCCTCTCATCTTTTTTGCTTCCTGAACGCGCTTGATGCCGAGGCTAAGCGCGGCCATCCGCATCGGGATTTTTTGTTTTTTTGCCATGTTTACGGTTTGCATGAATGCTGCTTCCAGGATTCGAAACAATTTGTCGGTGACCTCTGTTTCTCCCCAAAAGAAACTTTGCAGATCCTGGACCCATTCAAAGTAAGAGACAATCACCCCACCGGCGTTGCAAAGCACGTCCGGGATGATAAAAATCTCCTCTCGTTGGTTCAGGATTTCATCCGCCTCAGGAGTGGTTGGTCCATTGGCTGCCTCGGCGAGAATGCGGCATTGAATTTTTCCCGCATTGGCTGCGGTAATCTGGCGTTCGAGAGCAGCCGGTACAAGAATATCACAGGGCAACAGCAGCAGCTCTTCGTTGCTGATCGGCTCTGCTTCGGGGAAGCCCTGCAAAGTCTTGTTCTCGGCTTGATATTTTTCTATCGCCCAAATATCGAGTCCCTTTGGATTATACAGGCCTCCCTGCACATCGCTCACGCCAATAACCTTCACGCCGTAACGAGCCAGGGAAAGCGCCGCGATCGAACCCACATTTCCATAACCTTGAACGACTGCGGTGGCATTGCCCATAACCAGGCTGGTGTTATCGGAAGCGCGATTGACCAAATATCCAACACCGCGCCCAGTGGCTTCGCGCCTTCCAAGTGAACCGCCTAACCCCACCGGTTTACCTGTGACAATGCTCGGCACTGTATAACCTGCATGAACAGAGTAGGTGTCCATGATCCACGCCATCACCTGCTCATTGGTTCCGAGGTCCGGCGCCATCACATCCACCTGGGGGCCAATGAACGGGATCATTTCCTGAGTATACCTTCGGGTAAGGCGCTCCAATTCCTTCCGGGTCATTTTCCCAGGTTCGCAAGCCACACCCCCTTTAGCGCCTCCATAAGGCAACCCTGTCAAAGCGCATTTCCAGCTCATCCACATGGCCAGGGCAGCAACTTCCCCAAGCGTCACATCGGGATGGTAGCGCAATCCGCCCTTGGTTGGACCCAGGGTTAAATGATGCTGCACACGGTATCCGGCGAAAACACGAGTCGAGCCATCATCCAGGTGAATAGGCAGCGCCACGGCCATCGAACGTTTTGGATACTTGATCCGATCACGCTCGGCTAAAGGTATTTGAAGATAGTCAGCGACCACATCAAATTGCTGGCAGGCCATGCGAAATGTGGGTTGATCATAAAGTTCCATGTCCCGATGATATGAAGAGGTAAGTATTAGGTGAATAGCCAATTGTGAACCATAAACACTTAGCTGGATCTGAGACTAGGGGCCATTGCTGATGATAGCCTCAACTTAAGCTGTTGAATGATGTCGGACACTCTGCAAATCAATGAGATTTATTTGAGCCTGCAAGGCGAAAGCACTTTTTCGGGCTTGCCGTGCGTTTTTATACGGCTTACTGCATGTGACCTGCGCTGCTCTTATTGCGATACAGCGTACGCGTTTCGTGAAGGAACTAAACACTCCCTGGACGAAATACAAATCCAGGTGAGGGAACTTGCTAAAAATTTTCATAATTCGCCTTCGGGCGAGGAGACAATGGGAAATCGGTTCCTCAGGCTTCCTCTTGTGGAACTGACGGGTGGAGAGCCGCTCTTGCAAAAGAACACTCTTCCTTTAATGAAAAATCTGTGTGATGAAGGTTTCACCGTTCTCTTGGAAACCAGCGGGGCACACGAAATTGCCGCCGTTGACCAGCGGGTTCACCGTATCGTGGATTTGAAATCTCCAAGCAGCGGGGAGATGGCGCGCAATCGTTTGCAAAACATCGCTCATCTCAAAAAAACTGACGAGGTAAAACTCGTTATCGGCACTCAGGAAGATTACACCTGGGCAAAAAAGGTCATCGCACAACACAAACTCGATACAATTTGTCCTGTGCTGATGTCGTGGGTGCATCCTCTCGCGCCTGAGCAGCAGGACCCCTCTCTTAAACCTATCCCATCAGGCCAAACGGCAATCTCCCGTGAGGAATTGGCAGATAGAATTCTTGCCGATGCTTTGCCGGTGCGCTTCCAAATCCAATTGCATAAGATTATCTGGGCACCTGAAAAGAGGGGAGTTTGATCTGTTCAAAGGCCCAAGGAAGACCCAGATGAAAGCAGTGGCTAAGCCCGTCCGTTCAACCATGAAAGCCCGCCGCGTCCTTGAGCTGCTTCAGAAGTTTGAATCGCGAAATGTGACCTGCATCGAGCCGAATCGTTCAGGGCCGATGGTGTGGGAAAGAGCCAAAGGTAACCATGTGTGGGATCCGAGTGGGCGCAGGTATCTGGATCTCACCGCTGCGTTTGGTGTAGCCGCGGCCGGTCATGCCAACCCTCGAGTGGTCGAGGCGGCAAAGAAACAAATGTCGAAGCTCATGCACGCTATGGGGGATGTGTACCCGCACGCCATGAAAGCAGAATTGGCCAGGGAGTTGAGCCGGCTCACCTTCGAAAGGTGGCATAGCAGCTTCAGAGCAAAAACCATTTTCTGCAACTCGGGGTTTGAAGCCGTGGAAGCCGCTATGAAAACAGCAATGCTCGCTACCACAAAGCCCGGAGTTATTGCTTTTACGGGAGCCTATCATGGTCTGGGCTATGGAGCTCTAAACGCGACCCATCGGGATCATTTTCGCGCCCCATTTGGCAGCCAGCTTGGGATGTTTGGACATTTTGTTCCCTTTCCAAAATTCTCTGAGAGCGTTACAATCAAAGCCGCTCTCGCCTCGCTTCAGGGTCAAATTTCCCAAATCTTTGCGCATCAAAGAATCGGGGCTATCCTGGTCGAGCCCGTTCAAGTCAGGGGAGGCATCAATATTCCGCCTCTTCAGTTTTTGCCGATGCTGCGGCGATTGTGCGATCAGCATGAGGCCTTACTGATCCTTGATGAAATCTATACAGGCTTTGGCCGGACGGGAAAATGGTTTGCCTGCGAGCATTCTCAGACCATTCCTGATGTCATTTGTGCGGGCAAGGCTCTTACGGGTGGATTCCCTCTTTCAGCATGCATCGGCCGCGCTCGTGTTATGGATCGAGCATGGCCAAGCTCAACCGGAGAAGCGATTCACACGAGCACATTCCTGGGCCACCCCGTTGGCTGCGCCATGGCATTGGCTCACATCAACGAGATCAGATCGAAAAAGCTAGTCCAAAGGAGTGCCCAATTGGGGCGGTGGTTGCTTTCCGCAATTCAGATACCTGATTCCAAACTGGGGAACTTGAAGGTGCAGGTGCGTGGCCTTGGTTTATTAGCAGGGATAGAATTTTCTTTGAAAAACGGGAAACCTGCCACCGCCCAGGTACTGTCAATTATTCGGGAGTTGCTTGATCACGGTTTCATCGTCCTGCCCGAAGGCGAGCATTCCAATGTAATTAGCTTTACCCCTCCTCTGACGGTCACCAAGTCAGAACTGAAAAGCGTTTGCCGCGCATTGGTGACAGCTTTATGAAAAAAGCTTGAGCAACCCCAACGTTTTTCTACGACTGACCCTAAACAGGTCTGACTTAGGGCTGTGCGTAATCCGTCGGCCCACCTCGAGCTCCAGGCGGAACATTCCCGCTCGTTGCTGGAGTGATATTAGTGGGAGTCTGGGTTAGTGGAACAAACGGAGGTCCAATCGCTGGGCCACGAGCAAAGGGTTGGGGAATGCTGACTACAGGATTGGGGGCCGAGGATTGGTCAATTGTCGGCGTGATCGAAGCCAAAGCATAAGATACGGATGGCGGATTACCAACGAGTGCACGGTCTATGCTTGCCTTGAGCTCGGGAAATGCATTAGCAACAGCGCTTAGAATTTCTTTGTCAGAACCAGGGACGGCGTGAGAAACAGCGACAGCGATGTTGCGATAATCGTTGGGGACAGCGCGGCAAACCGCAACGACAACCTTGCCAGCCTTCGATGGTACTGCGGAAGCCACAGCTCTGGCTATGAGTGAAGCTTGTTTGGGCTGCGCAGTTGCAGCAGCTGCTGCTGCTGTCGCCGCCATCTCAGGGATGGCTCGGGCGATAGTACTTGCAATCACAGGAGCGGCAGCGGGATTGATCGCAATAGCTGCCTTAACGACATCCACAGTAACGCCCTCGCGGTTCCGTGGCTTGGCATCTTTGATTAGCTCTGCGGCTTTTATTGGCAACTCTGCGGCAGGAACGCGAGAAAGAGTTTCTTTATACACGTCTCTGGCATAGGAATTAAACGTCAGAAGAGAGACTAAACTCAGGCCAATAATCGCAATCCGTTTCATAGTTGTATTAGGTCATCGTTAGAAACAACCTCATCAAGCCCCTGACGTTTAACATATAACCCGCACTGGGTCAAACGAATTCGCATTGCAAAAAGGTGTTGCCAAGGCGCGTCCACATTGCTTTACTTTGCCATGGTGGTTGTCCACGCCTTAAGAAAATGCTGGTTCTCGATTTGAAACTTATTCTTCGACATCCCATTGCTCGTTTTAGCAATTTTAACTTGGTTTTCCCATGAATTGGCTTCCCTGGATCGCTGGTTTACTAGGGATGGGGACTGTTTTTTTGTTGGTCCCCGCCATTCTTGGGTATTGCCGAACCTGGAGATTGGCTCATCGAACTGCGGATTTGCACCACACAAATAAAGCGCCAGTGCCGCGCTTTGGCGGTATTGCCCTCGCAGCAGCCTTTGCGCTGGTACAGTTTTGCATCACCTTTATTTTCCCCGATCAGACCAACCCCCATGACCGCCTGGTATTGCTGTTTTCATCCCTGGCGATGTTTGGTCTGGGATTGTGGGATGATCTTAAACCGTTGGGGGCCAAAAGGAAGCTCCTGGGGCAACTGCTAATCTCTTCCTTAGTGTGCTGCTTTGGTATTGGCATTATGAGCTTCAAGCTCCCCTGGTCGGGACAAATCATTGATTTAGGAAATTGGGGGGTGCTAATCACGATCATTTGGCTCGTCAGTATGACAAACCTGATAAACCTGATCGATGGCGTCGATGGGCTCGCCACCGGAATTTGCCTGATGCTAATGGCTCTGCTCGCCTATGTATGCCATCAAAATGGTGGGTTTGAACTCACCGCTGCAGGCATGGCAGGTGCCTTGTTAGCCTTCCTCTGCTTCAATTTCCCGCCTGCTCGTATCTATTTGGGCGACGGAGGCGCCTATTTTCTCGGGTTCCAAATCGGATTTCTTTCCTTGGTGGGCTCGCATAAAGGCACCGTGGTTGCGGCGTTGGTGGCCCCCCTGTTTGTATTGGCGTTGCCTATCGTAGACACTTTGTTGGCGATTTTGCGACGTGCATTGCACGGTCTCCCGATATTCAGGCCAGATCGCAAACACATTCATCATCGCCTCTTGGAAATGGGATTTTCGCGTCGCAAAGCTGTGCTTTCTATCTATGGAGTCACGGTTGTTTTTCTGCTCATGGGATTTATGGTTTTTGTTTCCCGGGGTGAGTTAACTCCTGCTTTGCTTGGCATCACCGCCCTGATTCTACTGCTCTGCGCCGGCAAGTTGAACTTCAGTCGTGAATGGTTCGCAGTCGGCCGCGTGCTGGGTAACTCACTGGAAATGCGCCAGGAAATTCAGTACGCCTTGTCCTTGACCCACTGGCTTCGGTTGGAAGGAATTCGGCAGACATCGATTGAGACTCTTTGGTCGGACTTGATTTTTATTGTGCAACGTCTGGGATTTAACTCCGTGAGCCTGACCTTGGCCGACGGCGTGCGGGTGTGGAAAAATTCGGAGATTACCGGGCCTATGCACAAATGGCGGCACTCGCTTCGCTCCGGTCACGCGGGAGTGCTCGAACTCACCGCCCCGGTAAATGGACAGAATGAAGAACAACCCATCGATACTCCTGCTCTCGAGAGCGATTCAGTGACGGAAGCGGTAACGATCTCCAATCGTAAACTATTTGATATCCTTTGCGAATTGGTGGCTGAGGGATGGTTGAAAGCAACTCGGAATTGGGAAGTCGACAAACAGACAGTTCTCAGTTTCAGTTCTAAAGCAATTATTCGTGGGAAGTTGAGCCGTTCCTCCTCTGAACTGGCCCCCTTGCCCGAGGATTTAGTTGCTCCAACCCAGTGAACAGATCCATGGGAACTTGGTTCGGCGGTCCTGAGTTGTTTAAACAAAGTGAGCGGAATGCTTTCTTTCTCCTCCATTCAAGTGGTGGGCCCAGAGGGATTTGAACCCCCGACCAAGCGATTATGAGTCGCCTGCTCTAACCGCTGAGCTATGGGCCCGTTCCGTCTCAGCAGTGTAGCGACATTGTTAATAGCGGGCAAGGGCGGGCACGTCTTGCGTTTCGGGGCCTGGTCAAATGCCCGAAAAAGCAATATGCGAAAGTAATTTAACCCACGGAAATCAGCGGGAAATTTTAGAGTCCAAAAGCTATATCAGCAGCATCATAAGTTATTGCCTGCTGAGGATCAGTAAGGTATAGCAAGATCATGAAGGATGGACCGAGCCACCCGTGCGGTAAGGTCAAGGCACGCACCCTTACGAAAGCAACCGCGGCCAGCTGCAGCGCGCCAATCAAATCTGCTGCAAATTCCATGAGGCATCCTGCGAAGCTTGCGTTTTCACTGCTGGAACTGCTCGTGGTCATTTCACTGATTGTTATTTTGACCACCCTGTATTGGGGTTCGAATTCAGGCACGCGCCAAAAGAAAATGCAGTTGGAATGTGAAAATAATCTGCAAAAAATTTATATCGCGCTGGAACTTTTCGCCAATGAACACGAGCTGAAATTTCCAGAAAAACCTGGTGCGCGGGTGGCGTCTGAGCCGCTCGACCTTTTAGTGCCGCGGTACACTTCGGATACGGCTGTCTTCACTTGTCCGGCCAGTAACGATCGTCCGTTGCCGGCGGGTGAGTCGCTGCAAAAGAATACAATTAGCTATGCCTACTATATGGGGCGGCGCTTGAAGGAATCGGGCGAGCCTTTGATGAGCGATCGCCAAGTCGATACGCAGTCCAAAGTTCCGGGCCAAACGGTTTTCTCCCCGACGGGCAAGGCGCCAGGAAATAATCACGGCAAGGAAGGTGGCAATTTCCTGTTTTGCGACGGACATTTGCAATCATCGCGACCGGATGCGGCGTTTTCGCTTGTCTATACGCAAAACGTTGTCCTACTGAATCCTTAAGCCTGGCTCATTTTCAAATGACAGAACGAAATTAGCACCAGCGGTTATGAAAGTGCAATGTTCCTGCGGCACGAAGACCGTGTTTGATATCACGGAGGAAATGCGCACCAATCCGGTAAGGTTCGCATGTCCCGCATGCGGTCAGGACGCATCGGAATTTGTGGATAGTTTAATCCGCCAGGCATTGGGCCAAAACAGCACACCCACCGGCCTGGCGGTGAATATTGTTCCGGCTGCCGCACCCGGAAGTTCTGGTCCTCCGTCACCATCGCAAATTCCAAGTGTCACCTCGCCTCTTGCAGCACCGCCTTCTCCTCCGCCTCCGGCAAGAGTGCGAATTAACGTTTCCCGTCAATCGGCATCGACGCTGACAATTCATGGCAAAGAAGGTGAAGAGGTCCGGGAAAAACCTACGCTCCAGGAAGCCGCACCCGTGCGCAAGTGCCCGAAACATCCGTCGGAAGTTGCGCTGGAAACTTGTCGGGTTTGCTCGAAACCTATTTGCCCCCTCTGCATGGAACTTTTTGGGTACGTATGTTCCCCGCTTTGCAGAGCCCGGGCAGCATCTCACGGTATCGAACTGCCTGTCTTTAAAGGACAGAAATCCAGGATCGAGCAACGGCGGTGGCGCAAAGTAATTTGGACCTTGGGAACAGTGGGCACGCCAGTGTTGGCGCTGCTAGGTTTTTATATTTGGTATGCCTGGTTCGGCTTGTTACCAAAGCAAATTTTTTCCATTCGTTTCGCAGAGCCAGCTCATTCGGGCCAATCGGCATTCAGCGCGCCGGACCAGCTTATTTATTTGCATGGCGGGACCCTGGCTCGTCATGACATACGTCAAAACAAGCAGATGTGGTCCAGCTACTTGATCGATAAGGACGAAATTAAAAGGGAGGTTGCCCGAGAAACAGAGCAAGCCAAAGCTCTAATCTCCAAAGCGAATAGTGAGGCCTGGGAGAACATGCCAAAAATGCCCGACCCGGAAAAACTTACTCAAAGTCTCGAACGTCAATCCGCGGCGTCGCTTGCATTATGGGTTCGCGGACAGAATGTCTGGGTACTTTCGTCTGACAAACTAAGGCGTTACGATTGGGCGACCGGGAAAGCAGTGCAGGAAGTACAGCTTCCTGCAAACGGCGGTGGTTTGATCTGTCGGGGCGACGAACTTTTAGCACTACAAAACGAGTCAGGCAGGTCGGCAGTCATGAGTGTCAACCTGACCTCATGTGATTCGCGGACAACTGAGTTGCAACAGGAACAAAACTCCCGGGCGGGGCTGCCCAGGAAGGAAGCCGCCTCGGAGATTCCCAAGGCTCGCATTGCTACTAGCCGCAACGCTCCCAAAGCCGGGCTTCCGACAGGTATTCCTGGACGCGACGCAGGCAAGGTGATGGATCCAGCCAAGGTTGCTGCCCAGGCACAAAAATTGTCCCTGCCGAACCGAATTGCCCTGCCGGCTATTCTGGCCAACAGTTGGAGCCAGGAACGCACCCTCGCAGAGCTCGATGATGGCTCGCGCACAAGGAATAAAATTGCCCCCGCGGTTCAACCCGTCGAACAGTTCACTCTCATTCCCACTAAGAATGGATATATTGAGTTTTCCGCCCGGTTAATAGAAAGAAAAGTTATCTCTCATTCCACAATCAGTCCGCGCCCGGCCAAATCAGTGCTCGAAGGTCCTGTAAACGTCACCCAAAGTACCGAAGTCGCAAACGAGATTCTGAATGAAATGCAACGGGAACGAGGCGGTGGGGTTATTGAGGAGGACGTAAGCCGATATTCAGTGACGCTCCGCCGCTCTGGTATGCCTGAGAGCTGGACCGGCGAGGTGGTGGGGCAACCATCTCTGCTCGCACTGGAAACTGTGAACGTGCTCGCGGCGAACAAGACCTTGATTGTTTTTGATAAAACGAACAAAAAACTTTGGCAAACCGCCCTGAATTTCAATCTTTCCGCAGACTTGGATACGCGGGACTCGTCTCCTTCTTATGGTCATGGCCCGTGCGTGGAACAGAAGGGTACCCTTTATGTGTTTGATCCCGGAGTATTGAGCGCGTTTGATTTGCAAACGGGCATCGCACGCTGGAGGCTGCCATCGGTGGGTATCACGGGGCTTTTCTTCGATGACCAGGGAATGTTGTATGTGAACACAACTACGGACAACCCTGGCCGAATTAAAACGTCGCATCAGATCGATATCAGCCACAAGACCATTGCGGTAGTGCTCAAAGTTTCACCCACGAACGGAAAAATTATCTGGAGCTCTCAAACCAGCGGATTAGTGAACTACGTTTCAGGAAAATTTATCTACACGGTACAATCGTACATGCCTGACGAGGAGGAGGACAATCCTTACCGGCAGGAGACCGGCTTTGAAGTTCAGCCTCACATGCGCATTAAACGGCTCAATCCCCGGAACGGCCACGAGATGTGGGAACATTTTCAACAACGCGCCCCGTTGGATGTGCAATTCGACAAAAATTACATCCGGCTTGTCTTCAAAAAGGAAGTGCAGGTGCTGCGGTCCATCACTTGGTGAGAGGTGAGGGCGGCTCCCTCACTCCACTCTTTGCTTCTCTTCGAGAAATCCATGCAATTGGCGCAGCCTGATGGGATGTCTCATTTTCCGGAGGGCTTTGGCCTCAATTTGGCGAATGCGTTCGCGCGTTACTCGGAACTGCCGGCCAACCTCTTCCAGGGTGCGCGAACATCCATCTCCCAAACCAAAGCGTAGTTCCAGGACTTTACGTTCGCGCTCGTTCAAGCTCCCAAGCACATCGCCCAATTTATCTTTTAGCAAGCTGAAGCTGGTTACTTCAGATGGATTTTCCATTGCTTTATCCTCAATGAAATCGCCAAAGCTTGAATCTTCGTTGTCTCCGACCGGGGCGTGCAAAGAGATGGACTGTTGGGCCATTGTTAACACTCCACGAACGCGCTCGACAGGCACTTGCATTTCGTCAGCGAGTTCTTCGGCTGTAGGTTCACGACCGAAATCCTGCAACAATTGCTTTTGCATACGCATGAGCTTGTTGATGATTTCAATCATGTGCACTGGAATGCGAATCGTACGTGCCTGGTCGGCAATAGAGCGGGTGATCGCTTGCCGTATCCACCAGGTGGCATAAGTCGAAAACTTATAGCCCCGCCGGTATTCAAACTTCTCGACGGCTTTCATCAGGCCCATATTTCCCTCCTGAATCAGATCTAAAAACGAGAGGCCGCGGTTGATGTATTTTTTAGCAATAGAGATCACCAGGCGCAGATTGGCTTCGACCATCTCCGTTTTGGCCTGGATCGAGATTGCCGAGAAGTGCTCCAATTGCGAATGCGCTTTCAGGTAAACTGCCCAAGGCATGCGCACGAACTCCTCCAGCGCGTCGATTTTTCTCAATTCCGAGTCTTTCGCGGATTGAGGCCCGTCCGGGTGCAACTGCCCTAAAACCTTAAGGCTGCTCTGGAATTTAGAATGGATGTTCTCAGCCACCAACACCATTTCCTCAACCACTTTCTGTTTAAAGCAAAATTTGCTGAAGGTGGCTTGCAAGGTTTGATCCAGTTTGTTGAAACGCGCCTCCATACTCCTCCGCTCGACCTCTGAACTTTCCATTTGCCATTTGGAGAAAGTTTCATCAACCCCCATATCCAACTGACGGACTTTTTTCACCAACTCATGCAGCGTTTTTACATGATTTTCCCGTGCTCCTATCACATTTTCCTGTATGACGCGATCAAATCGCTCTTTAGGAGGCTCGGAAATAAGTTTTTCTGCCAATGCAATGTGTTCCTTTCCGGTGAAGCCAAAGCTATAGATGATCCGCTTGATCTCAATATCCGCACTTTCGATTCGTTTTGAAATCTCCACTTCCTGTTCGCGAGTTAGCAGTGTCACCTGGCCCATTTGCCTCAAGTACATTCGAACGGGATCATCCAATATATCCAAACGGACTTTGTCTTCCTCCCGTTCCGGCATTTTGACATGTTCCACTTCTGCGGCATCGACAATCTCAATTTCCAAATTACGCAACTTGATAAAAACCTCATCCATCTGCTCGGCGGAAACAACAAACTCGGCAAAGGCTTCGTTAATGTCATTGTAGGTGAGGCGGCCTTGCTCTTGTGCCAAGAGCAAGAGTTCTTTCACCTTTTCGGTAAAATCGAGCTCTGTTGGGGTTTTTGGGCCTTCGGGCCCGTTAATGGGACTTTTGCCGGCAATGTCCAGCTCCGTGTTTAAATCTGCCTGGCTTGGCGGGAACGCATGTTCCCCGTTCGTTAATACCAAGGGAGTTCCCCCCATTTGGGTCTTCAAGAGTTCCTTCTGGAGAGAAAAGGACGTACTCTGTTTTTTGCCCCGTAACGGGGTGGAACGTTCCGTTGCCTTTCGCTTTGACATAGTCACCTAAGATAGCACAAACGTTACCAATCAGAATTGAGAGAATAGAGTATTGAGGAGCCAAAGTTGGGCTAATCAGGGTTTTTGCCCAGGGGAAAGTCCCGTGCATCCTTTAGCCGTGTGGCTGGACTGAAATAAATAAGGGATCTTAATTTTTCCTTGGTTAATTTCGTGTCGGTCTCTTCAAACAGGCAGCGCTTTCATAAACCTTCATGGTTGCTTCCGCAGTGAGATTCCAATCAAACTTTTTGGCCTGCTGCAACCCTGCCGCTCGAAGGTTACTACGTATTCCCTCTTGCTCCGCAACTTGAAGAAGCATTTTGGTTATTGCAGTAATCTCTTCCGGTTCGACTAGCGCCGCCGCGTCTCCGACCACTTCCCCCAAAGAACCTCGGGTCGAACTTATTACAGGGCAGCCACAAGCCATGGCCTCGATCGGTGGCAGGCCGAATCCCTCGTACAGGGAAGGGTAAACAAAAACTTCAGCAGCTCGATAGAGATCGGGCAACCTTGAATCCGGCACGAAGCCAAGAGACCGAATATCGGATGCGAACCTGGATTTTCTAATGGCGGCGTGAATCACCTCCGCGCCATGCCAGTCGCTTCCGCCAAAAACAAGGCTCCAATCTGAACGACTCTCTTCTTTGAATTTCTCGAAAGCGGAAATGAGGCGCAGATGGTTTTTCGCCGGATGTTCCAGGCGCGCCACGTACAGGAAAAATGGCCTGTGCAGACCGAATGTCTCAGAAACGGTGCAACGCGCTTGCTCACGAGAGCCGGGGAAAAAACGATCATGCTCGATGCCATTTAAAACTACAGAGATCCTTTCCGGCTGGATGCCAAAAAATTTCCGAATATCGCGCGCGGTATTTTGACTGATGGCGATGACCCGATCCTGTCGTCTCGCCAGCCTGCGCGCCACCACTCGGCCGTAAAACATGCGTTTCCAATCGTATTTGCCAGCCAGGTGAAAAGGAGCCAGATCATGAATCGTGCAAACAAGGGCGCACGGCCTGGGCCAAAGAAGACGTCGATAACTCGGCACATGCAAAACATTCAGACCGAGCTGACCCGCCAGGTTGGGCAAACATGTCTGGTGCCACAAAATGTTTTTTACCGGGGGTCTGAAACGTTCCGGCACGGCCAGAATGTTCATGCGATCTCTAACTGAATCAAACAGAGCGACGTCCTCTTCCAGCACGAAAAGGCTGAACTGGTGGGCCCCGGTGTAAGGTTGCAACGCCCGAAGCAGGGCCAGAACGTATTGCCCAACGCCGGATTTGCCGCGCTGAATTACGGAGGTGGAGATGCCGATGCGCATTGAAGAGCGGAGCGCCAGTTTGACTTTCCAGTGAGGAAAGTTAGATGATTCGTTTGCCAGGGAACCTGGAACTCGAAGCTCCCCTGTCTTTTGGCCCGAACCTCCATTTCTTTTTCAACGCTGTACACTCGAAAAAGAAAGGTGGGCTTCCAATAACGTTGCGCTTCCGAACTGAGTTCGATGGAAAAAGCTGCAGGTCGAATCACGTTCGTCCCGTTTAAGTAGTTACTAACATCCTGTGTCTTCAGCAGCAGCGGGCTGGCTATGAAACCAGCCCGAAGCATGGGCGCAGGGGCTCCTGAACGACTCAGTATCTTTTTCATATCACCGGCCCAAAACGAGATCCGCGTTTTTGCAGGTTTGTAAATAATCTGCCTCAGCCGGCCGAGCCAATTTGGTTCAAGACTGACCTCCAGCCAACTACAACCTTCATTGTTTTCGGGCAGTGGCACAGCTTCGTTCAAGCTGGCGCTAGCCTGGTGCTGAAGTTTCAATTTTGCGCTGTGAAACGTTTTCGATTCCAGCAAAAGGAACGGGGCCTCTGCCATCACCAGACTGAAATTGAGCAACAAATGCCTAAGCAAGAGCGCGTCTTCCAAAGGAGGGAAGTTTCGGTCGCTGGCGTTGAGTCGAAACAGCACGTACTGGGGGGCACCCGCAGACAAATAAAATTGTTCATTCAAACGCGCAAGCCGATCATTGAAGGTAAGATAACTTTGAAAGACGGGACGCGCACGGTAATTGAAGTTGTTAAGAATTGCGTAACACTGTTCCTGCCCGAAAACGTCCACGGTGGACTGGCCAATTTTTTCGCTGATGCCGGGAAGCCGGGCGGCGGAGCGGGCTTCTTCGTACTTTTGGCGGCGGTGCTGCTGAAAAACAGATGGTCTCCACAAGACGGCCAGGTTAGCCCGTAAGCTTATAAAGGGCTGAGCGAGGGAGGATTTAAAAGAGGAAAAAAAGAGCGATTGGACGGTCAAAACCGCCATGGCACAACAGGCGACAGCTAAACAACGCGAGAATAGTAGCGCGTTGGGGCTCGAACAGGGTAACAGTTCTATGGATAACACCAGGAGTGGAACTAAGCCAAATAGAAACCCCATGTGATACAAATCCGCGCGCACGAACGCATGTTTCCATACTACGAACAATAATAGGGACAGCCAGGCGGTAACCGCGGCCGTGCGCCAAGGGATACGGCCCAAAGAGATGCCCGGCATAGATGGGTCAACCGCAAGGGCGCGGATCGCAATTGCCGATAGGCCAAGTATTGTCACGAGAAGCCCGCGCGTTCGGAACGTTGCAGGTCCATCCAATCCGACCACTTGGTCATAACCTTGAATAATCAACCAGCTATTTGAAAAGAAAGGACGGAGTTGGAGCAGACTCTGGCCCGCCGACAACCAGGCCAGCGTCAAGAATGCGCCAAGGGCCAGCGGCAACAGTATGGCAACTGCAACACGTTTTTTTAACAAGCTGTCGATTGAGATGGTTAGGGAGCTAATCAGGGCAACGAAAAGGAAGTTCGCCTTTACCATAATTCCGAACACTGCGATCAGAGCGAAACAGAATAGACAAAACAACAAGCTGCCACCAGATGCGACAAGGCATAGCCATCCCCAGCAAAGGATGCCCGAATAGATGATGAGGTCCGTTCGGGGGTCAATGTTGGCGGTCAGATGAACAAATAGCGTTACAATCAAAAGTCTCCATAAGGGAGTCAATCTCCACGCCACGAGGCAGACACCGGTTGCAACCAGAAGGCTCAGCAATATCAAAACAACCATTTGCATCACGTACTGGTCGGGAATGAAGTGTCGGTTGACGAGATAACCCCATGGTCCGTAGGTAAAAACTATGTCTGTGCCGAAATGCCATCCCTGCTGATGCGCATAGCTCAATACAGTTTTCTCCGATAGCGAATCATCAAGCAGATACGGTTGGCGAGGCACCGGGATAAAAGTTAAAGACGCCAGCAGAGCGATCATCAACGGGAAAAGGCAAGTGAAATGCTGACGACGAGCAGTGATATGTAAATCCACTAAGTTCCCATAAAAAATCAAATGCGCTCTGCTGGCAAATGGTTTTTCGAACACCATCGTCCTCCACAGGTTGAAGCCTATCCATTGACGTGATACCCGATGGCATTTACTATCGAAACAAGCGAATGAGCACCTTGAACCCCCGTTTTTTTGCAGAGCCAGAATTAATTCAACTGTGCGGCGTCCGTTCCTTTCAGATCTTCATTCAACAGCATTTATGAAATTGTTGAAACAACCTGCCATTTTGCTCATTGCATTCATCGCAATTCTCCTGGGATACGGTGTCCTGACCACGCTTGAAGGTGGCAGGCTGGAGAAGCGCGTCAACCTTTTGGAAGAGAACTACGCAGGATTGCAGACGCGTCACCGCGCTTTTGCGAGGGCGATGCTGCATGCTGCTGATTCACCTGAGTCAGTTCTCCGGGCGAAAATGGAACTACTCATGGAGGACCTGAATTTGCCTCCCTCCACGGTGCATAGGGCAAGTCCATCTGTGACCGAGGTTAACTCACTGTCAATCGTGGTAAGGACAAAACAGGGCAAATAGATTGAAATGCTCTTCTAGAGCCGTTCTCACAGCCTGGCTCGGAATTGGCCCAGTAAAAATTCTTCCAAACGCGAACACCGCACCACATTTAACACTGCTGACTGTGGAGCAGTAAAAACAAGTTTGGTTCCATGCCGTTGGGCTAGTTTTTTAATGCGCACCATGATGCCCAGACCTGAACTGTCAATGAACCGCACGGCAGATAAGTCAATCACCACCTCCGCTTGTGACATTTCGGCAGCATTGGTCAAGTGGCTTCGGGATATGTTCCACACCTCCTCAGCATTGGCGGCCGTAATTTCACCTTGCCACAGCAGCGGTTGGGTTGGCAAAAACTTCACTGCGCCGGCAGATTCCTGCGCGCGAATTTTCAGTAGTTGCTGCGCCGAGCCCATATCTGAGGCCACGGCAAAAAAATTCTCAAGCCGCGCCAGCCGCAATGAGCTCTCGGTTATCGGGCTAGGCGACAACAAAACTAATTCGCAGCCGGCGTTACGCAACCGCTTTTGCAAACCGATAAGCATTCCGAGCCCAGTGCTGTCTATGAATCGCACGTTTTCCATTTGCAGGAAGCAGGAACGGCCGTCCTTCAAAATATCTTCCACGGGCAAAGCTCCCTTGCGAACCTCTTCCAAGTCCAGGCGGTCCGGCAGTCTTCGCAACTGCATTGTATTCTCCAAAGGCAGAATGGATGCGCTGCTTTCTTTGCCGGACATTGCGGCAGCCGTTCGTGAACGGCGCCGGGACGATCCACGTTGCAGATGCCACCATTGTGTTACAATAGCGCAACCAAACGCCCAAAGGTCTTTTGCGTAACGTTTGAATAACCGCCGCGGTTCCTGAGCTAGACGGAAGATCCACTCAGTGCCAGAACGCTGCATCCAAACCGGAGCGCGCTTAACCTGGCCTGCCAAAAAATCAATTGTCGCGCCAACACCTGCAGACACAGGAACACCCAGCGACCGGTAATGCATGGAGATCCACTTCTCCTGCTTGGGGCAGCCAAAGGAAACAAAGAGCAGGTCTGGACGGGCACTCTCGATTCGCCGCTTAATCTCCTCATGATCCATTTCCAGCAACTTGCCGAAGGGCGGGGAATAATGGCCCGCAATGACAACGCCTGGGTAATGCCGCTTGAGATTGTCCACCGCAGCTTGTGATGATTCCGGCGTCGCGCCTAGAAAGAACAAACGGTATTTTCTTTCCGAAGCGACTTGTATCAGCAGCGGCACCAAATCCGCTCCCGCCACGCGTTCGGGAAGTGGATTACCCAAAAGGCGGGATGCCCATAAAAGCGGTGTGCCATCACAGAGCACCAAATGGGCATCAAACAGAATCCGGCGCAATTCCACATCTGTTTGTGCCTGAACCAGAAAGTCCACATTGGCAGTGACAAGATAATGGGGACGCCTGGACTCGACCATCTGTTCAATGGCGCTGATGGCTTGTGCAGCGGTAACATTGTCGAATGGGACGCCTAAAATCGCAATGGGGAAGGTTTTAGTGGTCGTGACGCAGGCAGTCTCACTTTCGAATCCCTCCATCTCCCCGGTTGATTTTGCAATCGATGCCATGACCGGTGAATAGGGATGCATCATACTTCCGGCAGCAGAAGGTTCTCGCGCCATTGCCAGCAAAAAAGTCGCGTTTGTTTGGAAAGAACAGCCAGCGCGGCGGCAAAGCCAGGAGCTGGATTTAATTCGTGCAACGACCAGTCTCCTGCAGATTGCGATCCATCAGGCAGCGAGAGCAAACTCGCTTTCTCTCCTGAGACGAACGAAACTTCCACTCGATTAAGGTATTGCGATATGCCTTGCCCGGTCGCTTTGAGCCAGGCTTCTTTTCGAGTCCAGAGATTGAAGAAGGCGAGCCGCTTCTGTTCGTGGCTAAGTTTCTTAAAGATTGTTTTCTCGCGCGCACAAAAAAAGCGTTCCACGAGCTCGTCCATATCGGCCAGCTCGCGAACGCCCTCCACATCCACGCCCAGGGGGCCTGCCCATGTTACGGCTGCCAACGCAATCATATCTGAATGGGCTAAATTGAAGTGCAGTCCCCTGTGTGGCTGATTCCCCAGTGCTGGTTTGCCCTGGCTGCCATAGGCAAACTGGATTTGCTCCGGTGAGATCCTGAGATAACGGCCTAATAAGACTCGCAGCCAACCGCGTCCGGCAATAAAGCGGTTTCGATGGTGAACGAAATGGAACTGGTCAGCACGTTCGCGTTCTTCTGCTGAAAGAACCGCAGCGAATTGGGCCTGTGAACTGGGAGATACGTCGAGGCGAAAGGCCCAAACATGAATGTCATTGCTTTCGAGTGGCTTTCCTTCCGTTGCTGGAGACCACGAGATCTCCAGAGGTTGGGCGCCAATTGCTGGATGCGCGACAAAATGTGCAAGCGAGAAGACGGCGGGGGCCTTCCAGTTCGACAATCGAGAGGCTGAAGGTCTTTCCAGATGCGCAGTTAGCTGGAGTAGCTCATCCATACTGGGTCCAAATCTTTTTATACGCGGTTACCAACCCGCTCCAATCGGCGGCCTGAGTGCTTAATTGCCGCTGCAAGAGGCGGATCGTGAGCGGCTCTTTTGCGATTTCGCTATTCCACAGCAACAAAGAAAGCGCGTTCAGCAGACGCTCGCGGGGATACCTCAATGAAAGCGGGGCCAGTGCCGCTTTTGCTCCAAAGCTCCGCAGGTTGAGCAGGTAATTTCGCCAGAAAGAGGTGCCTGGGCATTTGATTCGGCCATGGAAAGCATAATCCCGGGCAGACTCGAACTTGCACCCGAGCCGCTGACTCTCTAACCAGAGCCAAACTTTCAGTGCCAAAGCCCCCATCTCACAACGCTCTCTTTCGAACTCTTCAACTGATTTTAAGATGCGACGCGGTTCCAATTTGAATTCAACCCCAGCTGAATGATGTGTCTGAACCGCTTTGAACCAGGGCATCGATATAGTGGGGGTCAGTTCGAGGACCCGGTGCTTTCTTTCGATGCAGCTCCAATGGTACTTCCCAAAAGCAACCAACACACTGTCACCCAGGCACAATTGAGCTTTCGCCAGGTTGCGGCCCACGAAGTCTGACTGGTCAGCATCCAATGAATCCTGTCCCGACCGTTTTAGACCAGGATTTTCCAGGATTTCGCGCGCCAGCAATAAACCACTGCATCGATTAAATAAAAGGCGCGACCCTTCAGAAAGCGGAATGGCAGTGGGATCCTGATGTTGTGGGCAATCTGCAAAAAGGTTCTGGTCCCCGAAAATGATTTGGTGTCCAGCTGCCAAATCATAACTAAAGATCGAAATCGTGCTGTGCTTGAATCGTGTTAACGAATCAATCTTAAATTCCACATGCAAACCTAGTCCGGGGGAAAGACTCTCTCCCAAATCCTGCAACTTGTGCGCGTATGCTCTTTGGTTTAGCAGCCGGTTTCCGGTAACGAACACGTAGAATTCCAGGTCGTTGTAAGGCTGATCGCCTGCTTTGGTCCGCAACACCCCGCCCTCTCCCCGGCCATACCCTCCACCCAGGACCAGTGCCTCGAGTTTGTTTTTAGGTACTACCTTCAGGACTTCCGATAAAATCCTTTGGCAATTATTTGCGAGCTGCCTTTCCAGCTCGGGGCTGCCGTTTTTCGTAAAGCGTTTATTACTCACGTGGTTGCATTTCCGTGTGCCGGTAAAACTGCCAGCCTTCCCTGAAGCCGGCCAATTTGGCTCGACGTTGCTGCCACCGGATCTGTGCCGCATGGGTGATCTCCCGTAAACGTCCGGTGCGCGCACAAAACAACAGATCTCTTCGAATGTCGTTTACCCAACCAAGAGCAACAGTTTTCGGCCAATTGATCTGGCTGGGAGCTCCTGTCCAGACCGCCGCCAGCGCTCGCGCCTCACCGAAACTGCGCCGGTACGCCTGTCCAGGAGTGTAGTTGTGCGAATGCATCACTACCGACTCAGGGCAATAAGCAACTCGGTATCCTTTTGAGCGGCACCAGCGCGTATATTCATCGTCTTCGGAGTACTGCATGGTTTCCAGAAAACCACGCTGACTCCAAATGTCCTTGCGCAAACCACTGCTCACCATGCTGAAAAAGTGCTCCCACGCTGCTGACTCCCGGCCAGGGCCGAAGCAACGTTCGTAATCATGAGCATAAACGGCGTGGCAGTTTGGCCTGGGAACCTGGCGGCCGAATACCGCGGCGGTTCCAGGTTCCTGGAGCGCGAGCACCAGTGGGCGCAACCAATCGTTGCCTTGCGGGGTGGCATCGGCATTCAGAAAAATCCCGATATCACCGCGCGCCAGGTTCATTCCGTGGTTCATGACCTTGCTCGGATTGTAAGTTTCGGGTTTGATTTGAATAAAATGCTGAGGCCTGGCAGCCCGGATTAACTCCAGTGACCCATCACTCGACCCGGAATCAATCACGATCAATTCCCAGTTTTTATACTGTTGCGCCTGGAGCGCTGGCAGAGTTTCGCACAAAGCCCAACCTTCATTGAATGAGCGCAAAATTATGCTCACTAAATGGCCATTCATGCTAACAAGAGTGGAGCAGAATCGCCTTTCTGCAATTCGTTGATTACCCCAGGGGAATGCCAGAACACCAACAATGAAAACTCGAGAATAAACTCATTTTACTAAACCTTAGGGACCACGAGAACTTAACTAATACTGGATGATTAAGAAATATTGCGGCGCATAATTTCTCAGCCTCTTACGAGCTGCAAAACCACCCCTGCCCCTTGTAAAAAGGATCCAATATTTTGTAATTGTGGCTTAGCTTGTTCTGTTGGTTAGTCTTGTCAAGTAGCCCAGGTTGGTCTTCGTCACGAGCGCCACCAATTTCATCTCACGAGCGATGGTGGAGCTAAAGCGCTCCTCATTTTCGGCTTTACTCCAAAAAGCAAAAGAATGGGACAACAAACATTTGCGCGCGTATCACGGAACCACTTTGGGCGCCAAGGAAATCAAGTCTGCATTTCGCGCTTATTAAATCGAGAACGCAGGAGGAACGCGGCGGCCAAAGTCCATCCTTGAATCGCTCCCCTTCCTGTTTTAAGTGGTAGTTCTCATGAAAACCTCTCACTTCACTCAAATGTTGATTTCCGTTTCAATTGCGTTTGCTATGAAACTGACCACCCAACCATCCTGCGGTACGGAGGTCTCGAAAGCTGCCGAACAGAAATCTTCCTCTGGGGCCGCAGGCAAAAAACTGCTCACGCTTGGCGTCGTCATTTTCCCAAGCTTCGAGTTGCTCGACGCATATGGCCCGCTCGAAATGTGGGGCAATTTAAAACGTCATGTCAACATCGTCACTATTGCCCGCGAGAAAGGGCAGGTCACTTCGAGCCAGGGACCGAAGACAATGGCTGAGTTTGATTTTAATGATTGTCCGCCTATCGACCTGCTGCTCATCCCAGGCGGTTACGGAGCGCTTAAAGTTCTTGAGGATAAGGTTACATTGGATTGGTTGCGCAGCCGGGCAGTGACCACTCAAATCACCATGTCAGTCTGTAACGGGGCTTCAGTCCTTGCTGCTGCAGGTTTGCTTGATGGCCGACCCGCGACCACCAACAAAGCATTTTGGGCCCGAGCGACAACGCCCTGGCCCCAGGTTAAGTGGGTGAAGAGGGCGCGCTGGGTTGATGACGGCAATATCGTGACTTCCTCCGGAGTTTCGGCCGGCATCGACATGACCCTTCATGTGGTCGCACGCCTGTTTGGGAAAGAGGCGGCGGAACGCCTGGCCAATGAAACCGAATATGAATGGCATCGTGATCCGTCCTGGGATCCATATGCAGAGCTGCATGGCCTTGTTCAACCACCGAAATGAGTGTTGCTCGCTGAAGGAATCAGCGACAACAAGCTTCCCTGGAGCGATTTTCCAGAGAAACTGTGGGTGGCATTTCGTTTTGACTCGACTCGCTTCGCAGGTTCATCTCCTTTGCCAGCAACGCATCACGAACCATTAGATGATAAACATGAGGAATGGCGGTGACATCATCAGGTATGGAAGCTTGGTTTGTGCAGAGGCAGGCATAGCTCTGCGGATCATTTGGGTGATAGCCATGCATGGCGCGTATTGGCTTTTCGCCCATGTGGCTAGGCACGATGAGCACCCCTTCCTTAACCAGAAATATTAATTCGCCAAAATACCGGTCCGGAAAGAAGGTGTGCATCTGCTTCAATTCCGAATCTTCAACGATGCGGCCTTGCGGCACCTGCTTGAGACAAGAGGTAATCTGCTCCCGTGCCTGCTCATGGAAAAACCAAAACCGAGCCATGGTTGAATCATATACCACTGCATAGTCTTTGGCTGCTTGTACCTGTAATGCGTCGACTTTCGCTCGCAAATCCAGCAGTTCGTCGCAATTAGCCATGCCATGGTCGCTGAACACGTAAAGGCGAACTTCTGAATAATGTTGCCGAGCGGCGGGAATCAGTTCAGCGAGCCAATGTTCGTAACTTCGCAATTTAGCTGGAACCTCCGGTGATTGATTGCCCACCTGGTGAAGAAGTCCGTCCAGGCCTGGCCAATAGAGAAAAGCAAAATCGATACTTTCAGCCTGAATGTCCTTCAGCAGCGCCGCAAGATTCGCCTGCTCCGAATGTTCTGGGATGCTCACGTGATACCGGATTTGTTGTTCCTCCAGGTAATCAAAAATATTTGGTCCCCGGTTCATGCCACCTGGCCGGAGGGGGCTTTTCTTCTCGGTGAAATCGTAGAGAGAGATGTACTTGAAAGGAATGTTATAAAGGTCGAAGTACCCGCGAAAGTTTAGTTGCCGTTTGATGAACTTGGAGAGCCAGCGGCGGAAAATGCGGCGACTGGTTAACTGGGACGAGAGCCAGCGCAAAGGCCTCAGCGATTTGAAGGGTGAATTGCCTGGATCATAAACAAAATAGCTCCAATTACGATGTTCCTCAGGCCACCGCCCCGAAAGTATGGATGGCACACAAGCAGAACTGTATCCAAAAACGGAGTCCAACCGCTTGCGATTTGGCGCAAACTTCTGCGCGAAGGAATCATTTTTTATGATCTCCCAGCCACAGGCATCGACGAACACAAATAATGGTAGAATGGCTTTCATCACAATCGCTTACACACCTGCCCAAGCGTCGACATCTTCTATTTTGATACCGCACCCTCCTATTCTGCCCAATGGGGTCTTGACCTTGGTCGCTGGGCGCCACATTCTCGACACTGCGAATGTCAAAACTAAAATTCCATTTCTATACCTTCATCTGCATTTCTTTTCTGGCCGTCAGCCAGGAGCTGTCACATGCCGCATCGCATAAGAGCAGCAAGAATACCACAGCAAGTTCTCCGAGCGCTGGCCGTTCAAGCACTATTGCGCAAAATCCTTATTTGGGTGCGGTTGTGGTGGATGCAGCCAGCGGCAAAGTGCTGTTCGAAGACAAAGCTGATGTCAAAGGATACCCCGCGAGCGTTCTCAAGCTGATGGATTTATTGATTATTCTCGAGAAAATCGAGCAAAAGCAACTTTCATTTCAAGATCAGGTTCCCGTGAGCGCAAAAGCATCCAAAACTGGAGGTTCTCAAGTGTACTTGGCGGAAAAAGAAACCTTTTCCATCGATGATATGTTGTATGCGCTGATGGTTAAGTCGGCCAACGACGCGGCAGTTGCGTTGGCGGAGAAAGTAGGTGGCAGCACGGAAGGATTCGTGGAGTTGATGAACAAAAAAGCAAAAGCCTTGGGGATGACCAGCACCGTTTTTCATTCCGTGCACGGGTTGCCACCGGCACACGGCCAGGAAGACGATGTCACCACGGCGCGGGATCTTTCGATCCTTTGCCGCGAGCTGCTCGAGAAGCATCCTGATACCTTGCGCTACACCTCCACCCGCGAGCGGCCTTTTCGTCCGAATGTTTCAGCTCGAACCATCACTATGCAAACGCACAATCATTTGCTGGGTCACCTAAATGGGTGCGATGGATTGAAGACCGGTTACATCGCCAAGGCAGGGTTTTCGATCGCCGTCACCGCAGCGCGACAAGAGCGCCGTGTCATTGCTGTCGTGCTCGACAGCACAGATTTGAAAACACGCGATGCAAAAGCCCGCGAATTAATTGAGAAAGGCTTTGCAGCTTTCGACTCCGTCGCTGCCATCTCCAACCGCGGAGGACCTGCCGTAAAACGCAGCCGCTAAACTTCTCGTAACAAACTGCGAGCGGCAAACTTGTTCTGATTACAGGTGAGTCTTCATCCGTCTGCCTCATTGGTGTCGTCGATAAGCTGTTTGCGATGGATATAGCGCGCGCGGGAATCCGAAACCTGTTTGTCGGCGTTGTCAAACACGCCTGATGTTCCTCGCAGGGCATCGGGATCGGCGCCTGTTTTATTTCTGATAAAAGCAAGGCGATTCATGACTGTACCGCGCGAGCAGCCGCATTTTCGGGCTATGGCTGAAACACCCAAAGCATCGATGCAATAAAGCCGGAAAATGGCTGTGGCGCTTGGATGTTTCATTGTGGTGCTGCTTTCCAACGCCTCTAACAGCGCAAATGCCTTGCCGGTGGTGTCTTCGTCCAAAATTTCTTTTGGTTGGGGCGTGAACTGGCGAAAAAGTTCATCAGCAGATTCATGAAGCCGCAATACGCCCTGCCCGGTCATGAACACGTGCGAGCTTAAAGCAAAAAATCCGGCACGGGCGTGAGCCAGCAGTTCCTGACAGTTGACGTTCATGTGCCGGGAAGTTGGAGCAAGCAAAATATAGGGCGTGTGCAACCGCAGCGAGAGTTCGCAAATCACATGGCGGAACAGATGGCACTTTGTTTGATTCGTGAGAATCACAGGCACGGCAGCAGATGACCAGGAGCCAACCTGGCGAGTGCTCGGCACAGGTAAATCCACACTCTTGCGGTCCAATCCGAAAACAGCACAAAGAGCTGTTCCAAGAGCGTGCCAGTTGAGTTGAAGACAATGTTCGCCCGTGGCCCGGGCCTGGCGGACCAAAATTCCCCGCTGTAGAAATGCTGCCCGGAAGAGCGGAAATTGCTCACCTAAGTAATTTTTCCAGATATCGGCTGGGGCGGAACATCGGGGGATGGAATCCAGGCATTGCCATGGGGAGTTGGAGTTATTCATCGCCGGTTGTTGATGGGTTGTGTATGGGGATTATTTTCGATGTTTATGGTGGCTTCACCTTTTTGCTTGCCGTTCACTCAAAAATAGTTTAGTAACTTACTTATATAGTATTTACTAACTTAACATTAAACTATTCTCGTATTTCGTCAATAATCTTATGAAAGCTTTGCGATTGGACCGGAGAACCCAACAATTCAATGCCTTGGTGAAGTCCTCGGGCTGGAGTCAGGCTGAAGTGGCACGCCAACTCAAGGTGACGCCCGGGGCTGTCAGCCAGTTCCGCAGCGGGAAAATCCGACCGCGAGGGCTGACACTTAGAATGTTCAAAATCGTTCTCGGGAAGGACAATCCGGCAGTGCTGAAAGCCTATGAAAACACCAATGCTGTTGTTTTGGATTCATGGGAACATGAGTTAGTGAAAGCCTTGCGCAGCTTGCCGGAAAAGCATCGACAGCAGTTGTTGAAACCTCTAAAGGAATTGATTGGCGCTTTGCAGTTGGCCGGCCGGGCGGCTTAGCATTCAGCCCATCTAAAATGAAAAAGAGTTCACCGATCTCGCGGAGCGGACGATTCACCGCCGGACCAGCTGCGGAAGTAGCAGAATTCACCGAATCGATCTCCTTCGACTGGAGACTGTGGCGTCAGGACATTCTTGGATCGCGAGCCCATGCGGCAATGTTGCTCAAAATCCGCGTGCTAACGCGAGCCGAGTTGAAAGCAATCAACCTGGGGCTGGATGGAATCGAACGACGCATAGCAGCGGGAAAATTTCAATGGCGGCAGTCGTTGGAAGATCTGCACATGAATATTGAGAGTGAATTGACGCAAAGTGTCCCCGCCGCGGCAAAATTGCACACCGGCCGCTCGCGCAATGACCAGGTTGCGGTCGATATGAGGTTGTGGGTAATGGACGAGATCATTTCCCTAAGGGGAGAGATTCGGTCCTTGCAGCGGGCGTTGGTCGAGTGCGCTGGAAGGGAAAAGGGGGTGCTGGTCCCAGGCTATACACATTTGCAACGGGCACAGCCGGTCTCGCTAGCGCATCATTTACTGGCGTATGTGGAAATGCTGGCAAGAGACGATGAACGATTGGAACAATGCCGCGAACGCACCAAGGTTTGCCCGCTTGGAAGCGGCGCTATCGCCGGCTCCACCTTGCCGCTGGACCGAGAATTCACTGCAAAACTACTGGGGTTCGTGGACGACCGAGGGCGACCCAAGCTGACCCAGAATTCCATGGATGCCGTTAGCGATCGTGATTTTGTGGTCGAATTTTGCGCCCATGCTGCCCTCCTGGCTGCTCACCTCTCGCGTCTGGCTGAAGATCTGATTTTGTGGGCAACGAGCGAATTTAATTTTATCCGAATCGGCGAGGCTTTCACCACCGGTTCGTCACTCATGCCCCAGAAAAGGAATCCAGACGTGGCCGAACTGGCCCGAGGCAAAGCGGCGCGCGTCATAGGCAACCTGGTCGCCCTGCTCACCTTGCTGAAAGGGTTGCCAATGACTTATAACCGCGATTTGCAGGAGGACAAAGAGCGGCTGTTTGACACCGCTGATACTGTGCGCGCCACAACCCGCATTTGTGCAGCGATGTTAAAAAAAGTCGAATGGAACCGCGAAACCTGCTCGCAGGCTGCGGGCGATCCGGCCCTGCTGGCGACGGATTTAGCGGATTATCTGGTCCGCAAAGGGGTGCCGTTCCGAAAGGCTCATCATGCGGTTGGCGCCCTGGTCGCCGCTGCGGAAAAAAAGGGCAAACCTTTGAATCAGCTTTCAGTCGAGGAGTTGCGCGATATTGAGCCGGCGTTTGACGCCAAGGCTCTCAAAATTTTCTCAAACGGTAACCCCCTTGCAAATCGAAATCTCCCAGGCGCACCCGGGCCTGCTGCCGTAGAAAAGCAATTGTCCCGCTGGCGGAAGTTGCTGGGTTAGTTACGTGATCTTCCAAGCGTCAATGGAGCCTAAGAAAAAAGAGCTGCCAACCCATCTGCTGAAAAAGGTCTCGCGTTCTTTTTATCTCACATTAAGGGTGCTGCCGCGAAGCATTCGTTCTCAGATCGGGCTTGCCTATTTATTGGCACGCACTGCCGATACCATCGCCGATACCAAGCTGGTTTCTGCGCAGAAACGGACCGAGGCATTGCAAGCTTTGCGCGCTAGAATTGCCGGACTCAGCCCAACATCTCTTGAATTTGGCATATTGGCTGCCGGGCAAAGTTCTCCTGCCGAGCGGATGCTTCTGGAGCAATGCGAAGGCAGTTTAGGATCGTTGCAGAGGTTGGAACCTGGCGACAGGGAGCGGGTGCGAACAGTTCTGGATATTATCCTCAGCGGCCAGGAACTGGACTTGCAGCGGTTTGCCACGGCTGGCGCCGGAAATATCATAGCCTTGCGAACGGATGATGAGTTGGATGATTACACGTATCGTGTTGCCGGCTGCGTGGGGGAGTTTTGGACAGGCATGTGCCGTGCCCGCGTGTTTCCCAGGGCGAAGCTTGAGGACGCTGTGTTGCTGCTGCAATCGGTCCGATTTGGCAAAGGCCTGCAACTGGTAAACATTCTGCGCGATTTGCCTGCTGACCTTCGCATGGGCCGCTGCTATTTGCCCCGGGAAAGGCTTGAGGCGGCGAGCTTATCACCTGCCGCACTGCTCGAGGCGGAGCCGAGTACCGAACAAAGATTTGGGGCGCTTTATTCCAAGTATCTTGAGCTCGCACGAGAGCACTTATTGGCCGGTTGGGCTTATACCAATAGTTTGCCCGGCCGAAGCATGCGCGTGCGCCTGGCGTGCGCTTGGCCGGTGCTAATCGGACTGAAGACTCTCAAATTGCTAAGAAGCGGGAAGGTGCTTGATCCGGCGCAGCAATACAAAATCAGCCATCGCGAGGTGAAACAATTGATTTGGCGATCCGTGCTCTACTATCCCTGGCCGGCTGCGTGGCGCGCCCTGGCGGAGCGACAATGATTGCTCGAGTCACTCTTGAACTCAACCTCCGTAAAGAGTTCGATTATTTCATCCCGGAGGAGCTTGCCGGCCAGGTGGACGTGGGCAGCCGGGTCCAGGTTCCTTTCGGTGTTCGAAAGGTGCTTGGCTGTGTTACCGCGGTCGCTGAGGAGTCCGAGCATGTCAAACTCAAGCCGATTCTGAAAGTAATCGGAGCGCAAACATTGGTCACTCCGGCCGTCTTGAAACTCGCGCGTTGGATTGGACAATATTATTGCTGTTCGCCCGAAGCGGCATTGAAAAGTGTGCTGCCCGAGGCAGTGCGGCATGAGCAAGCCGGATGGCGGGAGCAGCTTTTTGTCCGCACAGTGCCATTGACAGGCGAGCTCCCGAAACTATCCAAACGCCAAACGGACATTTGGAACATTATTGAAGAACGGCGCGCTTTGCCTCTGAAGGAATTACTGAAGTTGGCAGAAACCACCGCCAGCACAGTGCGCCGGCTCGAAGACAGAGGGCTGGTCGCCGTCGTTTCAGAAATTGCTGAGCGCGATCCTAATGCGCACGAACATATACTGCCTACACAGCCCCTGGCGATGAGCCCGGAACAAGCTGCGGCATTAGCAGCAATCACCGCATCTATCGATGCCGATGAAAAAGTAGGGCAGAAGCCTCCTTCGCGCACGTTTTTATTGCACGGGGTCACCGGGAGTGGCAAGACGGAAGTCTATCTGCAAGCGATTGCGCACACTTTAGAACAGAACAAAGGGGCTATCGTGCTGGTGCCTGAGATTGCCCTCACCCCGCAAACGGTTGAGCGATTTAAAGCACGGTTCAGCTCAGGCCCATTGCAAACCCTGGTCGCGGTTTTGCACAGCCATTTGTCCGCCGGAGAACGGCACGATGAGTGGCACAAAATACGCCAAGGGCGAGCACGCATCGCCATCGGCGCCCGGTCGGCAATCTTTGCTCCCGTCCAGCCACTAGGCTTGGTCATCGTCGATGAGGAGCATGAGTCCAGTTACAAACAGGAGGAAACTCCGCGATACCATGCCCGGGACGTCGCCATCGTCCGCGGGCAAATGGAAGGTGCTACGGTTGTGCTTGGTTCGGCCACACCTTCGCTGGAAAGCTTTTACAATTGCAGCAAAAAGAAATATGCCCTGTTGCAACTGCCCAGGCGGGCGGATGAAAAAAAGTTGCCGTTCGTGCGCATTGTAGACATGCGCCAAACTTTGCGAAAAGGCAAAGCCATCCCCATCCTCTCGCCACAATTAAGCGAGGCTATCTCGAAGCGATTGGATAGGAGTGAGCAAACTATTTTATTCCTGAACCGGCGAGGCTATTCCACTGCTCTGCAATGTCCCTTGTGCGGTTACGTTGCTGGCTGTCCCAATTGCAGCCTTTCACTGACGTACCATCGGCAGGAACAACAGCTTCGCTGCCATATTTGCGGCCACTCTGCGCCGGTACCGAAGGTTTGTCCCGAGCGTAGTTGTAACAATCCTGGCATTCGCTATTCAGGCCTGGGAACTCAAAAGGTGGAGGAAACGCTGCGCAACTTTTTTCCGCATGCGCAAATCGCCCGTATGGATTCAGATACTTTAAAGAAAAAGGAGGATTATCGCCGCATTCTGGGAGATTTTCGTACCGCGAAAATTGACGTGCTGCTTGGCACACAAATGATCGCCAAAGGGCTGCACTTTCCCAATGTGACCCTGGTCGGAATTATTTACGCTGATCTTGCACTGCACCAGCCGGATTTTCGGGCGGGAGAAAGAACCTTTCAATTATTAACCCAGGTGGCGGGACGCGCGGGGCGCGGGGATGTGGAAGGCGAAGTGATCGTGCAGGCATTCACGCCTTTTCATCCTGCGATCCAATACGCGCGCCGGCATGATTTTGCTGGGTTCTACGAACAGGAAATTGAGTTTCGACAACAATTAAAGTATCCGCCCATCAGCCGAATTGCGCTGCTTACGTTGAAAGGACGGAACGAAGAGAAAGTAAAATTCTCCGCCGAGCACCTCAAACGAGAGCTGGAGAAAAATCTTGCAGATTTTAGAGACCTTATCCTCGCGGGGCCTGCGCCAGCGCCACTGTTGAAAGCTGAAACTTTTTACCGACATCAGATTATGTTGCGAACAGTTCGCATGAGCGCCCTTAGCGAGCGGTTGGGCAAGGTGACCCAGGCTCTCAAATTTGCCGATGACATCTCGTTGGTAGTGGATATTGATCCGACCGCATTGAGTTGAACTTCATCGTATAGGGTGAACACCTGCCTAAAAGTTTTTTGACGAACTGCCCCTGCGCATTTAAATAGTGATGACATAACCGCCTCTCCCATGAGGGAGAGAAGGGAAATCAACAAAACAAAAAGTCTGTTTCAAGGCATCCAGGGATAGATCTGCCCAGGCCTCGCTTTTGAAATAAGCTGGAGAGGAACCGGTATGAAAAACATAATGAAACTGGCAGTGATTAGTACGCTAATGGCGATTGGAATAACCTCCGCCAATGCACAAACCACCAACGTAACGCTCCGTATTAACGTGGCATTAACTGGATTTAGACAAGGGGATGAATCCAATGCTGTGCCCGTGCGCATAACCAACAAGGACATATTTGCTGCTCTTGCAGGGAGTAGCAACGGTGCTTTCGGCAGAACTGCGCAACTGGAGTTAGTCTCTACAGAAGGCCTGGATTTTCCTGTGTTTCAGGTGAGGGAACGCGGGGTAGGGACGAACGTAACCATCACTCCTATCAACACGGACAACCTGAGGGTGGAACAATCGGGTACCGAAATCGTCGCCAGAAACGGAACACGTTATACCATTCTGACGTTCATATTCAATGACGGAGCGGGAAATTCTTTCAACGTCTCGGGTTTTGCAACACTCCGGCGGGGGAGAATTAGCGGCCGAGGCATTGGCTTCCTCAATGACAGGGTAATCAACGCCGCAGTACAGGTCGCGGGTACCGGCACGGTTGCTGAATCGCCGGCTGTATTGAAAGGTACCATCAGTGCCAGTGGTCCTAGAGCTGAGCGTCATGATTAAAGGCACAGAACACAGGCCTGGAAATTGATCCATTGTCTGTTGTTTGATTTATTTCAGGACAGGTGTTACCTGTCCTGAAATTTACTTTTGGGTTACCAAACTTCTCATCCTGAATAAGCTGGCCCAGTTATGCGACCTGCGATTGTAATTAAGGTTATCCTGGTGGGATGCTTCCTCTTGGGCATGCTGGTATTCGCCCGAAAGCAAGGAGCCAAGAAAAACGTGGTGTCGACCAGTACGCAAGCGAATTTCGAGCAAACAGAAATTGCGGCTCAAACAAAACAAGCGTTGAAGTCGCAAACCCGCCCTCAGCTTCCTGAAGGCGATCAACAACCTTCTGAATCACAACACCGAATGTATGTTGATTCACGTGTAAACGAATTAATGGATTTGGGAATGATGGACGATCCTGATTCGTTGGCGACGATCTTATCCGAGTTGACCAATCGGGATCCGGAAATTCGCAAAGCGGCCCTGGACGCCTCAATTCAATTTGGCAGTCGTGACGCGATCCCCAAACTAATGGAGGCTGTATCACAAACGGATGATCCCAAAGAAAAAGCAGAGATTGTCGACGCCATCGAGTTGCTGAAACTTCCTTCTGCGACAGAAGTTCTCGCGCAAGCGAGAACTATGAAAAAGACCGGGCAACCTGGGGTGAAAGGGTCAACAGCAGGCAGGTCCGTCTTTGCCCCTCGATAGAGGCGGTTTTATGGAATGCTCTAAAACCTTTCCGGGTCAGGGAGAAATGTGATCTGACCAGGCTTGGGTTTGGTAAAGTTGTCCAATAAATTGGAACCGGGTTTCGGCGGATTTGTTTCCAGCTTCACCTCTGCTCCTTCAGTCTCCAAGGCCGACCGCAAAGCGCCTTCCACCAGTTGTGCACAATGAATCTTCATCGGTGGCAGCGGACCCAATCCACCGGCTAATTCTTCAGTTTTCAAAGCCAGCGCCTCCTCGGCCGTTTTCCCTCGGATCAATTCAGTAGCCAGGCTCGCGACGGCAATTGCCGTCTCGCAGCCGAAAGATTGAAACGTGGCACGGTCGATCACCTTCCTTCCATTCTGATCCTTGAACTTCACCCACATGCGCAGCATTTCACCGCAATCGGAATTACCCACAGTACCCACGGCATCCGCGTCGGCAAGTTCGCCAAGATTTTGTGGGTTGCGAATGGCATCGCTGATGCGCTTTTGTAAGTCGTCATTCATAAATTAAACTGCTGCTGGGCTAACGAGTTATTTTATATCTTCTTAGTTTCGGATCTACGGTTTGTGCCCAGGCGTCTATGCCCCCACGCAGGCATCGGACATTTTGCAAACCATGGCCCATAAAATATGTTGAAGCATCCAATGCCTGGCCTCCTTGATGATCGATAAGTATCAAGGGGCGGCTATTTGAGCCGTCGGCCATAATTTCCCGCATAATGTTTTGAGAAAGTAGAATCGATCCCTCAATATGTACCGCCTCGAATTCTTCCCGCGACCGGACATCGACGAGGCGAACGGACTTGTCCTCGGCCAGCAAATTAGCGAGCGCCTGCGGTTCGATGAAAATCTTCTCATCTGACACATGGCTGGTCTTAATATGCTCCAGGACCTCGCCAGGTTCCAGGCCGCCGTTGCGGAGGCATACCTGTTCCAGCGTCTCCTCAGGTTCAAACGCGCAATGACTGCAGCCGCCGATGTGATAACGGCGAAAAAGGGCTCGTTGTGTACCTGGATACAATTCCAGCAACTGTTTCATTGTGCTTCGAATGCCAGCCTGCATGTCTCCAGTTTACGACAGGAAACATGTGCTGTCGAAAACGAACTGATAACTTGGACCCGCCAGCTATTGCCGGGCCGGGCAGGCAGAATAGCGCTGCAATTCTTAGTTTGGTGTTCCACCATCCTTCCTAATCAACCCTTCCCAACCGCCTTGCGTTTGCTTGCTGGATCCATGACAATCCAGCGTGGAATTGTCTGTGACACAATTGACCAATCGTCTGGTGGCTTCTTATGCCCGAGCAGGCGGGATCAATCATTTGGACGGCAAGAATCTACCCTCTAAACATGCAATCGCAGAGGTAACAGTAGATTTACTTCGGTTGCTATTCCCCGGGTTTTTTGATGAGAAATTGATCCATTCTTCTGAGATAAAAGTCGAGACCGCCATTCTGCTCGATTCCGTACTGGGAAGGCTGGAAGATGAGGTTCGAAAAAGTCTCGAATATAACCCACCCCCGGAGCTTCCCAAGAAGGACCTCCGTTCAATAGCCCACGCCTACACAATTGAATTCCTCGACAGCCTTCCACGGATACGCGATTTGCTGCAGACCGATACGGAAGCGGCTTTCAATGGGGACCCCGCGGCCTTGAGCAAGGAGGAGGTCATTGTGGCTTACCCTTGCATCGAAACCATCGCCGTGCAAAGGCTCGCGCACGAACTTTATTTGAACAAGGTGCCGCTGATTCCGCGCATCATGACGGAGTGGGCGCATGGCCGCAGCGGAATGGATTTGCATCCCGGCGCTCAAATTGGCACTCATTTTTTTGTCGACCATTGCACTGGCACAGTTATTGGCGAAACCAGCATTTTAGGAGACCACGTTAAGATGTACCAGGGTGTGGGCCTGGTGGCGAAATCTCTCGCGGCCGGCCAGCTTTTGCGCGGGTTGAAGCGGCATCCTACCATAGGCGATCGGGTGACGATTTACGCCGGGGCCACAATTATGGGAGGCGATACGGAAGTCGGGGAGGGCAGCACAATTGGCGCAAATGTGTTTCTAACGAACAGCGTCCCGCCACATTCCCTGGTTATCCAGGAGGAGGCAAAAGTTAAGGTGATGAGCAAAAAAGAACATCAGCGCCGGAAGGACGAATTTGATATTTAACTCGAGGCCCTGCCTCGAGAGTCAATCAAACCTGGTTAGCCGTTCTAACTCCTTTACCCGCTGTTTGACCTTTGAACGAGTAAGTTTGGTGGTCCGTACCAGACCGAAACCTTCACAACAAAAGGAGGCGACCACACTGCCGTAAATCATGGCCCGCCGAATGTTGTCATCGATGACGCCAGGTGCAGCAGCCAGATAACCCATCATGCCTCCCACGAACGAATCGCCCGCACCAGTTGGGTCCACGACCTTGTGCAACGGATAGGCCGGGCAGATAAAGAAGCCGCCTGGGCCTGAGAGAATCGAGCCATGAGAGCCTTTTTTGATGATGACGTACTTAGGGCCGAGCTTATGGATTTTTTTCAAAGCCGCGAAAACATTATCTTCCGAAGTCAATTGGTGCGCTTCACTATCGTTGAGAACGAAACCATCCAGACGCTTCAGCAGCTTCAACAAATCAGGCAGGGCGATGTTGAGCCATAAGTCCATCGTGTCAGCAACTACAAATTTGGGACGCTGCATTTGATTCAGCACATGATGCTGAAGAGAGGGGGCGATGTTGGCCAGCAGCACGAAGGGATCCTTTTGATGCGATGCAGGCAGCGTGGGGGTGAACGTTTCGAACACTCCCAGCTCGGTCAGAAGCGTCCGGCGATTGTTCATGTTGGCTTCGTATTCACCAGACCAATGGAATGTTTTGCCTGGCATCATTTGGAGGCCCTGCAAATCAATTCGGTGCCGTTTATAGAGCTGAAGGTAGCGCTTGGGGAAATCCTCTCCGACAACGCCGATGAGTTTTACGGGGCTGAAAAAGCTGGCCGCCACTGCGGCATGGCTTGCGGAACCTCCCAGGAGGCGGGGGTTTTCCGCTTTGGGAGTCTTGATTGAATCCAGGGCGGTCGAGCCGACAATTAAAACACTCATACAAGTTTAAACTCAAGGAGGCGGACAGTAGCAGGTGAGCGTGCGGACAAGCAAATCTATGTTAATCGTTTCTCATCCTGCGCTGATTTGCGCTGTTTTGAGAACGAGGAAGATGCAAGGTCAATTCGCAATCGCCGACTTTATTGAATGAAAAAGATCTTTATAACGTCATTTTATATCATTTGAGCCTTCGGAGCGGGTTGTGCTAGAGTAGATGTGGTCCTTGAATCTTTTGTATGAATGCGCCTGAAAATCGCTTTTGCAACAGCGCGGAGCATATGTGGAGGCCGAACCGCCGCGAATTCCTGTTCGTGGGGCTGGTAGGCAGCGTGGGGTTGAGTCTGGGGAATCTTTTCAAACTGCAAGCGCAATCGGCCCCCGCAAAGGCGAGGGCACAATCAGTCATCAATATCTTTCTGCCTGGGGGAATCGCGGCGCAGGAATCTTTTGACCCAAAACTGCTTGCGCCGATCGAGTATCGTGGACCATTGGATAAGGTGAAGACGAAGCTCGAAGGAGTGTACTTTGGCGAGCATTTAAAGCAGACCGCCGACATAGCGGACAAAATCTGTGTTGTGCGCGCCATGACTCATGGGGAAGCCGATCATGATCGGGGCACGCACAACATGTTTACTGGCTGGCGACCAAGCCCGGCGGTGCAATACCCGAGCATCGGCACGATTGTCTCTCATGAACTCGGTTCGCGTAACGATTTGCCGCCTTACGTTTGCATTCCCACACAACCGAACACTTTTGCGGGCACGGGTTATCTCGGTTCTGCTTACGGCCCTTTCAGTCTCGGGGCTGATCCAGCAAGTGGTGGGTTCAAAGTTCGCGATTTGAATCTGCCTACGGGAGTTGATGAGAAACATTTTGCGCGCAGGCGTGCAATGCGCGCGGTCGTGGAGGAGCACTTCAGTTCACTGGAGAAATCTGATGCGCTGGAAGGCATGGACTCATTTTATCAACGGGCCTACGCGATGATAAGTTCGGATAAGGCTCGGGCGGCATTTGACCTGGGCCAGGAAGCCAAAGAGTTGCGTGATGATTATGGGCGGAACGCTGCCGGCCAGCGCATGTTGCTGGCGCGCAGGCTGGTGGAATCGGGAGTGCGGTTCGTTTCTTTGACCTACGGAGGATGGGACCACCATGACAATATTCGCAACGGATTTTCCAACCAAATGCCCAATTTCGACAAAGCTTACGCTGCTCTTATCCGGGATTTGGACAAACGGGGAATGCTCGATTCCACTTTGGTTTTGCTTACCACCGAGTTCGGCCGCAGTCCAAAAATTAACGGAACGGCAGGCCGGGATCACTACCCAAAGGTATTCAGCATCGTCATGGCTGGCGGAGGAATAAAAAAAGGGTGCGTATATGGCGCAACCGATCCGACCGGCAGCGAACCTGATTCTGAGCCCTTGGATGTCCAGGACTACGCGGCAACCATCTATCATTTGCTGGGGATAAATTACGAAAAAAATCTAATGGCCGGCTCCCGACCGGTAAAGATTGTAAAAGATGGCGAGGTCGTGAAAGGGCTTCTGGCGTAACCGTCTCCGGAACGACAAGGAGGTTTGAACATGGTTCCGTATACAGGCTCGTTTGCTCCAGGGGTTTATCCCGGCTGGTCGCTTCGCGTTTCCGTGCTACGGTCAAAGCCTTTTCTGCGCCATTCGATGGTTTCTGCCGGCTCTGTATTGATAATTTTGTGCTCGTTTTTAACGACAGCTCGAGCAGTTGCGCCAAGTCTTGGGTCTATCATGCCAACCGGAGGCCAGCGCGGGACCGAAATAGAAGTGAGTTTTAACGGAGACAGGTTGCAAGATGCAGAGGAAATTATCTGCTATGAACCTGGGTTACAGATTTTAAAGCTCAACCTGATCACAAATAAAGTGATCAAGGCACAAATCAAGCTCGCCCCGGATTGTAAGTTAGGGGAGTACCATCTGCGGGTTCGAACCACAACTGGACTGTCCGAGCTGCGCACATTTTTTGCTGGGCCGTTCCCGATTCTAGCGGAAAAAGAGCCCAACAATCAGTTCACCAATGCCCAAAAAGTTGCCCTCAATACGACCGTCACAGGGTTGGTTGGCAGTGAGGATATGGACTGTTTCATTGTGGAAGCAAAAAAGGGGCAACGGCTCTCGGCTGAGGTAGAGGGTATCAGGCTCGGTCGGGCCGTGTTTGATGCGCGGCTAACAATATCGGACACCAACGGTGTGTTGCTCGCCGATGCGGACGACACCTGGCTAGGAATGCAGGATCCTTTTCTAAGCATTGTGGCGCCGCACGAGGGCAGTTATATAATTCAATTGCGGGAAAGCACATATGGAGGAAACGATAATTGCCATTATCGTCTTCACCTTGGCAGTTTTGCCCGGCCCGCCATAGCTTACCCGGCCGGTGGAAAGGCGGGGGAGGAGCTATGCATAACGTTCAACAGCGATGCAACCGGACTTTTTACAAATAAGTTAAAGTTACCTGATACTCCTAGAGAAAAATTTGGGGTGTTTGCTGATTTTGAAGGTTTATCCTCTCCCTCCCCCAACTGGATTCATGTGTCTGGTTTTTCCAATGTTTTAGAGCGTCAGCCCAATCAGGATCGCGGGCATGCAACCGTTGCTGAAATCGATCCTCCGATTGCGCTGAATGGAATCATTTCCAAAAAAGGCGAGGAAGATTGGTTCCGCTTCCACGCGGTAAAAGGGGTCGTTTTGGAACTAAATGTTTATGCCCGGAGGCTACGCTCGCCTCTTGATCCAATACTCGAGATTTTGAATGCCCCCGGGCAGGTCGTGGCCTCGGATGACGATGGCGCGGGTGTGGACAGCGTTTTGAAATTCACTCCACTGGAAACAACCAATTACTTTGTGCGAGTACGAGACACTTTGGGTCAAGGAGGGCTCGATTACGTGTATCGGCTCGAAATTATTCCGGTGGCAGCTCAGCTTGGATTGAAAATCCCGGAGGTATCACGAAATGATACCCAATCCCGCCAGTTCATTGCGGTACCTCGAGGGAACCGATTTGCCACGCTGATTTCTGCGAAACGCGCCAACTTTGGGGGGGAATTGAATCTTGGGTCGGAAGACTTGCCCAAGGGCGTAGCTCTGCTCGCCGAACGCATGGCAGCTAACATCGATTCCATGCCTCTCGTCTTTGAAGCCGCTCCCGATGCCCCTATCGGTTGCAAATTGCTGGATTTAACAGCCACTGGCACGAATGACGGGAAAGCAGTAGTTGGCAAGTTCCAGCAGGATGTTGAATTGGTTCAAGGGCCGCCGAATAATGCGAACTACTACAGCACAAGAGTCGAAAAACTCTGCGTTGCGGTCACGAAAGAAGCACCCTTCAAATTGCGAGTTGTCGAACCGAAGGTCCCGCTCGTGCAGGCTGGTTCCATGCGGATGGAAGTCGTGGCCGAGCGCGCCGCTGGGTTTGATGGTCCCATTGAACTCAAGATGGTATGGAATCCACCTGGAATCAGTTCGCAATCGGAAGCGACCATTGCTAAAGGCTCGACCAATGTTTTTTATCAGCTTAATGCCGCAGGTGGGGCCGAAACTCGCGCCTGGAAAATTGTCCTCTTGGGACACTCCGCAGTTGAAGGTGGAGATTTGTATGTATCCACACAACCTGCGAAGTTGGAGGTGGCAACCCCCTTTGTGACTGGCAAGATTGAAACGTTGTGGCTCCAGCCGGGCAAGACAGGCAAGCTCACGGTCAACTTGCAGCAGGCAAAAGCGTTTGCCGGCAAAGCGAAGATTCATTTGGCAGGGCTCCCCGAGAAAGTCACCTCACCCGACCGGGAAATAACCAAAGAAGATCAGGAGGTCGTATTTGAAGTAACGGTGGATGCGAAGTGCGCCCATGGCTCGCACAAAAATTTGTTTTGTTCCCTCGAAATTCAACAGAATGGAGAACTTATTCAACACACCATTGCCAGCGGCGGCATTTTGCGGATTGTACCTCCTAAAAAGGAAGAGACCAAAGTCGCCGCGGCGCCTCAGGAGAAAAAATAAGTTCATGGCCTGGTTTTCGCAAAAGCGTCCGAGAGTATCTCCGGCAGGTTCCAGAGAAGCTGCAAAGCCAATGATGCAATTGTTTTCCGAATGGGGGCTTTTGCTTCTTGGGTTTTCGCTTTTGTTGAGCTCTTGCTCCCGGACTGAGATTAAAAAAATTTCTGAGATCAAGTGTTACCCCCCCGAAATCCATTTGGCGGGTGTTAATGGACGCCAAAGCGTCTTAGTGCAAGCGACCTATACGGACGGTATTACCCGTGACATCACACGCGATTCGCGTTGCAGATTGGCCGACTCTCGGATCGCCCGTTTCGACGGAACAAACCTTACAACGCGAGCAAATGGACAAACAGATTTTCTAGTCACCTACGAAGGTCGGACTCTATCAGTGCCAGTTACGGTAACGAACGCCGGCTCGGTGCGGGCCATTAGTTTCAATCTGGATGTCATGCCTGTATTCATGAAGGCGGGCTGCAACCAGGGATCCTGCCATGGGTCATCGAAGGGCAAAGATGGATTTCGGCTTTCGTTGTTCGGATTCGATCCCGATGGAGATTATCATCGGTTGACACGCGATCAGATTGGACGCCGGATTAATCTGGCTATTCCGGATGAGAGCTTGATAGTGCAAAAGGGACTTGGCGCGGTGCAGCATACGGGCGGTGTGCGCTTTCCGACAAACAGTGAACTGCACAAAACCCTGGTTGCCTGGCTCACCGCCGGGGCTACCAATGACCCGCCCGCAATTCAAAAAGTCACCGGGATAGAAATTTTCCCGAAAGGCGCAGTCCTCGAAGGTTCAAACTCCATTCAGCATTTTATCATCCGCGGGAATTATAGTGATGGTTCCCAACGCGATCTGACCTCGCTCGCCGTCTTCATCAGCAACAACGATGCTACAGCCAAAGTCACAGGGGAAGGTTTAATCACAGCCGGACAGCGAGGAGAAGCATTCATTCAGGCGCGCTTCGGAGAATTCAATGTGGGGGCTCAGGTGATAGTCATTCCAAAAAATCTGGCCTACCGTTGGCCAGGAGTGGCGTCGCAAAACTACATCGATGAAGCCGTTCATGCCAAACTCAAGAAATTGCGGCTAACACCTTCTCCGATTTGTGATGATACCACTTTTCTTCGCCGCGCTTTCATTGATATCGCCGGCGTGCTGCCTTCCGTGGAGGAGGCAGCCAAATTCTCTAAGGATCAAGCACCGGATAAGCGCGGACGTCTTGTGGACCAATTGCTTGCTCGCAAGGAGTTCGCGGATTTGTGGGTGATGAAGTTTGCTGAACTGCTGCAGATTCGTTCTAAAGATAATGTGGTTTATCCGAAGGCAGCTCTGCTCTATTTCGAGTGGCTGCGCGACCAAATGCTGACGAACGTGCCTTTGGACCGCATCGTCCATGATTTATTGACTGCCTCGGGCAGCAATCTCAAAAATCCCGCCGCGAATTATTATCAGATTGAACCTGATCCCCTCAAAATGGCGGAGAATACCGCTCAAATTTTTATGGGCATGCGTGTTCAATGCGCCCAATGCCACAATCATCCATTTGACCGATGGACCATGAATGATTATTACAGTTTTGCAGCGTTTTTTGCCCAGGTTGCCCGCAAACCTGGAGATGATCCGCGGGAAACTATTGTGTTTGACCGGCCCGGAGGTGAGGTCAAACACCTGGTCACCAGCGCGCCTATGCGCCCAAAATTCCTCGGCGGCGCTACACCGGAATTAAAAAACGAGAGCCGGCGTGAAGCTCTGGCCCGATGGCTGACTTCCCCTGAGAACCCTTATTTTGCTCGTAATCTGGCCAACATGATTTGGACGCATTTTTTGGGCAGAGGGATCATTGAGCCGGTAGATGACATGCGTATCAGCAACCCTCCTTCAAACCCTCAATTATTGGATGCGCTGGCCGCCAAACTTATTGCGTGCAAGTATGATTTTAGAAAACTCATCCGCGACATTTGCACTTCGGATACTTACCAGCTCAGTACTCGAGCCAATGAAACCAATGCTCAAGATGATCGTAACTTCAGCAAGGCAGCCATCAGGCGTATGCGGGCTGAGGTTCTCCTGGATTGTGTGAGCCAGGTGACCGAAACACCCAACAAATTCCCGGGTCTGCCACGCGGGGCTCGTGCCGTGCAAATTGCCGATGGCAACACGGCGAACTATTTCCTGACAACGTTCGGCCGCGCCACTCGCACGACTGTATGTTCTTGTGAAGTGAAGATTGACCCCAATCTCTCCCAGGCCTTGCATTTGCTCAACGGCGTAACCATTCAAAAAAAGATTGAGGAAGGTGGTGTGGTAAAGTCCATGCTGAAAGAAAAGCGAACACCGGAACAAATCATTGAGAATTTATATTTGCGATGCTTCAGCCGGGCACCTACCCAGCAAGAAATCACCAAACTGGAAGGCTTTTTGAAGAATTGCACGGATCCTCAGCCAGTTGTGGAGGATGTTTTTTGGTCTTTGCTGAATGCCAAGGAGTTTGTCTTCAATCATTGAGACTCAATGCGGATCACCCCTCAGCTTAAAGACACAACCGGGTTAGCTTACCCCAAGAAACAATCCTCGCGGCTTGGCGGCCGTGCAGGGCGCGTAAGTAGTTCGCTGCTGATGGTTTTCGTTCTTGAACTGAACCTCAGTTCAAGTCGAGCCCAGGACAAAGTGACTTTCCAGGAACACATTCTGCCACTTGTTGAGGCTAATTGTTCCAAATGCCACAATTCAGATAAGAAAAAGGCCGATTTGGATTTGACCAGCTATGGAGGAGCCCTCAAAGGAAGTGGTTCCGGTGTCGTGCTGGTTTCAGGAAATCCCGACGGCAGCAAACTTTGGAAGGCTATCACTCATGCCGAAGAGCCTACAATGCCGCCCAATCGCCCTAAAATGACGGATAAGGAGCTGGAGTTGGTAAAAAAATGGATCGCGGGAGGGCTTTTAGAAAACGCAGCGGGAAAAGCTGTCGCTGCTGCCAAACCCAGCATCGATTTGACATTGCAATCGGACGCAATTGGCAAGCCGGATGGGCCACCTCCTATGCCAGCCAAAAAATTGCCCCTCAGCCCGGTGGTATCCACTGCTCACCTGAATGCCATTACCGGTCTGGCGAGCAGTCCCTGGGCCCCTCTCATTGCTGTGGCTGGCCAAAAGCAGATCCTTTTATTTAACAGCGATACTCTTCAATTGCTGGGTATTTTGCCATTTACGGAAGGCCAGCCAGTGGATGTTAAGTTCAGCCGTAACGGTAAATTGTTATTAGCTGGGGGTGGACGAGGCGCCAACTCAGGCCGGGTCTTAGTCTGGGATGTGCAAACCGGGGAAAGGCTTATGGTCATAGGCAATGATTATGACAGTGTGTTGAGCGCTGACATTCGTCCCGATCAATCACAACTTGCAATGGGTGGGCCAGGGCGTTTGTTAAAGATCTTTTCAACCAAAACCAGCGAGTTGCAGCACAAGATAAAGAAACATACGGATTGGGTGACCGCAGTAGCTTTCAGTCCGAACGGCCAAATGCTTGCCAGTGCTGATCGAAACGGGGGAGTAAGTATCTGGGACCCAGACAATGCTCAGGAGCTCTTCACGCTAGGTGGCCACAAATCCGAGGTCACCAGCCTGAATTGGCGCGGTGATTCCAAGCTGCTCGCTTCTTCCAGCGAGGACGGAACTGTGAAACTGTGGGAATTGAAAGAAGGAAAACAAACGAAGAGCTGGGCGGCGCATAGTGGTGGGGCGAGGTCCGTCAGCTATGCTCATGATGGACGGCTCGTCTCCTGCGGCAGGGACAATGCGGTGGTAATCTGGAACGCCGCTGGCGGCAAAGAAAGAGCCCTTGATGGTTCATTGGATCTTCCTCTGCGTTGCGCTTTTAGTCACGAAGGCAAAAAGATTTTTGCAACAGATTTCGCCGGCCACATTGGAGTTTGGACCGCCTCTGATGGGAAGCGCATAGGAAGCCTGGACCCAAACCCAGGCTCTGCTGCATCCCGCATCGCCGCGGTTCAGCATTAATTACCCAAGTCTTGCTAAAAACTCCTGTGCCAATAGCTCATAGGCTGCGGCCCCGGAGCTATATTTGTCATAATGAATAATCGGTTTTCCGAAACTGGGCGCTTCGGCCAAACGTGTGCTGCGTGGAATCATCGTTTCAAAAACTTTGTCGCCGAAATGCTCCCGCACCTCCGTTACCACCTGATTGGAAAGTTTCGTCCGAATGTCGAACATAGTCATTACTACGCCGGTGAGTTCAAGTGTGGTATTAGCACCCGTGTTATGCAGTTGTGACATGATGCGGTTGAGCATGGAAACGCCTTCCAGGGCATAATACTCACATTGCAAAGGAACCAACACACCATCGGCTGCTGCCAGGGCGTTGAGAGTTAGGATTCCAAGTGAGGGTGGGCAATCCACCATAATAAGGTCATAGCGCTGGGACTCGCTCACCGGCTGAAGCGCGCGGCGCACTTGCTGCAGATGAGCTTCTGCGCGAACAAGTTCGATGTCCAGCCCGCACAAATCCATTTCGCTGGGAATGATGTCCAAACATTCAAAAATAGTATTTTGGATTTTTTCCAGCAGACCACCTTCACCCAGGATTGGCCGGTAGGCGCTTGCGCCATCTACTTTCTCCAGGCCTAGCCCACTCGTCGCATTTGCTTGTGGATCCAGGTCAAATAACAACACGCGCTTCCCCACCGCTGCCACGCAGGCCGCCAGATTGACTGCGGTGGTGGTTTTGCCGACGCCCCCTTTCTGGTTGGCAACAGCGATGACTTTGGTCGGCACGCAGCAAGGTTTAATCCAAGAGCTCTTTCTATTCAAGCATTCGCGCTACCGTACACTTTCGCTGGATTTTATTGCACTCAGACCCCATCGTAAGCTCATGAACTTGATCCTTTCGACGCACAATGTAACCCTCACCAAGGCCATCGAAGATCACATCATCAGCAAAATAGAGAAGCTGGCGCATTTGAATCGCTATGCCGTCAATGCTCGAGTCACTCTTGAACATGACAAAACCAAGGCGCCCGAGAAGCAATTCTCCTGTTCGCTTCGCCTGGCTCTCCCTGGTCCCGACCTTTTTGCAGAAGACGTTGAAAATGACCTCTACGCCGCCATCGACCTGGTCTCCAAGAAAATCGAACAGCAAATCCGAAAGCGACAAAACAAATATCTGGCTCGAAAACACAAACAGGCCGCGCGTACAAAACAAACACGGCAAGAGCGCGGTCTTTAGCGCTTGCCCGTCTTTACAATCGTGCCAGCGCACCTCGTGCTAAAAGCATGAGCTGCTTCAAATGAACGGTGAGCCAATCATTTTACGCGCCAGGATTGTTTTGCCGCTCTGCAGACCCCCTATATCCAATGGCGCAGTCTTAATCTCCGGGGAACGTATTGCTGCGGTTGATCGCTGGGGTTTTTTGTCCAAAAATTTCTCAGGTAAAGTTTTCGATTTGGGGGAAGTAGTTCTCATGCCCGGCTTGATCAATGCCCATTGTCACTTGGATTACACAGGCATGGCAGGAAGATTGCCATCACCCAAATTTTTTACGGATTGGCTCAAATCGATAACCACAACAAAAGCCGAGTTCAGCTACTCCGAATACGCCGAATCATGGCTGAGCGGAGCAAAGATGCTTTTACGGACTGGAACAACCACCGTTGGCGACATTGAAAATGTGCCTGAATTGTTGCCGGACGTGCTCGAAGCCACGCCGTTGCGCCTGATTTCGTTCCTGGAGATGACCGGCATCAGAAGTCGGCGCTCTCCCAAAGCCATTCTGGACGACGCCGCCGACCGGGTGAAAAAGCTCGAGGCGCTGGGTTTTCATGGCGGACTGTCCCCGCATGCACCTTATTCAACGCGACCGGAACTGTTGCGCTTGAGCGCTGCACTTGCTCATAGGCGCAAATGGCTGGTGGCAATTCATGTCGCTGAATCGGCCCAAGAATTCGAAATGTTCACTCAAGGGCGAGGCGACATGTATGATTGGCTCCATCGAAGCCAGCGGGATATGTCCGACTGCGGCCTGGGCTCGCCTATTCAGCACCTGGAGCAATGCCAGGCGCTTGGGAAAAATTTGCTCGCAATCCATGTGAATCATCTCGCACCGGATGACGCCCCACTTCTTGCCCGAAGAAAAGTAACGGTTGTGCATTGCCCCCGCAGTCACGTTTATTTCCGTCATGACGCTTTCCCCTACAAGGAGCTTGCCGAGGCAGGAGTAAATATTTGTCTGGGCACGGACAGTCTGGCCAGCGTATTCCAGAGGCGGCGCCAACCCGCCGAGCTGAATCTTTTTGAAGAAATGCGGACTTTTGCGGAGAATGAACCTTCGGTCCGTCCACAAGCTATTGTGCAGATGGTTTCATTGAATGCAGCTCGGGGTCTTTGGCTCAAGGGCCGGATTGGAGAGCTGTCTAAGAATGCGTCTGCGGATTTAATTGCTTTCCCGTTCAGTGGTAAGTCGACGCAAGTTTTTGATGCCATTTTGGACCATTCCGGCACCGTTACTGCCAGCATGATCAGAGGGGTCTGGGCGATTGAGCCAGTCACGAATTAACCTCGGACCTGAGTTCCACCGAAGAACGCAATTTGTTATGCAGCTATTAAACGACGAGTTGAGCGAACGTTTGGCGGGGCTTCGCCACCAGGGCTTGTTGCGTGAGCTCCGCTCGGTCGACTCGTCGCAAGGCACTCGGATAAACGTGGGTGGCAAGAGGCTCCTTAATTTTTCCTCAAACGATTATCTGGGTCTTGCGAACCATCCGGTGTTAAAATCAGCAGCGATCAAGGCAATTGAAAAATATGGGGTGGGCTGTGGCGCGTCGCGCCTGATTTGCGGCTCGCTTAAGCCCCATGGAGACTTGGAAGAAGCGTTGTCGGATTTCAAGGACACGCAAGCGGCACTCAGCTTTTCGTCCGGTTATACTGCTGTTGTAGGTACGATATGCGCCTTGATGGGCAAAGAGGATTTGCTCATCGTGGATCGGCTTGTGCATGCGAGCGTCATCGATGCTGCCCGGCTCTGTGGCGCCAAGCTGCGAATATTTCATCACAATGATTTAAACGATCTCGACGCAATTTTGCAGTCTGTCACCCGCCGTTCTGGCCTTAGACAAGGGCATTTTGCTCTCCCCCCGAACGGTGCCGCTCGCACCAGGCGAGCGGTAACAGTTATTGGAACGAAAAGCAGGCTCGAGGGAGCATTTTCGGCACGTGTAGCATTCAAGAGCCCGCGCGTGCTTATTGTCACCGAATCTGTGTTCAGCATGGATGGAGATCGCGCTCCACTTCGAGAAATTGTGGAGTTGAAAGAAAAATACGGTGCCTGGCTGATGGTAGATGAAGCACACGCAACCGGTTTATATGGTTCGGCTCATCGGGGCATTGCGGACGAACTGAGGGTTAACAATCGCATCGAAATACAAATGGGCACTCTGGGAAAAGCATTGGGATCGGTTGGCGGCTATGTTGCCGGCTCACGTGCACTCATTGACTTTTTGATAAACCGCGCGCGCCCTTTCGTTTTTTCTACGGCACCACTCCCGGCGGCGTCTGCAGCTGCACAGGCGGGCATCGGGGTGGTACAATCAAAAGAAGGCGACTTGCTCCGCAAATCTTTGTGGAAGCGTGTTTCTCAACTTTCATCAAAGTTTGAGGCAAGACCTTCCTCTGAGAAAAGCTGCATCATACCCATCATTTTTGGAGCTGAAGAAAATGCTGTGCGTGCCGCTGCTATTCTCCGCCAGCAAGGCATTTACATTCCTGCAATCCGATACCCGACAGTTGCTCGCAACAAAGCCCGCCTTCGGGTCACACTGAGTGCTGGACATACTTCTGTTGACGTGCGGAAATTACTGGCTGCCCTGGGTAAGTTAAAACGGGGAAATCTTTCCAAGTACGACCAAGTTGAATCATAGCAATTGATAGATCGAAAGATGCACGCGCTTGCCAAATTGGACCAACGTTATAACTGGCATCCCTTTACTCAGATGCGTGACTGGGCCAAAAGCGAGCCGCTAGTAATCGTTCGTGGACAGGGAACGGTCTTGTACGATGTTCATGGGCGGGAATATCTCGACGCAAACTCTTCCATTTGGACCAACTTGCACGGGCATAACCATCCAAAAATCAATACGGCCATCCGGGCGCAGCTCAATAAAGTTGCCCATAGTTCCGCGCTTGGGCTTGCCAATGAACCTGCCGCCCTGCTGGCCGAAAACTTAGTGCGGAATGTCCAGCCGCCAACTTTGCGCTCCAAAACCGTTGCGCGCATCGTCAATCCACGGCTAAACAAAGTTTTCTTCTCCGACGATGGTTCGACGGCGATGGAAGTGGCACTCAAGCTCGGTTACGAGTTTAGCCGCCGCACAGGGCGAAGCGCGCGCCCGCGCTTTCTTTCACTTGACCGAGCCTACCATGGCGACACCGTTGGAGCAGTATCTCTTGGCCATATCGATTTGTTCCATAAAAGCTACTCGGGTTTGCTTTTCAAAAGCGATCACGTCATGGCTCCCTACTGTTACCGCTGTCCTTATAATCAGGCCAAACCTGAACGTGCTGACGCTCGAGAATACAGAAGGTGCAAATGGGAATGTCTCGATTCTTTGGAACAGAAATTTGACGCGCAGAAAAAGAAGGGCAATCGCTATGCCGCCTTTGTATTCGAACCTCTTATTCAAGGAGCCGCAGGAATGATTGCTCAGCCCGATGGCTGGCTTGGCAGGGCCTCACAAATCGCGCGAAGCAATGGCGCATTGTTGATAGCTGACGAAGTAATGACAGGATTCGGGCGCACTGGAGGAGCCAAAAAATTGAGCTCCTCGGAAGGAGCTCGATTATTTGGTTCTCATTTGGAAGGTGTTCAGCCCGATTTGGTAGCATTGGCCAAAGGCCTGACCGGCGGTTATCTACCAATGGCCGCAACTCTCACTACACAAGAAATCTTTGACTCCTTCCTTGGGGACTACGAAGAATTTAAAACGTTTTTTCATGGCCATAGCTATACAGGAAACCAGCTCGGCGCGGCTGCTGCCCTCGCTAACTTAGAACTATTGCACCGTCCAAGCTCGATCAACCGTCGCGACGGTTTGGAAAATGAGCTTCGTGAGGAACTGCAACGTTTATGGGGTCATGAGAATGTTGGTGATATCCGCCAGGTGGGTTTGATCGCCGGAATTGAGTTAGTCAAAAATTGGCGTACCCGTGAGCCTTTTGCGCTGCGCGAACGCGCTGGAATTCGTGTTTGTGAAGTCATGACGCAACTCGGCGTCCTGACTCGTCCTATTGGGAATGTGGTTGTCCTCATGCCGCCCTATTGCACCACTCCGCGCCAGTTGAAACGTATGATTACCGCACTGGGCGAAGCGGTATCGCGCACTTTTGAGAAAACCGGAGCTGCTCAACCAAAAAAATGAGCATGGAAAAAATGCCGATAATCCCAGAGACTGGCGGCCGATAGCGAGCCGCGAGCACTTCCGATAAAACTTTGTCATAAACCTGACCACTTTGTGGGCCCTGCGAACGGATGTTTTGCGCATGGCCCTCGTCAACCAGCAAAATTATGGACTGCGCGGTTGTAAGAATTCTCGGTTTTTTAATCGTTGCTGAAGAAGGACTGCGCCCGCAAGTGCCAAACCGAGTTGCAAGGGAATTACTGAGGCATCCGTCCCTCCCAACGAGCGTGCGAAGAAAACAGGCAAGAAACCGATCAGGCAGGCAGCCAACCAAGCAGTAAAAAAGTTCCACCGTCGAAGGGAGAACCAAAGCCCAATAAAAGGAAGGGTGCAAAACCCGGCAATTGTCCTTAGAAGGGCGTGCCAGGCTGGGCCCATCAGATCTCGATCGCTCCAGCCGGTTGCAAGATAAATAGTACCGCTTCCATAAACGAAGATAGCTGGTAAAAATTGCCGCCATAACCCGCGGACCCGGCCGGAGATGATCTGATGCTCGCGCAAGGGAGTAACCAGGAGTAACTCAAAGGCACCAGTCTCCAGTTCCTCTCTGAAGCTTCCCGTTGCACTGAAAGTTAAACCACACAGCAGAAGCAGCCCCAGGGCCGCTTGGGCCGAATACAGATCCGTCGAATCCATGCTGAAGATAATCTCCGCCACAATGATGAAAAAACACCAGGCCCATTTCACCAGCCGCCCTTTGGGCGAATAGTTTTGGAGCCAGCCGATCGGATTCACGCTTAGGGAACGCGATAGATTTCGTTTCAGTGCTCGGACACCGAAAAGTGGAGTAAAAAATCGTCGCCTAAAACCCAAAATAGAGTTCTGGGCCGGCGCATCATGCCACGAGGTTTCCACCCGCCACGCCCCAATCCACGTTGCAGCCATTAGAATAAAGGCGGAGGCTATCAGAATGCCGGTCACACTGCGGAACCAATACGTGCGGCCCGGGGGCGTCAACGCTGTCCAAAGTTCTCCCCAGGTTGTTTGAACCGAAGCTCTGCCAAAATTTCCATACCAGCCTTCAGGCTCACTTATTGAGACGTTGGTTGTGAGCTCGAGAAGGCGCCGGGTTTGACTGAGCATCCCTTCCTGGCGCTCATAAAAACGCTGCAGTGGTGACCCCCAAAAGGCGCGGGTTCCTGGTTTCGATGCTGCCGGGGTGCCGACCGATACAGCCTGCTGAATCAGCTTCCCATTCACATTCAACAGCAACAAAAGCAAAACCAAAGCAAACAAGAGTGCTATAATGACCGACTTGAGCCAGTCACGGGGAATTGTGGAAGCCAATAATCCCGCTGCTTGCGCGAGCAGCACCGACCCACAATTTAGCATCAACGCTAATACAACATCGTGGATGCTTACTCCTCCAAAAACCAATGGAAGCAAAAGCCATGGGACCATCGTTAAAAAGAGGGAAATCGAGCGTAACATATGCACGAATGCTTTCCCGACAACGATTCCAAATGAATGAAGCTCAGTTAAATAGAGCAAAGCGAGTGTCCCCTCCCGGCGTTCGCGGCTAATGGCATCGGCAGTAGCCAAAGGAACAAACAACCAGATTGCTAGAAAAATGAGTAGATTCATTTTTCCGAATAAGGTCATTCCAAAATTTTGCACCGTATTGGGCAAGCCGTTGCCTTGTCTTTGTGGTGTAATCGCCCCAATAGTCCAAAGCGCAGCAAGAATAGCAGTGACCACCGACAGTCCTCCAACAACCCGTAGCCAATGAGTCAGCGGCTGGCGCGCTTGCGCTTTCAATTCACGGACGATGATCGGCAAAATGGACATTCAGTAATGGACACCGGAGAGGTAAACTCGTTTCGGTTATACTGTCCACCTCTGGCCTTTGATCCCTCCTTGCTGGTTGTTTTTCGATTGGTTTGACATCCATGGTGATTTGGTATGAGATGTCTAAATTACCGAAGCAGTTTACCAGCGAAAAAACGCGCAACAAAATTTGATATATGATGCCCAAGACATTTCTCGCATTATTCCGGCCGCTACTATCCTTGACGGCGTTGACCTTAACGTTTGCTGGGCTGAATACGTCGGTGAGGGGAGCGGAACTCAATGTGGCCGGCACATGGAAAGCCAGCTTCAACAGGCAAAACGGGCAGACCGTTGAATCTACTCTCAAGCTCAAACAAGATGGTGACAAGTTGAGCGGCATTTTCATTGGGCGCAACGGTAATGAAACTCCACTGGATGAAATCACCTTAAATGGAGACCAACTCTCCTTTAAATTAGTCCGCGAGCGCAATGGGCAAAAGGTCACCACCAAAGTTGTGGCGAAATTAACGGATGACAATTTGAAGGGTAAAATTGAGTCCGATAATGGTGGGCAAACTCGCACCATGGACTGGGAGGCAAAGCGCATCAAAGAGCCAGCGGGGGGAGTGGCCAGCGCCGCCGGCAATTGGAAGTATGACCTTACTATTGATGGTGGCACTGTTTTGAATCTCGTTCTCAACCTCAAACAGGAAGGAGATAAGGTAACCGGAAAAGTGATTGTGGACGAATTTGAAGCCCCCATTGCCGAAGGAAAACTAGCCGGGGAAAATATCTCGTTCAAAATCCCCGTCGATCGCGATGGCATGAAGTTCACTTCCAAATACAACGGCAAACTGGCGGGGGACAGCATCAAAGGCAAAATTCACTCCGATTTCGGCGGGGAAGATCACGACTACGACTGGAATGCGACCCGAGAAAAGGGTGCCGCTTCGAATGCCGCCGGAACCTGGAAATGGGTTATTGTAACAGAGGGCGGTGATTCGATTGATCTGAGCCTAAAGCTCAAACAGGAAGGGGACAAATTGTCCGGGGTCGTCATCATGGGGGATAGCCAAGTGCCGATTTCCGACGGATTGCTCAAAGACAACGAAATCACCTTGAAAGTGACCCGCGAAAGCGACGGCAATACTCGCGTGTCGAAATTTAAAGGCACCCTGGAGGGCGACACCATCAAAGGAAAGATAGATTCGGATTGGAGTGGTGAAATGCGCAACTATGCCTGGAACGCCAAGCGTTCTGAATAGGAGCAAAGTAGAAGAGCAGGGCTGCTGCAAAAGTTTTGGGTTAAGACCTGCGAACGAGGTTTTAGAACCGTGCCGCCGGGCAACAGAGATGGTTTCACCCCATATTAAGGGGCGGACCCTTGGTTGTACCCTTTGAGCATGGATACACAAACTCTATTAATAATCGTGGTGGTAGTCCTCTTGCTTGGTGGTGGCGGGTTCTGGTTCGGCAGACGGCGTTAGACCAGCAGTAAAACTTGGGCACAGAACCTTATGCCAAAACAGACCCCCTTTCACCTTCTGATGAGGCTGAGAAGCAAAGCTCTACCAAGACGCAAAGTCATGGTGTGCTTTGCTTCCCTCGTGAAATCATTCCGGCACAATAATGTGAAGTTGCAGGTCAGGACCAACGTTTGCACCTCTTGATCTGAGAGAGCGCGCCCTTCTGAGCAGTTCAATTCTGCTTTGTCGCAGATTGAATTCATCCTGCCTCACGGATTTGTAAAACACTTCCGGGATTTGAATTGTTCACTTTCCGGCAAGCTTCTCAGTTCTTCTGGTACAAATCGCTCATAGGAAGAGGCAGTTGTCTTGCATCCATTTCATGCGCAGTTTTAGCCAAGCTTGAAATCATCGTTTCAAAACGGCAAACTGAATGATAATGGAATACGAAGCCGTTATTGGACTGGAAACTCACGTTCAACTTAAAACAAAGTCCAAAATGTGGTGCGGGTGCGCCAATGAATCTTTCCAGCACATTGGGATCCTAAGCTTAGAATTCCACGTGGACAAGTTGTCG
>JADMIO011294152.1_pt1 | contig 75229 bp, 67 predicted proteins | sample 8958161 | NCBI WGS metagenome assembly JADMIO01 (sample SAMN16585339, study PRJNA669376) | soil metagenome | isolation source: Crop rotation soil | place: USA: Cullars Rotation, Alabama | collected 2011 | reverse complement strand
CGCGACAACTTGTCCACGTGGAATTCTAAGCTTAGGATCCCAATGTGCTGGAAAGATCATCGTCGGCCGGTTCATCAGCCTTCATCAACATGCGAATCGAGCCGCCCGTGACGCACGAGTCTCATCGATGTTACACCGCTGTCGCGTGGAGCTTCCCTTAAGGTTATGGCGGGCGCGTTGGCGCTACAATCAAGCATGTTTACCAACCCTGGCGCGCCTGAGATCGCGAGCCTCCTCCGCCGGATACGCACCATTGCGGTCGTCGGGCTCTCCGTGAAGCCGGATCGGCCGAGCCATAGTGTTGCGCGTGCGATGCAGGGCTATGGCTATCGCATCATCCCGGTCAACCCGGCGCACGCAGCGATCCTCGGTGAGCCGGCGGCGCGGGATCTCGATTCGGTCACTCCGCTCCTCAAGTCCGGCGAGCAGATCGATCTTGTGAATGTGTTCCGTCAGCCGAGGCATGTGTCGGCAATCGTCGATGATTGCATGCGGCTCAAGCTCCCGGCGCTCTGGCTGCAGGATGGCGTGATCGATGAGGCTGCTGCGGAGCGCGCACGCGCGGCGGGCATCTTCACGGTCATGAACCGCTGTGTGTTTCGGGATCGCGCACAGCTTTCCCTTTAGGCGCCCATGAAGCTCGCATTCACCAAGATGCATGGTGCGGGGAACGACTTCATCGTTCTCGATGCCACCCGCGGAAGCGTCATTCCCAAGCCCGAGCAGCTTCGGCGCCTGGCCCAGCGCCAGACGGGCATCGGTTTCGATCAGGCGCTCATTCTCGAGCCCGCGAAATCGGAAGGCGCGCTCGTCGGCTATCGCATCTTCAATTCGGATGGCGATGAAGTGGAGCAATGCGGCAACGGCGCGCGCTGTATCGCCGCTCTCCTGTTCCGCCGCGGTGCGCCCACGCCCATGCGCCTCGACAGCGCCGCCGGTCCCGTACTGGCGCGCATCGATGAGGAAGGCAGTGTCTCGGTCAACATGGGGGTTCCGAATTTCGAGCCGGCATCGCTCCCTTTCGTCGCGAGCCTCGCGGCAGATGACTACGCGCTCGAAGTCGACGGCGAGACGGTCCACATCGGCGCCGTGTCGATGGGCAATCCACACGCCGTGATCGAAGTCGCTTCGGTCGAGACGGCGCCCGTTGCCCGGCTGGGGCCTGCCATCGAGCACCACGCGCGCTTCCCGCGGCGCGTGAACGTCGGCTTCATGCAGATCCTGGATCGCACCCACATCCGCCTGCGCGTGTACGAGCGCGGCGCAGGGGAGACGCTCGCGTGCGGTACCGGCGCGTGCGCGGCGGTCGTCGTCGGACGTGCGCGTCGCAGACTCGATGAATCCGTGCAAGTGTCGGTACGCGGTGGCGAGTTGCGCGTAAACTGGAGGGGAGCGGGCGAGCCTGTGTGGCTCGCCGGGCCTGCAGAAGTTTCCTTCGAAGGCTCTGTCGAAATCTGATGGAGAGAGGCATGACCACGCGTGAAGCACGTGAGCTGACGGGTTCCGAGGCGCAGGAGGAATCGGTTTCGCGCTATTTGCAGCACAATCCGGATTTCTTCGAGCGCCATCAGAGTCTTCTCACGCGGCTGCGTCTTCCGCACGTTCGCAATGGATCCACCATTTCGCTCGTGGAGCGTCAGGTGGAAGTGCTGCGCGAACGTCAGACGCAACTCGAACAAAAGATCGCCGAATTCGTGAAGGTCGCGCGGTCGAACGACAACATTGCGGAAAAGCTTCATCGCTTCACGCGCCGCATGCTTCGCGCGTCCACTCGCGAGGCGGTCGTCGAACAGATAGAGACCGGTCTGCGTGAGGATTTCGATTCATTCCACTCGGTCCTCGTGCTCGTGGACGCGGCGGATGTGCCGAGTCACGAGCGCTTCCTGCGCGTCGTGACCAACGCGGATCCGGCACTCAAATCATTCGAGACGCTGTTCGCGAGCGGCAAGCCGCGTTGCGGGCAGGTACGGGACTCGCAGCGGGAATTCCTGTTTGGATCAGACGCCAACGACATCGGCTCGGTGGCTCTGGTGCCGCTTGGTGAGAAGGGCCGTGTCGGCCTTCTCGCGCTTGGCAGCACCGATCGCGATCGCTTCCATCCCGGCATGAGCACTGACTTCCTCGGGCGTCTTGCGGAGCTGATCTCCGACGCCCTGGGAGGATGAACCTGCGCGGATGAGCCCTGCCGCGCTCGAGTGGATGGAGCGCTTCCGGCGCTACATTCGTACCGAGCGCCGGCTTTCACCGCATACGGATGAGAATTACGCGCGCGATCTGCGCGCGCTCGTGTCGTATTGCGACAAGCACGGAATTCCCGACTGGCACGGTATCGATGCACAGCACGTGCGTCTTTTTGCAGCGCGCTCGCACGCCCAGGGCCTCTCGCCCCTGAGCATCCGGCGGCGTCTATCGGCCGTGCGCAGCTTCTATCGCTTTCTGCTGAAGGAGCAGGTCGTCCGCTCCAACCCGGCCGTCGATGTTCGCGCGCCAAAAGCTCCGCGCCTGCTACCGGATACCGTCGATACGGATCAAATGGCGCGGCTTCTCGAAATTCCGGACAGCGAAAGCCCGCTCGCCACGCGGGACGTTGCGTTGATGGAGCTGCTCTACTCCTCCGGCTTGCGGCTGGCGGAGATTGCAGGTCTCAACTGGGAGCACTTGAATCTCGCGGACCGGAGCGTTCGCGTGCTGGGGAAAGGCCGCAAGGAGCGCATCGTGCCGGTCGGTTCGAAAGCACTGAGCGCGCTCGCGCGCTGGCGCAAGGTCTGGCCCGCACTTGGCTCGCACGCCTCAGCCCGCGCTCACGGAGCTGGCGCGCACGCGGCATTCCCGCCCGCTGAACCCGCACCCGATGACCCGGTTTTCACCGGCCGCAACGGGCGTCGCCTGAGTCATCGCGCCATCCAGGCGCGGGTCGCCTGGTGGGGCCAGCGCCAGGGCCTGGGCGTACCCGTTCATCCGCACCTCTTCCGCCATTCCTTCGCATCCCATCTCCTTGAATCGAGCGGCGAGCTCCGTGCAGTCCAGGAGCTTCTGGGTCACGCCAACATCGCCACGACCCAGATTTACACCCACCTTGATTTCCAGCACCTCGCCCGTATCTACGACGCAACACACCCCCGAGCACGTAAGAAGCGATGAGCGAAACTTTCAATCCACACGGCACGACCATCCTGGCCGTGCGCCGCAAGGGCGCGGTTGCCGTCGGTGGCGACGGCCAGGTCACCCTTGGCAACACCGTCATGAAGGGCAATGCACGCAAGGTGCGCCGCCTCTACAACGACAAGGTGATCGCGGGATTTGCGGGCGGCACCGCCGATGCCTTCACGCTGTTTGAGCGGTTCGAGGGCAAGCTCGAGAAATACGGAAATCTCACGCGCGCCGCGATCGAGCTCGCGAAAGACTGGCGTGCGGACCGCTATCTGCGGCGGCTCGAGGCTCTGCTGCTCGTGGGTGACCCGGAGAAGCTCCTGATCATCTCCGGCAACGGCGATGTCATCGAGCCGGAGCACGACGTCGCGGCGATCGGATCGGGCGGCTCGTACGCGCTCGCCGCTGCGCGCGCCATGGCGGAAGCGAGTGATCTCGATGCGCGCAGTATCGTCGAGCGCTCGCTCAATATCGCCGCCGATATCTGCATCTACACCAATCGCAACATCATCATCGAAGAGCTGAAATCGTCTAAGGCCTAAGACATGTCTGCTTCAATGAAGCCTCAGGAAATCGTCCGCGAGCTCGACAAACATATCGTCGGACAGTCCGCGGCCAAGCGCGCCGTGGCCATCGCACTGCGCAATCGCTGGCGGCGCATGCAGGTGGATCCTGCACTTCGCCAGGAGATTACGCCGAAAAACATTCTCATGATCGGCCCGACGGGCGTCGGGAAGACCGAGATTGCCCGCCGGCTTGCGAAGCTCGCCAACGCGCCGTTCGTGAAGGTCGAGGCGACCAAGTTCACCGAGGTGGGCTACGTCGGCCGCGACGTCGATTCCATCGTCAAGGAGCTTGCGGATGTCGCCGTGAAAATGACGCGCGAGCAGGAGATGGGCAAAGTGCGCCAGCGCGCGGCGGATGCCGCCGAGGAGCGCGTGCTCGATGCCCTGCTCCCGCAGCCGCGCCGCATGGGTTTCTCCACCGATGAGGAAAGCAAGCCGCGCGATGTCGAGACCCGGCAGCGCTTCCGCAAGATGCTGCGCGAGCATGAGCTTGACGAGCGCGAGATCGAGATCGAGTTGCGCTCGCTTCCGGTGGGGGTCGAGATCATGGCACCTCCGGGCATGGAAGAGATGCAGCAGCAGCTTCAGTCCATGTTCCAGAACCTGGGCGGGAACCGCCAGCGCGCACGCAAGGTGAAGGTGGGCGAGGCGCTCCGGCTCCTCGTCGACGAGGAAGCCTCCAAGCTCATCAACGAGGAAGACCTGAAGGCGCAGGCGCTTCACAATGCCGAGCAGAACGGTATCGTATTCATCGATGAGATCGACAAGGTGACTCGCCGCCAGGAGACGCTCGGCGCGGATGTGTCACGCGAAGGCGTGCAGCGGGATCTCCTGCCGCTCGTCGAAGGCTCGACGGTCACGACCAAATACGGTCCGCTCAAGACGGATCACGTGCTCTTCATCGCCTCGGGTGCCTTCAGTCTCTCAAAGCCGTCGGACCTCATCCCAGAGCTTCAGGGACGTCTTCCGATACGCGTCGAGCTGGAGTCCCTCAAGGTCGATGACTTCGTGCGCATCCTGACCGAGCCGGACGCTTCTCTCACCGCGCAATATCGCGCGCTGCTCGCTACCGAAGGCGTCAGTGTCGAATTCACGGACACCGGAGTCCGCCGCGTCGCGGAGATTGCGGCACACGTGAACGAGCGCACCGAGAACATCGGCGCACGGCGCCTCCACACGGTGATGGAGCGTCTCCTCGAGTCGGTCTCGTACGATGCTGCGGAGCAAACAGGCGACACGATCCGCATCGACGCGAAGTACGTCGATGAGCATCTTGGGAACCTCGTGAAGGATGAAGACCTGAGTCGTTATATCCTCTGAGCGCGCTTCCGGGCTCAGCTCAGCGTGCGCCGTTCGCGCCGCCTTCGATCAAATCCGCGATCAGTCCCACGGGCGCGCTGCCGTAGCTCAGGAAACGCTCGTGAAACTTCCGCAGGTCGAAGCTCTGCGGATGCTCCCGTTTGAGCCGTTCGCGCAGATCATAGATCGCGGAATAACCGGCGAAGTAGCTCGTAAGCTGTACGCTCGTCACCTGGACGCGATGCCATTTCTCGCGCGCTTCCTGATCCGCCTGGAAAGCCTCCTGCGTCAGAAGACGCATGGCATCCGCTTCGCTCATGTTCTGAGTGTGGACCGCGTAGTCGAGAATCGTGTTCACCACGGAGCGTAGATTCCACTTCGAGTAGATCAGCCACTGCTCGGCGGTGTCATCCCCGAATCCCGCCTCCATCATCATCCGCTCGCCGTAAACCGCCCATCCCTCGACCATCGCATCGTTTGCAAACACACTCTTGATGAGGCTCGGCGACCGGTTGGCATAGCTCAACTGCACGTAGTGGCCGGGCACGGCCTCATGAATCGACAGGATGGGCAGCATCCAGTTGTTGTACTCGCGGAGCGTGCTTTCCGCCTGCGCCGCGGTGAGTGTGTCGAGCGGCGTTACGTTGTAGTACGTGCGCGCGCCGGGGTCATAGGGTCCCGGCGCATCGAGGCTCGCGCTTGCGATGCCGAGCTTGTAAGTCGGCGTGATGCGCACCTCGAGCGGCTTCGACGGATCAAGCGTCAGCAGGTTGTGCCGGGTGACGAATTCCTCGAGCATGGAGATCTGCGACTTCACCGTCTCAAACATCCGGTCGCGCGGGATGTGCTGCTCCGAAAGTTTGTCGATCAACGTGCGGATGCGTGTGCTCCGATCGGCAGGCATCGCGGCATTCGGGAAATATTTCGGCCACAGCTGACCGGTGAGCACGTCCATGCGCCCGAGCACCGCTTCCTTCTCCTCGACAGCGCGTTCATAGAGAGCGCGAGCCGCACTGCCGTTTGCGATCTGGTAACGGAACTTCTGCTCGTACAGCGCTTCCCCAATCCTGAACGAGCGGGCCGCGCCACGGTGAGCGGGATCCAGCATCAAGAGCGAATCGATATAGTGCTGAACCGCCTCGCGAGCCGCATCGATGCGCGCCCGAAAGAGTGCACGCTCGGGCGGACTCAGGTTGGCTTGCGCGATCTGATCCTCGAGATCGCGCCCAAAAACTTCCAGTGTGCCTTTGTTCTGATCGATGGCGAGTGCAGTGTGCTCCGGCGTGGGATCCTCGATGCTGGCGCGAGCGGCCGCGTAATAGGCAGGGACATCTGCCAGCCGCCGTAGCACGTGGCGCAGACGCTCCTCCACCGGTGCGTATCCGGTGTTGAGGAGCAGCGCGAAAGGCTCCGCGACGTTGTACACGGAGGGGTCCCACTGCCAGTCCCGATATGTCGTGAGCTGCCAGATCCGGCCTTCGAGCTGCAGTATGAGGATCAGGCGATCGGTTCGATGCGCCGGATCCAGGGCATCGGCTTTGACGGCGCGGACGCGGGCGAGCCAGGTCTCGAGGAAATGCTGGCGCCGCGCACGCGCCTGAGCATCCGGCACGACGAGATCATCGGCGACTCTGTAGTAACCGGCGGCGATGGCCTGATCCGGCCAGAGCTTCCAGTATTCCTCGAGAAAGGTGCCGGCGAAGCGCCGGTCGAACGCCGCATCGGCTGCGTTCGCGGCGTTGGCCGCTGAAGATCCATTACCCAGGAACACGACCATGCCCGCGGCGAGACCGGGCAAGGCAGAGGAGAGCTTCATTCGGGCGATGCTACCGCCTTCTTGTTGGCCTCGGCCAGCACCGCGGCTACTCGCGTATTGCGCAAGGGTCTGTTGGAGTGTGAGCCGAAATGATGGGCGTATACCTTGGTGAACTCGGCGCCGAGAAAGAAGATCTGCGCCGAGTAGTACACCCAGACGAGAATCAGCACGACGGATCCGGCCGCCCCGTAGCTCGAAGTCACGGCGCCATTGCCCAGATACACGCCGATCAAATATTTGCCCACGCTGAACAGGAGCGCTGTCACGAGCGCGCCGATCAGAACGTCGCGCCACGCGATGCGCACGCTCGGCAGAAGCTTGTAGATCAGAGCGAACAGCGCGGTCGTCAACGCAAACGAGAAGATGAAGTTGATCGCCTGAAGCAGCACGCTCGTGAGGTCCTGAGGCCCCCAGTAGCGGGCGAGCGCGGTAAGCATCGCGCTGAACACGAGCGAGACCAGCAATAGAAACGCGAGCGCGAGAATGAGTCCCATCGATAGCAGGCGCTTGCGCATGAAGTACCAGAGGCCGCTCGCGCTCTGAGCCGGCACGCCCCAGATCTGATCCAGCCCGTCCTTCAGCTCCGCAAGGGCGGTCGTCGCGCCGACGATCAATGTGAAGAAACCCACGATGCCCGCGAGCGGGCCAGCCTTGTGAGCTCCGGCGTTCTCGATGATGGCCTGCACGGTGCGTGCGCCATCCTCCCCCACGAGGCCGCGGATCTGCGTCACGATCTCTCCGCGGGCCGCATCCTGACCAAAGAATATCCCGGCAATCGCAATGGCAATGATGAGCACCGGGGCGAGAGAGAAGACGGTGTAAAAGGCGAGTGCCGCGCCTTTACGGGTCGCCTGGTCCTGATCCCAGGCGATTGCAGACTCACGAATCAGTTGCCACGCGCGATGCACCGGTAAGAGCCTCTACATCGATAACGGCTCTCAGAGGCAAATGATCCGATGCGTGGTCGAAAGCTGGGCCCCGCATGACCCGGAGGTCCCTAAGCGCGGAGCGCGGGCGCACCCAGAGGCGGTCCAGCGCGAACAGCGGGCGCCACACCGGGAAAGTCCGCAGGAACGGCGGCTCCCCGAGCGCCCGGTGCATCCACCGCAGCGGCCGGCCGAATCGAAGCCATTCGTTGAAATCGCCCAGAACGACCACGAGCTGGTTAGCGGGAGATTCGAGCAGTAGATCCACGATCCGGCGGACCTGCGCGCGTCGCTCCGCGGGCCAGAGGCCGAGGTGCGCGTTCAGGATTCGCACGGCCGTTCCGTCGACGTCGATCAGCGCATCAATGATGCCGCGCGGTTCGTGCCGTGCGAAGCTGATGTCATGCAGCCGCGAGGCCAGGATCGGCCTGCGGGTGAGAAGCGCGTTTCCGTAATGTCCGAGGTGCCGGCGCAGCGTGTTCCCGGCGATGGCTCGCATGCCGAGCGCCTCGGAGAGGAAGCTCAGTTGCATGGAATCGCTGCGCTCGCCTGGTTGATTGTCGACTTCCTGCAGAGCGAGGGTGTCGCAATCGAGCGCGCGGAGCGCATCGGCAACCCGTCCCGGGTTTTGCCGAAAATCCGCGCCGACACAGCCGTGAATGTTGTAAGAAGCGATGCTCAGCATGCGATCCCAACTCTGATGTCCTCGTCCCGCCTCGCGATCGCGCAGCTCGTCCTCGTCATGCTGCTCTGGGGCAGCACGTTCGTCGTGACCAAGGCCGCTCTCGAGGGTCTGCCGCCCGTGCTGTTCGCATTTGCGAGAACCGGCGTCGCCGCGGTTTGCCTCCTGCTGCTCGCTGTCTTCAAACGCCAATGGCGCCTGCCCAGCGACACGCCGCGCGGGATTCTGGTCACCATGGCCGTGTTCGGCATCGCGATCTACTACACCGCCTTCAATCTGGGTCTGCGGTACACCAGCGCGGCGCAGGCCGCCCTGGTCCAAAGCTCACTCCCCGCCGTCACGACTGCCTTCGCCATGCTGTTCCTTCGCGAGCAGCTCAAGGCCCGCGGTGCGCTCGGGATTTTGCTGGCGATCGGGGGAGTGGCCATGATTTTCGCGCAGAGTGCGCCGAGTCCCACCGCAGACCGTCCCATCCTCGGCAATCTCATCATGTTCTGCGGCGTGATCGCCTGGAGCGCCTACACGGTCCTCGCAAGACGCCTTGCCGGCATCGAGCCCCTGACAGTCGTCAGCTGGGTGACCACGATGGGCGCTGCGGCACTGGGCGTCGGGGCCGTGATCGAGTGGGGGATGAGCACCGGGGACGACCTGCGTCTCGGCACCGGGGGCGGCGGCCTTCACCTGACCGGCGGCGGCTGGACGGCCATTCTTTACCTCGGCCTTCTTCCCTCAGCGCTCAGCTTCGTGCTTTACAGCCAGGCACTCCGCCACCTGCGCGCCGCGCAGGTGGCGGTGTTCATCAATCTCGTGCCCGTCGTCGGCGTCCTGGCCGGCGTCGTTTTTCTGGGCGATGCCCTCAGCTCAAGCGCGTTGCTTGGGGGCGGTCTTGTGCTCGCTGGGGTGTGGCTTTCGACTCGGAGCGATTGAGGCTGAGGTCAATCTGGCGCACGGACTCGAGGCGCGCTCCGATGTCATCCCAGTTCCATAGGTTCCAGATGGCGTCGAAGAACTTGGCCTTCTCGTTGACGTATTGGAGGTAGAACGCGTGCTCCCAGGCATCGATCACCATGATCGGGAGACCCGCCTGCGTCACGTTCGACTGGTGATCGTATACCTGGACGGTGACCAGCCGCTCGCCGAGGGGCTCCCAGGCGAGTGCCGCCCAGCCGGAGCCCATGATCGTGGCAGCGGTCTTCGTCATCTGCTCCTTGAAATGCGCAAAGCTCCCGAAGTCCCGGGTAATTGCGGTTGCGAGCCCGCCGGTGGGCTCACCGCCGCCGTTGGGCGTCAGGTTCTGCCAGAACAGGCTGTGCAGGACGTGGCCTGACACATTGAACGCCAGCGCTCGCTCGAGAGGCCCGACCGAGGCGAGATTGCCTTTTTCCCGCGCCTCCTGGATCTGCTCGAGAGCCTTGTTCGCTCCATCCACGTAGGCCTTGTGGTGCTTGTCATGATGTAACTGCATGATCCGAGCGGAGATATGCGGCTCCAGCGCGGCGTAGTCATAAGGAAGATCGGGCAACGTGTACTGAGCCATAAAGCACCTGCATCTGCGTAATCGAGGTATCTTTCAACGGGGAGAGGCCGCGAATGATCGCGGCCTCCCACTCTGGTCGATCAAACCGGATTCGGCCAGCTTTTCGGCGGCCTTGGCCGGGTTTACTCGCCGGCTACTGGTTCGGGGCCGGGGGCGGCGTCGTCGATGAATCCGGTGTGGCGGAGCCCGCCGGCGGTGTCATCGAGCTGTCCGCTGGCGGAGTCGCTGCATCCGGGGTGGCAGCTGGCGGCGCCATGGTGGAGGTGTCGGCCGGAGGCGCTGCCTGCGGTTCGGTGGAGTTTTGCTTTGAGCAGGCTGCCGTTACGGCCAGCACGCCAAGGCAAAGAAAAAGGGCGCTGCGATTCATGAAGGACCTCCGAGAGTGGCGTTCCCGGCTATAACGTACCTGCGACACGGTCGGTTCCACAACCTCACTTTTGAGGCTATGGCCGGGAGGTGCTACTTCTTCCGGGTGTCCTTTACTGCCTGCTTTTTAACCTTGGCCGGGTCCTTGGGACGGCTTTTCCCGAAAGATCCGGCATAGATTTTGCCGCGCTTGGTTCGACGATCGCCTTTGCCCATGCTGTCCTGTCCTCAAGTCGGAGATGAATTCGGCGCGAAGTCTACACGCTCGAATTGCTGGACGGACCTATCTTGTACGGCACAAAACCTTGCGGTATCGTCCGCGCCGGTTCGTGACCCTTTCCCTTTCCTGCCGCCTGCCGCACAGCGCTCGTCGCGCCGCCGGCTCCGAGTCTGAAAAGCCGAAGAGTTGTCGATCCAGGTGGCACGAGAGGTGGCCACCGGGCGTCACCCGGTGAGCCGGCTCCCTGCCTGTCAATCCAGGGCCAACACTTGCATGGTGCAAGAGGCTCGACTGAGGAGTTTGATTTCAATGACCAAAATCTATGTGGGTAACCTGCCGTTCTCGGCGGACGAGAGTCAGGTTCGTGAGCTTTTCTCGCAGCACGGCACCGTCGAGTCCGTCAGCATCATCACGGATCGTGAGACGGGCCGCCCGCGCGGCTTCGGCTTCGTCGAGATGTCGCGCGCCGATGCGTCTCGCGCCATTCAGAACCTGAACGGCAAAGAGATGGGCGGACGTCCGCTGCGCGTCAACGAGGCGCAGGAGCGCACCGGTGGCGGCGGTGGTGGCGGTGGTGGCAACCGCGGCGGCGGCGGCGGTGGCCCGAAGCGCTGGTAAGCGATCGAAGCCTGGGTCGATCCAGCAGGATCGATCGAACGGGGCGTCCGGCAACGGGCGCCCCGTTTTCGTTTGCAGGGCAGATCCCGCTGACTTGGGCTCTTCAGAGGACGGCAGGTCCGATGGCGTAGCGGACGGCGAGCTGCAGACCACGCTCGATAGCGCCCGGCGGATCGCCGAGATAGAACCTGCGCGTTCCGAGATCGCTGTCCACCTTCACCCACTCGAGCGTCACGCGCCAGTGAGGATTCAGCTCCGCGACATACGCGAGCGTCCACGCACGTCCTGTTTGTTCGCCGATGTCGAAATCATTGATCGAGAACCCGATCGAGAAATCATCGTAGCGGGCGGTGAGGCTGTGACGTCCGAAGCGCTTTGAGAGCAGAAAGAAACGCGCATTGAACGGCCACTCACGGCTCGAGGCCGGCGCAGCAACATAAGTCTCGCCCTGCATCCATTGCGTGATGAGCGTCCAGCCGCCGGGACTTTCATATCGCGCACCCGCGCTGTTGAACTTCATCTTCCAGGCATAGTCATCCAGCGCCGCATCATAGATGCTCGGATCGGCTCGATTGTCGTAGTGCAGGGCACGGAGCGTCAGCCGATCGAGATACTTCAGCTCCACCCCGCCGTAGTAGCCCGGACGGCCGTCGATCTCGCGGAACGGCTGGCGTCCGTGCAGGGGCATCACGCCCGGTACGCCTACGCGATCAAACAAACCTGTCTGCCGGTCGCTGATGCCAAAGCCTTTCGAGGCCATCACGCCGCCGGTCGGATCGTTCCAGCCATACACCGCGCCCACCAGCGAGACATCGAATGAATGCCCAAGCCGCGTGCCGAGCCAGTCCACCTGCGTCTCGATCCCAATGGTGCGCAGCTCCTCGGCGATCCAGTTGTTGATGGCGGACGAGGACAATGTGTAAGGCGAGTCCCAGCCCGCCGCGCGATTCTCCAGCGAGATGGGCGCGTAGAACGCACCCCCACGCACGCGCACACGAAATCCATCGATCGGGTACGGCCGATACTCCGCATATGCTTCCGTGACAGCGATGGGATTCTTGTCTTCATCACCCCAGTACGAGGCATCGAGATGCAGCGCCAACACATCGCCGACGGGCTCAGACAGCGCAAGCCGGGCGCGTCCGAGCTGCACGCCCGATTTGCTTTCGCCGTACCGCAACTCACCGAGTCCGCCGCTCATGGAGGACTTGAGTCCGTCGGAGCTCACGAGCCGTCCGTCGACATCGAATTCCCATTCAAACGCCCCCGCCACCGGGGCGAGCAGCAGAGCGCAGAGACCGATTGCGAGCACGCGCATCAGTATTGATCCCACGAGTGAGGGTGACCCGAGAGCGGCGCCGGCCGCAGGGCGCGCTTGAGCCGGATCTCGATCGTGCTTCCGGGCGCATCGCCCACGTCGATCTCGCGGACCACGTCCTCGGACTCACGAAGGCGCGGATGCCATACCTCGATGCGGTAGTGGCCGCGGGGCACATCAGAGAGCGTCCAGACGCCTTTCGAATCAGTCCGGCCGAAGAACGGGGCGTCCGTGATCACGATGTAGGCCTGCATCGTGTCGTGGATGTTGCAGCCCAGAGTCACGACGCCGGGAACATCGAAGCGGACTGGCGGATAAGCGGTCCCGCGATAGAGTGGAAGCTGAAAGCGCTTCGCCGGCGAGAACGAATAGATCTGGTGGCTGACGGTGTCGCTGTTAGGGAAGGTCACCTGCGACCCCACCGGCACAACGAGTACATCGGGCACGAAACTCAGATTGACCTGATCCATCACCGCACGCACCGGCGCAACAGGGCGCTGCGGCGATGCGGAATGAGCCAGGATCACGGCACCGTCGAGCGGCTTGCCATCGACACCGAGGACCGTGACGGCCAGCGGCTCGGCCCAGACGCAGGCCCCGTACAGGTAGAGCGCGACCAACGTCAGGAAACGCGAAATCTTGCGTGCGCCGGGTCTCATTCCGTTGTCGGGCAGGTCGCTCGATGTCGTGGGGATGCCTAGGATTCGAGCGTTGGATTGGACCTAATCAGATGGGTAGTTTCCGCAACCGGCTTCTCGTGCTGATCATCGGTCTGGTGATCGTCACTCAAACTGTGACCCTGCTCGCAGTACTTGCGCGCACCGAGCGCAACGTGCGCGCGCGGGCGGCGGATCAATTGCAGGCCGCCGGCGCTTTCGCGCAGCAGTTGATTCGATTCCGCGCCGGACAGCTCGCGAACGGCGCCGGCGTTCTCGCGGCAGACTTCGGGTTCCGCGAGGCCGTTGCGAGCGGGGATCAACCAACGATCCTTTCCGCCGCGCGCAACCATTCGACGCGCATTGGGGCAGACCTCCTGATGCTGCTCGACACGCGCGGGCACATCATGGCCTCCACCGCCAGCGGAGCTGAAGCACGCGCACCGCGCGCATCCTTGCAGTGGATGCTCGATCAGCCGGACGACGCACGCGAGGAGCCGCGCTTCTTCGAGACGGGCGGCCGTTCGTATCAATTCGTCATCACGCCGATTCGCGCGCCCGATGTAATCGCCTGGGTCGTCATGGGCTTCGCCGTCAACGAGTCCCTGGCGCAGCGCGTGCGCGAGATGGTGGGCTTCGACGCCACGGTGATAGCGAGTCAGAAAGGCCACCTCGTCTCCGTTGCGTCAACCCTTTCCAGGGCTCAGCGCGAGGATCTCGCCGCTCAACTGACGCGTAACGCGGCACTTGGCAGCGTGCAGATCCAGAACCTTGGAGGCACGGAGTATCTGGTCTCGGACCGCCGCGTGGATTCCAGTTGGGATTCCGTCGATCTCGTGCTTCAGCAATCGATGTACGCCGTGCTCGCGCCGTATCGGGACGTGCGCGACGCGCTGCTTCTGATTGGCGGTATCGCCCTTGCGCTCGCGGCCGTCATCGGGGTTTTTCTCGGCCGCACCGCATCGCGGCCGATCAGCGAGCTCGTGCGGGCGGCTCGGCGTATCGAGGCGGGCGACTATGAAACTTCGGTTGCGGTCCAGGGCGGTGAGGAGTTCCGGAGCCTCGCGACCACGTTCAACGCGATGCAGACCGGGATTGCCGAGCGCGAGGCGCGCATCACCTACCAGGCACGGCACGATGCGCTCACCGGCCTTCCCAATCGGGTTTATGCGGAGAGCCGCCTCAAAGACCTGCTGGCGGGCGTAGAGGCGCAGGACCGCATCGCCCTCATTGCACTCGACATCCGCAACATCCGCACGATCAATGCATCGCTCGGGCATCACGTGGGCGATGAAGCCTTGCGTGAAGCGGCGAAGCGGCTGCGGCAGAACACCGAGCCGTCGGAGTTCGTGGCGCGCTTCGGAGCGAGCCAGTTCCTCGTGCTCGCCGCCGACTGCTCCATCGAGCGTGCACCACTTCTGGCAGAGCAGCTGGCGGGCGTGACGAGCACTGCTTTTCACCTGCCCGGTGTCCGGCTGGATCTGCACGTGAATGTCGGCGTCTGTGTCTATCCCGATCACGGTCAGGATGTCGAGCAGCTCTTGAGACGTGTCGGCATTGCACTGGACGACGCCGACGAGGCGCGCGGGAGCCTCTCGATCTATCGCACGGGGCGGGACGAGGAGCATCGCCGCACGCTGTCGCTCCTCACCGATCTGCGCGGCGCCATCGATCACGATCAGCTCTCGCTCGTCTATCAACCAAAAGTCACGATGGCGGCGCGCTCCGTGCAAAGCCTCGAGGCTCTGGTTCGCTGGAGTCATCCGCAGCTCGGCCCCATCTCTCCCGGCGAATTCGTCCCGCTGGCCGAGCGCATGGGCATCTCCCGTCAGCTCACGAGCTGGGTCGTCGGCGCCGCGCTCAAACAAATGGCGCAGTGGCGCGCTGAGGGACTCTCCGTCGACGTCGCCGTCAATCTCTCGGCGCCGGACATCCTGGACCCGGAGCTCGGCGAAGAAGTGATTCAGCGTTTGCGTGAGCACGCGGTGCCGCCGACGTCGCTCGTGCTCGAGATAACCGAAAGCGCCGTCATGCGCGACGCACCGCTTGCCGCACGAAACATGCGGCTGCTGCAGGTTACCGGCGTGCGCTTCGCGATTGACGACTTCGGCACGGGCTACTCATCGCTCTCGCACCTCAGCCGTCTTCCGGTGGATGAGCTGAAGATCGATCGGTCCTTCATCACCAACGCGCATATGCGGCCGGAAGACGCAACGATCGTCAGCTCCACCGTGGAGCTCGGTCACAGCATGGGATTGAAGGTCGTCGCCGAAGGCGTGGAGACGGTCGAGACCTGGAACTTCCTCAAACAACTCGGCTGCGACTTCGCTCAGGGCTACCTCATCAGCAAGCCCCTCGCCGCCGGCGAGGTCCCGGCTTTCGTGCGCACGGCGAATGATCTTCTCGGCAACTCGGATTCCACCCAGCGCCAGATCCGCGCCCTCGAAGCGCTGTCGCTCCCGAAGGCGCGGCGTTAGGAGCCTGCCCGCCCAGGGCCGCCGTCAGCGAAACCGGCCCTGGATCTTCGCAAGGCCCGCCGCGCCCGGACTCAGCTTCTCATACGGGATGGCATTCAACGCAGCATCCGGCGTTTGATTCAGCTCGTGGAAATCCCGGCCGCCTTCATGGATGTACAGAAGGCCTGTCAGGATCTCCCCCTCGCGAAGCTTCGCCTGGATCTGGCTGATGGCCGCGTCACGATTGGTTGGATCGTATCCTTCCTCGAGCTTGCGAAGCACGATGCGGCTGCCATCGTGCATCGTCACCTGCTGCGCTTCGCCCGGCGGGTAGGTCACCTGAATCTCCGTTTCCCGCGGCACGAAATCCGTGTGCACCGCAGGCTCGAAATGCTCGCGCGTGTAGGCGTAGCTCTTGGTGGAGCCCTCGTGGTCGTTGAACGTGACGCACGGTGAGATCACGTCGATCAGCGCGAAGCCTTTGTGCTCCAGGCCCGCCTGTATCAGCGGGACGAGCTGCGCCTTGTCTCCCGAGAAGCTGCGCGCGACGAAAGTCGCACCCAATGTGAGGGCCAACAGCACCGGGTCGATCGGGGGTTGCTGATTGGTTTCGCCCTTCTTAGCCTTTGTCCCAACGTCGGCGGATGCGGAGAACTGTCCCTTCGTGAGCCCGTAGACGCCGTTGTTCTCGATGACATACAACATGTCGAGATTGCGGCGGATCGCGTGACAGAACTGGCCAAGTCCAATGGAGAGCGTATCGCCGTCGCCGGAGATTCCAATGTAGTCGAGCTGCCGATTCGCAGCGCTCGCGCCCATGGCGATCGAAGGCATGCGGCCGTGGACGGAGTTGAAACCATGTCCGCCGCTCATGAAGTAGGCCGTGGTCTTCGAAGAGCACCCGATGCCCGAGAGCTTCACCACGTTCTGCGGCTGGAGCGCCAGCTCCCATCCCGCCTCGATGATCGCGGCCGTGATGGAGTCGTGTCCGCAGCCCGCGCAGAGCGTCGACATTGCGCCTTCGTAATCGCGGCGCGTCAGTCCAAGCGCGTTGCGCGGAAGAGACGGGTGCGCGACCTTGGGTTTGTTGATGAACGTCATGCGGGCTTCCCTCCGGCAACGACTTCCATCGGCTGCTTCGCGCGGCGGCCATGCTCGGCGAGCACGCCATCGACGATGAAGCTCGAGGAGATCGGCATGCCGCTGTAGTGCAGGAGCGATCGGAGCTTCGATTTCTCCACCGCGGTCTCAAGCGTCAGGAGCGACCGGAGCTGCGCGTCCCGATTCTGCTCGACCACGAAGATGAGCCGGTGCGAGGCCAGGAATCGCTCCACTTCGTCGTTGAACGGGAAGGCGCGGACACGCATATAGTCCACCGAGATGCCGCGTGACCTCAGCACGTCCCGGGCTTCGTGGATCGCACCGTCGCAACTTCCCAGGGAGACGATGGCGACCTCATTTCCCGCGGTGACATCGATGACGGGCTTCGGGACGTGGCGTTTCGCGGTGTTCCACTTACGGACCAGCCGGTCGAGAACGAGCTGATAGTCGGCCGCATCCTCGGTATAGGTGCCGTACTGATTGTGGCCGGAGCCGCGCGTGAAATACGCGCCCTTGGGATGCACGCCGGGCAGCGTGCGATAGGGAATGCCATCCTCGTCGATGTCGAGATAGCGATAGAACTTCTCCATCTTCTCGAGCGCCGCGCGATCGTAGACCTTGCCTCGATCCGGCCGATACGCATCGTCCCACTTGAGATCCGGACACATCCAGTCGTTCATACCAATATCGAGATCGGAAAGGACGATGACCGGAGTCTGGAAGCGCTCCGCAAGATCGAAAGCCTGCGCGGCCATGTAGAAGCATTCCTCGGGGCTCGAGGGATACAAACAGATATGGCGCGTGTCGCCGTGCGACGCATAGGCACAGGTGAGCACGTCGCATTGCTGCGTGCGGGTCGGCATGCCCGTTGAGGGTCCCACGCGCTGGATATCGAAGAGCACGGCCGGCACTTCAGCATAGTAGGCGAGCCCGATGAACTCGCTCATCAGGGAGATGCCGGGGCCAGAAGTGGCCGTGAAAGCGCGCGCGCCATTCCACGACGCGCCGATCACCATGCCGATGGCGGCCAGCTCGTCCTCTGCCTGAATGAACGCGAAGTTCCGCCGCCCCGTCTCCGGATCGATGCGTGTGCGATCGCAGAAACCTTTGAAGGCGTCCATCAGCGACGTCGAGGGCGTAATCGGATACCACGCCGCCACCGTCGCGCCGGCGAACACGCAACCCAGCCCGGCCGCGGTGTTCCCATCGATCATGATGTGACCGGACGTTTTCTGAAGCGGCGCGACGCGCAGGGGCAACGGACAGGTGAAATTGGACCGCGTGTAGTCGTAGCCGAGCTGGATCGCCTTCATGTTGCTTTCGACCAGCTGCGGCTTCTTCGCATACGTCTCCGCGAGCAGCTCGCGAATGCGCTCCAGATCCAGATCGAGGAGCGCAGCGAGCGCGCCGGCATAGCAGATGTTCTTCATGAGGATGCGCGTACGCACCCCGCTGAAGTTCTCGTTGCACATCTTCGCGAGCGGAATTCCGATCACGGTGATGTCGTCGCGCTTCAGGAGCGCGGCACGAGGCCATGTGGAGTCGTAGATGAGGTACCCGCCCGGCGCCACCTCCCGCGCATCTTTCGCGTAGGTCTCGGCGTTCATCGCGACCATGATGTCGACCGCACCGGAGCGCGAAACGTAGGCATCCTTCGAGACGCGGATCTCATACCACGTCGGCAATCCCTGAATGTTCGATGGGAAGTAATTCTTCCCCATGACCGGGATGCCGCTGCGGAAGATCGACTTCATGAGCAGCGTGTTGGCGCTGGCCGATCCAGTGCCGTTGACGGTGGCAATCTTGATGACGAAGTCGTTGATTCGCTCGGCTGAGCTTGAGCTCATCTGCGTTCCTTCTGCATCGTACGGTCGGGTGTTCGGTGGACTATGCGCTCTCGCGGCCTATGCAATCTTCGGCTGACGTGCCTGCGCGGCAATGGCCTCATCGGTGGCATGCGGCCAGAGAACTGTCGACTTCTGCATGTCCCAGGCGGCGGTGGGACAGCGCTCGGCGCACAGGCCGCAATGCACGCACACGTCCTCGTCCTTCACCATGACCCGTCCCGTCTGTTTGAGAGCGGTGGACACGAAAAGCGGCTGCGTGAGATTCAGCGCCGGGGCCTTCAGACGCTGACGGAGCTCAGGCTCCGGCCCGTTCTGGGTGATCGTGAGACAATCGACGGGACAGATATCGATGCACGCATCGCATTCGATGCAAAGCTTCGTCTCGAACACGGTCTGGACGTCGCAGTTGAGACAGCGCTGCACCTCCGCCTCGACCTGCTCCGCCGTGAAACCGAGCTCCACCTCGATGTTGAGCTTCTTGAAGCGCTCCTTGAGCGACACGTGCGGCATGAGGCGGCGCTCGACGGGCGTGTAATCGTTCGAGTAGGACCACTCGTGCATGCCCATCTTGCGGCTCGATAGATTGACGCCGGCCGGAAGCCGCGCGGCGACATCCTCACCCTGACAAAATTTATGAATGGAGATCGCGGCCTGATGGCCGTGCTCGACCGCCCAGATGATGTTTTTCGGGCCGAACGCGGCATCGCCGCCGAAGAACACCCCCGGACGCGTCGATTGAAAGGTTTCCGTGTCGACCTTGGGCACGTCCCATTTGTCGAACTCGATCCCGAGATCGCGCTCGATCCATGGGAACGCATTCTCCTGACCGATGGCGAGAATCACGTCATCCGCGGGCAGGAATTCCTCGCCCGTCACGCGCTCGGCGGTGATGCGTCCGCGGGCATCGATGTCGTATTCCAGACAATCAAACATCATGCCGCGGAGCTTCCCGTTCTCCACCACGAATGCTTTGGGCGACCGATTGACGACGATCTCGACGCTCTCTTCCTCCGCATCCTCGAGCTCCCACGCGGAGGCCTTGAAGAAGGCGCGCGGCTTGCGCGCCATCACGCGCACGTGCTTCGCGCCGAGACGGAGCGACGTTCGGCAGCAGTCCATCGCCGTGTTGCCGACACCGATGATCAGCACCTGCTCGCCAATGCGATCGATATGACCAAACGCCACCGATTCCAGCCAGGCAATGCCGATGTGCACGTTCGCGCTGGCTTCCTCGCGGCCCGGGAGCTTCAGCTCCTTGCCCTTCGGCGCACCCGAGCCCACGAACACGGCATCGAATCCGCCCGAACCGAGCAGCTCGCGAAGACTTTTGATGGGATGATTGAGCTTCAGATCGACGCCGAGATCGACGATCGTCGCGATCTCCTCGTTGAGCACCGTCTGCGGCAAACGAAACGACGGGATGTTTGTACGCATGAGCCCGCCCGGCTCGCCGTACTGCTCGAACATCGTGATCTCATAGCCGAGCGGCAGCAGGTCGTTTGCCACTGTGAGCGAGGCCGACCCCGCACCGATGCACGCGACCTTCTTTCCGTTCTTGAGCTTTGGAATTCTGGGAAGGCGGGCGCTGATATCATCGCGATGGTCGGCGGCGACGCGTTTCAGGCGGCAGATGGCAACCGGCTTCTGCTCGACCCGGCCGCGCCGGCATGCGGGCTCGCAGGGGCGATCGCACACGCGCCCGAGGATCCCCGGGAACACGTTTGATTCCCGATTGACCATGTAGGCATCGGTGAATCGACCCTGGGCGATCAGCCGAATATATTCAGGAACGTCGGTATGCGCCGGGCATGCCCACTGGCAATCGACGACGCGGTGGTAATAATCCGGGCGGCCAGTATCGGTAGGCTCCATCTAAACCCCTCATAAACCCCCCTTCCAATTTCATTATATGACTGAGCCGATTCCCACGGAAATTACGCTGCGCCGGCAGTCCCGGGTGCTCGAAGTCGCGTTTGACGACGGCCAGCGCTTTGCCCTGCCGTTCGAGTACCTGCGCGTCCACTCGCCGTCCGCCGAGGTCAAAGGCCATGGTCCGGGCCAGGAGGTGCTCGTCCTCGGCAAGGAGAATGTCGGGATCCGGGCGATCGAGCCGGTCGGCCAGTACGCGGTGAAGCTGGTGTTCGACGACGGGCACGACTCCGGGCTTTACATGTGGAAGTACCTGTATGAGCTGGGCCGCGACCGCGCCAGGAATGAGGCGAGCTATCGGGCTCGCGTCGCTGCAGCGCGTCCCTGACGCGCTGGCGTAGAATCACGCGGATGAACGAGCCCTCTTCCACCGATTTCGGCTACGAGCGCGTACCGGTCGGCGAGAAGGCGCGGCGGGTACGCGGCGTGTTCGATTCCGTCGCGCCGAATTACGACCTCATGAACGACCTCATGTCCGGGGGCGTCCATCGCCTCTGGAAGCGCTTCGCGCTGGGCGTCGCAAATCTTCGCCCGGGCCAGCAGGTGCTCGATGTCGCGGGCGGCACCGGCGACCTTGCCGTGGGCCTGGCCCGTCAAGTCGGAAAGACCGGCCGGGTGATCCTGACGGATATCAACGCAGCGATGCTGGCGGAGGGGCGGGACCGGATGCTCGACCGCGGCCTCCTCGGCAATATTGACTACGTTCAGGCGAATGCCGAGTGTCTGCCCTTCGCGGAGGGTCGCTTCGACTGCATCACCATCGGTTTCGGGCTGCGCAATGTCACCGACAAGCCGGCAGCGCTAACCTCGATGCGCCGGGTGCTGAAACCGGGCGGACAGCTCGTCGTGCTCGAGTTCTCGCATCCAGTCGTTCCGCTCCTGAAACCACTCTACGACATTTACTCGTTCCAGGTGTTGCCGCTGATCGGAAAAGTGGTGGCGCGCGATGAGGCAAGCTATCGCTATCTCGCGGAGTCGATCCGCATGCATCCGGATCAGGAGACTCTGCTCTCCATGATGCGTACCGCGGGCCTCGAAGACTGCCGCTATCACAACCTCAGCGGCGGCATCGTGGCCGTTCACCGCGGCTACAAGTACTAGGCCGGGGACCTGACCATGGCGGGAAGCCGAATCGAGGCGCTGATCCGGCGCGCGCTGGCGGGCTCGCCGCGCGCGCGACAGCTCTGCGCGGAGCTGGATGGGCAGTCGATCGCCATCGACGTCGCGGGCATCACACGGCGCGTGCTGCGTGTCGCCGCGGGAGAGATCACGATCCTGAACGACGACTCTATCCCGGTCGTTGCAACCTTGCGGGGTGGCCCTCTCAGCCTGCTGTCACTCGCGGGCCCGGAGCCCGAGGCGGTCCTGCGCCGAGGTGACGTTGAGATTCTTGGAGACGCGGAAGCCGCGCAGCGGTTCCGTGAGCTTCTCCAGCTCCTGCGGCCGGATCTCGAAGAGGAGCTCTCACGACTGATCGGCGATGCGCCGGCGCACGGCCTCGGCCGCGCTGCCCGCGCGTTCATGGGCTGGGGACGCAATGCCGCCCAGACAGCCGCGCTCAATGTTTCCGAGTTCCTGAGTCACGAGCGCGGCGATCTCGTCCCGCGCGCCGAAGGTGAGGCGCTGTTCAGGGACATCGAGGAAGTGCGCGAGTCGGTCGACCGGCTGGCCGCGCGCGTGGACATGTTGAGCAACGCCGCTCCCCCATCCGGTCCGCCGGAGGCGTCCGGCCAGTGAGGCTGCGCGTCCTCGCGCGCCTGCTCCAGATCCAGCACGTGCTGTTGAAGCACGGGCTCGATGATCTCGTTCGGGCGACTCATCTCTATCGACCCCTGCGCTTCGTGTTCTATCTCTCGCCGGGGCTCTGGTTCCATCGCAGCCGGTTACGCTCGCGTGCCGAACGTTTGAGGCTCGCGCTCCAGGAGCTCGGCCCGATCTTCGTCAAGTTTGGACAGGCGGTCTCTACACGCCGCGATCTCCTGCCGATCGACATCGCTGCCGAGCTCGCACTCCTCCAGGACCGCGTCCCGCCGTTCCCCGGCGCACTTGCGCGCGAGCTGGTCGAACGGTCCATCGGCCTTCCCGTCGCCGAATTGTTTGCGGAGTTCGACGAGACGCCGCTCGCCGCCGCCTCGATTGCGCAGGTTCATGCCGCGCGGCTCCTCGATGGCCGCGAGGTCGTCGTGAAAGTCCTCCGGCCGGACATGCGCCGGATCATCGAGCGGGACATCGAGGTGCTGTACGCGCTGGCAGAGCTTGCGGAGCGCTACTGGCGCGAGAGCCGCCGGCTGCGGCCGGTCGAGGTAGTGTCCGAGTACGAGAAGACGATTCTCGATGAGCTCGATCTGATGCGCGAGGCGGCGAATGCTTCGCAGCTCAAGCGCAACTTTCTTGGCTCAACGCTCCTGTATGTCCCTGAGGTGTATTGGGACTACTGCCGCATCGATGTCATGGTGATGGAGCGCATCCGCGGCGTGCCGATCCGCGACATGGCGGCCTTGCGCGCCGCAGGTACCGACATTCCCAAGCTTGCGAAGAATGGGGTCGAGATTTTTTTCACCCAGGTGTTCAAACACAACTTCTTCCATGCCGACATGCATCCGGGGAACATCTTCGTGTTCGTCGACGATCCGGCCAACCCGCGCTACGCGGCCGTGGACTTCGGCATCGTCGGCACTCTCGATCCGCGCGACCAGCAGTACCTGGCGGAGAACTTTCTCGCCGTGTTCGACCGTGATTATCGCCGCGTGGCCACGCTTCACGTTCAATCGGGCTGGGTGCCGCCCGACACGCGCGTGGATGAGATGGAATCCGCCGTTCGCACCGTCTGCGAACCTATCTTCGACCGGCCGCTCAAAGACATCTCATTCGGCAGCATCCTGCTGCGGCTGTTCGAGATCTCACGCCGTTTCAACATGTCCATCCAGCCTCAGCTCGTCCTGCTCCAGAAGACTCTTTTCAACATTGAGGGTCTGGGGCGGGATCTCTATCCGGAGCTCGATATCTGGAATACGGCGAGCCCCATCCTGCGCGAGTGGATGAGGGAGCGCTCGAGCCCGCTCTCCGTGCTGCGTCAGTTCCGCGATCAGCTGCCAGACCTCGCGGAAGTCCTGAAGTCGCTCCCGCCGCTCCTGAAGGGCGCGGTCCGGCGTGCGCAGGACGGGCATCTGCGGGTCGGCGTCGAGTCGCCGGATGTCGCGCTTCTTCGGGCGACGTTGCGTTTGGAAGGACGCCGGCGCAATGCCGTCGTGATGGCCGCCGCGCTCCTCATTCCGGGACTCATCTGGCTGGCCGTCGGAGTGCCGCTCTGGCCCGGAGTACTCCTCACCGTAGGAGCGCTGGTCGTATTGATCCTTGCATTCAAACGCGACCTTATCACCTGAGCCCGAGCCCCAGCCCGTCGACCGGATGCAACGTCCTCACTCACTCACGGAAGGCTCGATCAGCCGCGGCCTCCTGGTTTTCGCGCTGCCGATCCTCTTCGGCAACGTGCTGCAATCCCTGAATGGCTCGGTGAACTCCATCTGGGTAGGCCGTTATCTCGGGGAGGCGGCGCTTTCCGCCACCGCGAACGCCAACACCGTGATGTTCCTGCTGCTGGGCGGCGTGTTTGGATTGTCGATGGCGGCGACGATCCTCGTCGGTCAGTACATGGGGGCGCGCAATGTTTCGGAGGCGAGGAAAGTGGTCGGCACGAGCACCACCTTCTTCTTCCTCGTCTCTTTCGTGATGTCCGTCGTCGGGTGGCTCGAGTGCGAGCGCCTGCTCGCAAGCATGTCGACGCCTGCCGATGCCATGCCTTACGCCATCTCCTACATGCGCGTGATCTTCGTGGCGCTCCCCTTCATGTATCTGTACGCCTTCGTGATGGCGGTGCTCCGGGGCGCAGGCGATTCGCGCACGCCACTGTACTTCCTGGTGCTGTCCGTCGGGCTCGACATCATCCTGAATCCGGTGCTCATCTTTGGGGTCGGACCGGTTCCCGCTCTGGGCATTACCGGATCGGCGCTGGCGACGCTGATCGCGCAATGCGTAAGCCTCGTCGCACTGATTGCTTCCCTCTACCGCCGCAAGCATCTGCTCGTGCTGCATGCAGGAGATCTCAAGCTCCTGCGGATTGATTGGGAGATCACGGGTGCGTTGATCCGCAAAGGCATTCCAATGGGATTGCAGCTCATCGTGATCTCCACCAGCGGCGTGCTGATGGTGACGCTCGTGAATAGATTTGGCGTCGACACCACCGCCGCGTACGGCGCCGCGTTCCAGGTCTGGAATTACATCCAGATGCCCGCGTTCGCCGTCGGCATGGCGTGCTCGGCCATGGCTGCGCAGAACGTCGGGGCGGGCGAGTGGATGCGCGTGCGCCGGACGGCACGTGTCGGCGTCGTCTACAGCCTGCTGCTCACCGGCACCCTGATTTTTCTGATCGAAGTATTCAGCCGGCAGGCGCTCGGGCTCTTCCTGCGCGAAGGCAGTGCGGCGCTCGTCCTCGCGGAGCATCTGAACCGCATTTCCGCATGGTCATTCGTGTTCTTCGGCGTAACGCTTGTTCTGTTTGGCGTCGTACGCGCAACGGGCGCCGTAATGGCGCCGCTCATCATCCTGACCGTCACAATGCTGCTGGTCCGCTATCCGCTCGCCACGCTCCTGATTCCGCGGTTTCATGCCGATGCGATCTGGTGGAGCTTTCCAGTGTCCTCTGCGATGGCCACGATCCTCGCCCTGGGCTACTACAAATTCGGCAGATGGCGGACGGCTCGCATGTTGAGCGTGCCGCTGCAGGGGGCGGCGACCGCTGCGGAGTCCTAGCCGGCGTGTTTGAGACCGCGCGGCGGCGCCAGGCCCGGAAAGCTACGAGCCGGCTGATTCCAGCCGCGGCACGATCCAGAGCGCCCGCGCGATTCCGCAGAGCTCCATGTCATCGTCGAACAGGGCCGTCCCCACCTCGTGCTTGCGGCCTTCGCCGCCAATACGCCAGCCGATGACGGTGCAGGGCTCTCCGACATGCACGAGCCGATCGACATGCGCGGTGAACTCCGCAAGCAGCATCGGGCCCATGTCCTGATTGGCGGCAAAAAAGCCGGGGCAATCCAGAGCCGCCCACATGAACTCTGGCCGGATCCGGTCTGCGTCGGCGAGGGTCTCGTCAGGAATCCAGGGGGCGGCAACGATCTGTCGCTCGACGATATCGCCCGGAAAGATGCGCAACCCATCGTTACGAGCGCGCTCCGGGCCGCAGACGAAGCATCTTGGATAGGGATGACGTTTGAATCCCCGGCAGTGACGCGAGACCTCCATGGCTTCGAGATGATCGGGCGGAAGCGGCGAGCGCAGCGGGAGCGAGGATTCGCGCGACTCGGCCAGCAGAGTCCCGCCTGCGCTGACCCGGATGACGCCGTCCCGCCCCTCTTCCACCGTGAGCGTCTGATCGAGCGGCGGTGGCCTCATGAGTCTGATCGTCGAGATGCCGTCGCGAAACCCCGCCACCACGCCGCAGAAGTAGCCGCCATTGGCGGAATGCGTGGGTCCGCAAAAGCGTTGCGCAATCACGATCTCGCTCATGCCCGGTCTCCTTCGCGCCTCAAGCTTCCACCACCTGCGTGTCAGGCATCGTTTTCTTCCGCACGGACATCCAGAGGCTCACGGCAAGTACATGGCCGATGAGCGTGGAGGTGGCGAGCGCCAGCAGCGAGTGCTGAAGCGCCGGCGCAAGAACTCCCATGGCGAATGCCGTCAGAGAGAGCGAAACGAAGGACTGGACGGAGGCCGCGGCACCGCGTGCATTGGGAAACATATCGAGCATGCGCAGAACGATGCTCGGCGTGATGAGCTGGAGCCCTGCCGCCGTGACTGCCAGCAGCAGCTCTTCGATGGGAATGAACTGCATGCCAGCCACATAAGTCAGGACGAGCAGCGACATTCCGGTCAGCGAGACGCAGAAGCCCGCCGCAATCAGCCGCTCGGTCGTCACGCGGCCTGCGAGCCGGCCCGCAATCGCTGCACCGGATGTGAATCCGGCAATGAGCGGCAGAAGGAGCGCCGCGAATTGGGTCTCGCGTAGATGCCAGTGGTCGAGAACGATGGCCGGCGCCGCCGCGACGAAGGACAGCACACCCGCGAAGTTGATGCCCTGCGCGAGCGCGAGACGCACGAACTCCCGATGGCGAAGGATGCTGGCGGACGTGTTGATCAGCGCGACTACGTGAAAGCGAACGCGCCGGTCGTGGTGATGCGTCTCCGTCAGGCGCAGCGCGCTTGCGGTAAAGAGCGAGACCCCGATCAATGCCATGAACCCAAACACGGCGCGCCATCCGAACGCGACATGCACGAATCCGCCAATGACCGGCGCGATCGCAGGCGCAAGTCCGAACACCATCGTGACGAGACTCATCAAACGCTGAGCCTGAACGCCGGTGTGCCGGTCCCGAATGATCGCTCGCCCGACGATGAAGCCCACACCCGCGGTGGCGCCCTGAATGGCGCGGAAGAGAAGCAGAAGCTCAAAGCTCGGCGTCAGCGCGCACGCGATGGACGCCATCGTGTAGATCGACAGGCCTGTCAGGATCACAGGCTTGCGCCCGAACGCATCGGACAGCGGCCCGTGCGCGAGCGCCATGATCGCGTAAGGGATCATGTAAACCGTCAGGGTCTGCTGGATCTGCCAGCTGTTGAGACCAAACTCGGCCGAGATGGCCCGGAAGGAAGGGAAGAAAGTGTCGATCGAGAACGCGCTCACCATCGAGAGCGCTCCCAGCAGGGCACCGGTTCCCCAGATACGTGGTGCGAGTCCGCCGGTCGCGCTGGTCTCTTTCATCTCCGCGATCGTAACGCCGCCAGGAAGGCTGCGGGATCTTCGCTACGCTCGAGCACTTCCACAAGGGCCGAGCCGACGATCACTCCATCGACGTGACCGCGCAACCTGTCGATCTGCTCTGCGCTCCGGATTCCAAACCCGGCGCAGACCGGCACCGGCGCCGCGGATCGCACGCGATCGAGATAGCGCGCCACCTCCTCGGGCACAGCCACGTTGCGGCCCGTCGTTCCTGTCATTGTGACGGCATAGACGAAGCCCTGACTCTCGCGGCAAACCTTCTGCAACCTCGCATCGCTGGTGACGGGCGTGACCATTTGAATGAGCGCAAGGCCCTCGGCGCTCAGCGCGCCCCGCAGATCCGCATCTTCATCGAACGGAAGATCCGGAACGATGAGACCGCTCACACCTGCGCGGCGGCACGCGCTTGCAAGCTCGGGCAACCCATAGGCGAGGAGCGGATTCAAATAGCTCATCAGCAGAATAGGCGGGCCAAGGCGGGGTGCGGCTGCGAGCGCATCGAGAATCCAGCGAACGGAGACGCCCTGCGCGAGCGCGGCATGGCTCGAGCGCTGGATCGTGACGCCGTCCGCCATTGGATCCGTGAAAGGGACGCCGATCTCGATTGCATCGGCCTCGCGGGCAATCGCGCCGAGCTGCTCGATGAAGGTCTCCTTCCGGGGAAATCCTGCAGTGACGAAAGCCACCAGCGCGATACCGCCGGGCGCTTCGCGAATCGCATCGCTCAGCCGCTGATGCCCACTCGTCTTCCCCCCCGCGGTCGCGGACTCTGCCTCTCGAGCCGGCGCCGGCGCGCCCTGATTGCCAGCGACGGTCATGCAGCCTGTCCTTCAGAGCTATCCTCGAGCGAGGCAATGAGGGTGCGCTGCAAGGTTGGCATGTCTTTGTCGCCGCGGCCCGAAAGCCCGATCAGGATTCTCGCGCCGGGATGCGCCGCTGCCCAACGTTTGGCGCCCGCCAAAGCATGCGCACTTTCAATCGCAGGAAGGATGCCTTCGAAGCGGCAACATTCCTCCACCGCGGCCAACGCATCATCGTCCGATGCCATCTCATATTTCACGCGGCCGGAGGCGGCATAGAGGGAGTGCTCCGGACCCACGCCGGGGTAATCAAGGCCGGCGGAGACCGAGTGCGTCTCCTGAATCTGTCCATCCTGGTCCTGCAGCAGAATCGAATAGCTTCCATGGAGCACGCCCGCGCGCCCGGTTGCCAGCGTCGCCGCATTCTCTCCCAGCCCGGTTCCGCGACCGCCTGCCTCGATCCCCACGATCTGCACGCCCGTGTCTGCAATGAATGGATGAAACAGGCCGATGGCGTTCGAGCCGCCGCCCACACAGGCGATGACGATATCCGGCAGTCCGCCGTTGCGCTTCAGAAACTGCTCGCGCGCCTCCCGGCCGATGATCGCCTGCAGCTCGCGCACGAGATAGGGATAGGGGTGCGGACCGACCGCCGACCCTAACAAATAGTAGGTTCCCACCGGATCCGAGACCCACGCGCGCAATGCCTCGTCGATCGCGGCGCGAAGGGTGCGATCACCCGAACGCACGGCCACCACGCTCGCACCTAGAAGGCGCATGCGCCCGACATTGGGCGCCTGACGCTCCATGTCGATCTCGCCCATGTACACGGTGCAGGGCAGGCCGAGGCGCGCGCACGCGGCGGCGCTCGCAACACCATGCTGGCCCGCACCCGTCTCGGCGACGATGTTCTTCGCCCCCAGACGCTTCGCGAGCAATGCCTGACCGATCGCGTTGTTGATCTTGTGTGCGCCCGTATGAGTCAAATCCTCGCGCTTGAGCCAGATCTGCGCGCCCCAGCGCTCCGAGAGCCTTCCGGCGAACGTGAGCGCGGTGGGGCGGCCAATCCACGTTTCGAGCTCGGAGGTCAGCTCGCGCTGAAAGCTTTCGCTCCCGAAATGCTGGCGCATGCCGGCCTCGAGCCGCTCGAGCGCGGGGACCAGCGTCTCCGGCACGTAACGTCCGCCGAACGGGCCGAAGCGCCCGCGCGCATCCGGGAAACGGCCAGCGATGACATCGGCGAGAAGCTGCGCGCGAGTCGTCTCATTCAATTTGAATTCGCTCATCCAGTCACCTGCTATCGAACGTGATGGCGTCCAGGGAAGCACCGCCCAGGGCTCCGCGCGCCGCCGCAACGAACGCATCGATCTTCTCGGCGCTCTTGATACCGGGACGAGATTCGACGCCGGACGACACATCGACGCCGAACGGACGCACCTCCCCCACTGCCCTCGCAACGTTTCCCGGGGAAAGCCCACCCGCAAGAATCAAATCATGATGACGTGCGAGTTCGGCGGCTCGCACCCAGTCCGTGGCCTGACCCGCGCCGCTCACCGGGCCTTCAAACAGCACACGCGCCGGGAGCTTCTGATGAGCTTCGCCCGCGCGCAGCACGCAGAGGCGCTCGAGCGAATCCGGGAGCTCGAGATGCGCGAAATCCTCCAGATCGGCTTGCAGAACGTCCGGGGCGAAATCCGCGATCACGCGGTCGACCTCGGCCTGCGTGGGCCTGCGCATCACTGCGACACAGCGCGCGCGGCCGCGCACCCGGGATGCCAGCGCTGCCGCACGCGCGGGCGCGAGCCTCCGGGCGGATTCCGCGAACACGAAGCCCACCGCGTCCACGTTGTTTGCGAGCGCGGCATCGACCGCATCGGGCGTGGTGAGCCCGCAGATCTTGATCCACAGGCGCGCAGTGCGCGATGAGCCACTCACGCGCGCGCCCTCCCCGCCCCGAGAAGCGCCGCGATGCTCGCCGCGGGATCACCCGCGCGCATCAGGGCACTTCCGATCAACGCCATCTGATAGCCGGCGTCCGCAAGCCGTCGCGCATCCTCCGGCGTCTCGACGCCGCTCTCGGCTACGCGCACCATATTCCTCGGCAAACGCTCTGCGAGCGTCTCGAGCCGATCCGGAACCACCTGAAGCGTGACGAGATCGCGGCTGTTAAGTCCTGCGAGAAGCTGCATGCGATCTGCCGCGCCGTGCCGCTCGAGCACCTCGTGCATCACATCGATGTCGCTTTCATCGAACGCTTCGAGTAGCACGAAGAGCCCCTGCGTTTGAGCTTCTCCGATCAGGTCGTCGATCTGCTGGCGGGACAACATTCGCAGGATGAGGAGAACGCCTCCGGCGCCCGCAGCGCGCGCTTCCAGCACCTGATAGGGATCGACCAGGAAGTCCTTCCGCATTGCCGGCACCGCTGCCGGTGCGAGCGCCCTCACGGCCTCTTCCAGATGCGCGAGCGAGCCATCGAAGCGCGCAGGCTCGGTGAGGACCGACACGGCCGCCGCGCCCGCGCCCGCATAAGCCGCCGCGCGCTCACCGACCCCGAAGCCTGCCGTTTGAAGCGCGCCTGCGGCGGGCGATCGAAATTTGATCTCGGCCAGGATGTCGAAGCCGCGCGAATCGAGCCGCAGAGGCGGCGGCCGCGGCAGATCGCGCGCGCGCGCGCGCAGCGCACGCTCACTGACACGCTTGCGCGCCTCCTCCGTCCGCGCGCGGCTCGCAGAGGCCATGCCGGCGAGGAAATCACCGCTCATGCGACAGGCTCTGCCTGGCGACGCGCTGCCTCACCTGCCGCCGCGAGCCCGCGCAGTACTTGCGCGGCACGTCCGCTCGTCACGGCTTCGCGCGCCGCATCGATCCCTTGCGATCGGTGCGCCACGGCGCCGCTCACTTCCAGGGCAAGTGCGGCACCCAGCAACAAACAATCGAGGTGCGCATCGGCATCTCGCTGCTCGAAGACTGCCGTCAGCGCCGCCGCATTGTGCGCGGCATCGCCGCCGGCGAGCGCCTGCGGCTCGCATGATTTGAGCCCGTAGTCGGCAGCCGAGCGTGTTTCCCGGGTGACATGTCCCGCGCGAACATCGAAGACGACGAAGGGCGCGACCGGCGTGGGCTCATCCCAGCCATTCGAGCCGTGAATCACGAAAGCCCGCTCGATGGGCATGCCCGAAAGCGTCTGTGCCATCAGCTCCGCGACCGGCAGGCTGAACGCTCCGATGAGCTCGAAAGGCGGCGCGGCCGGGTTCGTCAGGGGACCCAGAATATTGAAGATCGTCTGGACGCCCAGCGCTGCGCGGACCGGTGCAATCGCCTTCATCGCCGGGTGATAGTAAGGCGCGAAGAAGAATGTGAAGTTTGTTGCCTCGAGACAGGCGCGCGCGGCGCGCTCATCGAGCGGCAGGGACAATCCCAATGCTGAAAGCACGTCTGCACTTCCGGTACGGCTCGAGACGGACCGGTTTCCATGCTTCAGAACCGGCAAACCGCACGCGGCCGTGAGCAGCGCCGTGCCAGTCGAGATGTTGACACTGCCCGAGGAGTCGCCGCCCGTGCCCACGATGTCGATTCCGCGCACCTGATCCGGCAGGTCCGGACGGCGCGCGAGCGCTCGCATCGCGAGCGCAAAACCACGCAGCTCGTCGGCGGTAACGCCCTTGCTGCGGAGCGCTGCTAGCAGGGCGCCCGCCATCGCAGGATCGAACGCCTCGGTGCCGAGCGAGGTCATCACATCGCGCGCTTCCGACTCGGCCAGGTCCCGGCGATCGAGCAGCTTTTCCAACGCACGGCGCAGACTCATCAGGTGCTCCGGGCCGTGAGATTGACGAAATTGCGCAGCAGCTCGGGGCCCTCCGGCGTGAGGATGCTCTCCGGATGGAACTGCACGCCTTCAACCTGCAGGTCACGATGGCGAATCCCCATGATCTCGCCTTCGGGTGTCCGCGCCGTCACGCGCAAGGTCTCCGGGAGCGTCTCGGCTTCCGCGATCAGCGAGTGATAGCGGCCGACGGTGCAGTTCTGCGGGAGTGAGGCGAAGACGCCTGCTCCGTCGTGCTCGACGGTGGACGTCTTGCCATGCATCAAGCGGCCGGCGCGAACCACCTTGCCGCCAAACGCGGCCACGATCGATTGGTGACCCAAACAGACGCCGAGCACCGGAATGCGGCCCGCAAAGGCGCCGATCATGTCCATTGACACGCCCGCGTCGTACGGCGTCCCTGGTCCCGGAGAGATGCAAAGATGCGTGGGGGAAAGAGCGCGCGCCTCATCGACCGTGATCTCATCGTTTCGGCGCACGTCCACGTCGGCGCCGATCACGAGGAAGGCCTGCACGAGGTTGTAGGTGAACGAATCGTAGTTGTCGATCAGAAGGAGCCGCGCGCTCATAGTCCACTCTCCGCAAGCTTCAGCGCTCGCGCCATTGCTCCGCTCTTGGCGAGCACTTCGTCGTGCTCCGTCTCGGGCACGCTGTCGGCAACGATACCCGCTCCGGCCTGATAGCTATATTCATCGCCGCGGAACACGAGCGTCCGGATCGTGATGGCATGGTCCATGTCGCCACGCGCTCCAAAGTAGCCGACCGTGCCACCGTAGAGGCCCCGGTTGACCGGCTCCAGCTCATCGATGATCTCCATCGCGCGCACCTTCGGCGCCCCCACGAGTGTCCCCGCCGGGAAGGTCGCCGCGAAGAGATCAAAAGCGTCCTTCCCATGCGCGAGCACCCCGCGCACGCCGCTCACGATGTGCATCACATGGCTGTAGCGCTCGATGGCGCCATAGGGCGCCACGTGCACGCTTCCCGCTCGAGCGACGCGGCCGAGATCGTTGCGCGCGAGATCGACGAGCATCACATGCTCGGCATTCTCCTTCGGGTCCGCGCGCAGCTCGGCCTCGCGGCGGCGGTCCAGCTCCGGATCGTCCGCCCTCGGGCGTGTGCCGGCGATCGGCCGCAGTTGAGCTTCACGCTGATTGAGTTTCACGAGCGCTTCGGGCGAAGAGCCCACCACCGTTACATCTCCAAACGCGCAATAGAACATGTAGGGCGACGGATTGATCAAACGCAGCGCGCGATAGGCCTGGAACGGATCGAGCGTCTGGCGGCCCGCAAAGCGCACCGACAGAACGAGCTGGTAGACGTCGCCGGCCGCGATGTACTCCTGCACACGCCGCACTCCGCGCATGTATTCGTCCCGCGAGAAGGCCGCCTCTGGCGCGCTGTAGCTCCCCGGCAGACCCAGCGCCGGAAGCCCCCCGCCCAGCGCACGGATCACTTCCCGACGCAGACTCTGACGCTCGCCCTCGGTCCCGGCATGGAGAAGCGCAATGGCACGCGTGAGGTGATCGAAGACCAGGAGCGACCGCGGCGCCACATAGTGCAGTACGGGAACCTCGCTGGGGGGTTTGGTCGAGGGGGGCAGCTTCTCGAATAGACGGACGACGTCATACGCGGCGTGGCCCACGAGACCGCCAGCCAGCGGCACTCCCGGCACCACGGGTAACGGCATCGGCGCCCGCGACAGCGCCAGGCGCAGCTTTCCGAGAAGCTCCGCGGCACTCGTCGGCACCGGGCTGACCTCATTCCCGATCCGGAAGCCGCGCGAATCGAGCCGGACCTCGAGACACTCGCCAAAGCCGATGAAGGAGTAGCGTCCCAGCCGCTCCCCGCCCTCGACGCTCTCGAGCAGGAACTTCGGCTTGAAAGAGGCAAGCTTCAGATACGCCGAAACCGGCGTATCGAGATCCCCTGGAATGTCGAACGGTGCTTTCAAGGCAAAACCTGCAGGCAACAAAAAACCCATCCCGGTACGGCCGGAGATGGGTTCTGGTATGCGAACTTGGAATCTAGGTCAGACCAGCGCCCTCTCCGTCAGGAGAGACGCCACCACCACCCAAAGACTCCATGCACGCTAAAGCTCATGTCGACGGCAGTATCACCGGGACGTATTCCGCCCGTCAACCGCGGAAAAGAGCCCGCGCGGCGGCCGGCCGTCGGCACGATCGGAGCGGCGCATTGCGCTGCCTCCCATTTCGCAGGACTCCCCATGGTCCGTCGCGAGGGAGTCTTATTATCATTGGCTTATGACGCATCCGACCACCCCGCGCGAGAAGGCTCTTCAGGTCAACCTCGATGCCGGCCATTACGGGACGTTCGCCGAGATCGGCGCCGGGCAGGAAGTCGTACGGTGGTTCTTCCGCGCAGGGGGCGCCGCCGGGACCATCTCCAAGAGCATCTCGGCCTATGACATGAAGGTCAGCGACGCGATTTACGGACGGTGCGCCCGCTACGTGTGCCGTGAGCGCCTCCAGTCCATGCTCGATCATGAGCAGCAGCTCAACCTCGAGCGTCTCGTTGCCGAACGGGGGTCCACCACCGCTTTCTTCGCCTTCGCCGACACGGTGGCCGCGCGCAACTACAAGGGGACCAACGAGTGTCACGGCTGGATGGGGATTTCCTTCCAGGCACGCCCCATGGAGGAGAACAGCCAGATCACCATCCACGTGCGCATGAAGGACGTGGAGAACGCGCTGCAGGCGGAAGCCCTTGGCATCGTGGGAGTGAATCTCATCTACGGCGCCTGTTTCTTTTATCAGGAGCCGGAAACACTTCTGAAGTCGCTTCTGGATGGGCTGTCGACGGAGCGCATCGAGATCGACCTGATAGAGTTTTCGGGAGCGGCATTCAACGACGTCGACAATCGCGTCATGAGCCTGCGCCTGGTGCAGCTCGGCCTGACGGGAGCTGCGATGTTCTCCGCCGACGGACGCGTGCTGCAACCCTCCGAGGTGCTCTACAAGAAGCCGGTGCTCATCGAGCGCGGCCGTTTTCGCCCCGTGACTTACGTCAATCTGGATCTCGCCCAGGCCGCCTTGCGCGCCTTCGAGTCCGAGGGCTCTGACGTTACTCCCGGCGAGACCGTATCGATCATGGAAATGACGATGCGCAATCTCATGAACGACGGTGAGGTGGATCTCAATGATTTCATCAGCCGCGCGGATGTCCTCGCGACAACTGGCCACACGGTGATGATTTCGGACTTTTTCGAGTACTACCGTCTCGCCGCGTATCTGTTCCGGTACACGAATCGGCGCGTAGGTATTGCGATGGGCGCACCCAACCTGCGCTCGCTGTTCGAAGAGCAGTACTACGGCAAACTCGATGGTGGAATTCTCGAGAGCTTCGGCCGGCTGTTCAAAAACAATCTCAAGCTGTTTGTTTATCCCTACCTCGATGAGAAGAGCGGGGAGCTGGTGACGGTGGACAAGCTCGAGGTTGACCCGCCCGTGCGTCAGCTTTACCGCTACCTCATCGATCGTCACTACATCGTGCAGCTGCACGATGTTCAGCGGGAATACCTGAAAATCCATTCCCCCGACGTGCTGCAAAAGATCGCCTCCGGAAGCCGCGAGTGGGAAGGCATGGTGCCGCCCGCCGTCGCGGAAGCGATCAAGACTCGCAAGCTCTTCGGCTATCCCGGGGACGCTCGGGAGCCGGCGCCAAGGTATCGCGCCGCCGCGGGCTGAGCTGCCGCAGCTGCAGGCTAAGGTGCCGCCTCGGGATGGCCGCGAATTCGCGTAGAATCCTGCCAACGCCATTCGCGCGCCCTGGTGAGTCAGCCTGTGAAGATCAAAGAGCTCCTCGATTCGTGGCAGCAGCACGCGGCCATGCCGGTCTCCGTCACGGACTTTGCCGTTCGTTTGCCCATCGATGAGGCGGCGCGGCTCGAGGCGCTCGTACAGCTCTTCCCCGGACGCACTCGCGAGCAGCTCATTGCCGAGCTTCTCGGTGCCGCCTTGCAGGAAGTCGCCGCTTCCATGCCGTACGTGCCCGGCAAGAAGGTGATCTCCAATGACGATCAGGGCGACCCCATCTTCGAGGATGTCGGCCTCACACCTCGCTTCATGGAGCTGACACGCCAGGCGCGCAAGAAGCTCGACGCTGCGAGCAAGGGAAGCCAGGCAAGCTCTCCCGCAGGGCTTCCCTGAATCCCCATGCCTTCTTTCGACGTCGTCTCCGAGATTGACACGCACGAAGTTACGAATGCCGTAGATCAGGCGAACCGCGAGCTCGCGCAGCGCTTCGATTTCAAAGACACCGGCGCCCGCTTCGAGCGCGAAGAGTGGGTCGTAACCCTGCACGCACAGGTGGAATTTCAGCTCCAGCAGATGTTGCCGATTCTCAAGCAGAGAATCGCCAAGCGTGGAATCGACGTGGCGTGTCTCGAAGTGAAGGATCCCCAGTCGAATCTTGCTGCCGCGCGTCAGGACGTTGTGCTCCGTCATGGCGTGGATCAGGAAATGGGAAAGAAGATGGTGCGCCTTATCAAAGACGCGAAGCTGAAGGTGCAGGCCGCGCTTCAGGGCGACAAGGTGCGTGTGACCGGCAAGAGCCGCGACGATCTGCAATCGGCCATCCAGGTCCTGAAGTCCGCAAAGCTGGAACTGCCCCTTCAGTTCAACAACTTCCGCGACTAGGCGCGCAATCATCTCAGCGCACCCATTGGAAAATAGCGCGGATCCGCGCTCGCCGATGGCAGGAGGGACGGTAGACTCCCGTCGCTGAGAAAATTCCACACCTCCCCGGTCTGCTCAGCGCCGCGTGAATCAAGACGAATGACGCGCAGCGAGGCGGCGAAATCCCCCGCTCCATCCACTGCAAAACCCTGCTGGGGTGATTCCTGCAAGACATTCGGATGCACGAACGCCATGATGTTCATCGCGCTGTCATCGATGATGGCGCCCTCTATTGGTATATCCACGTCCTGAGTCGGTACCTGAGGGCAGGAGCTGTATTGAATTAAGCCCTGCTGGCGGGTGTGCGTAACCTCGGCCGGAAGTGAAGTCGAGCTGAGCGTCTCGACCTGATTTCCGTGCATGACCACCATCCGGTTCTCCGCGTGCGTGGAGTTCGTTATCTCGCCGTGGCTGACATAGCCGGTGCCTGTCACAAACTCTGCACCGGAATTGGTGCTGGAATAATCACGCACGGAATCCGTCTGGACGAAGGCTGCGACTTCGTTGCGTGCATCCAGGTAGAGAATGCGTGTCGCGTACTCACGCGCCTGCAAGGTGGTCGTCTCGTTGATCGATGGAGGATCAGCGCGGAACGGGTGATAGACGTTATGGGTGCTCCCTTGCGCAACGGCCGTCGATCCCGTAAGCGGGATGCGCAGGGCTCCCACTGTCAGGACCCTCGCCGACGACGTCGTTTGAGACATCTGCAAGTCGTCCCTGAGATCGGGCGTTGCGAGCACCTCGTGCACGATCTCATGCTGCGAAAATGCGGGCTCGGCATCGATCTGGCAGAGAACCTCCGTGTCTCCCCGATAGTCGGCGCACATGACGGTAGGCACCGTCCAGCTCACCTGGTACGACTGATCCGTGGAGGTACTCTGTCCGCAGACTTCGGCGCTTGTGTGCGAGGAGATGTGCCCTGTCTGCTTGCCGCTGCCACGCGCAGGAATCTGCTCCAGCGAGACCTGATCCTGTGAAACCTGCAGCTTTATGCGTAATCCATCGACCGTGAGGAACTGGAACTCGGTGCCCGAAGCGTTCGCAAACGCGGGTGACAAAGGCACAGGAGCGTTTCCTGAGTAGACAAGACGCCATTGAGGCGCCCCGCCTGCATCCGGGATGAGTCCGCGCGCGTGGACGCTGAGCTGCCCTCCCGCATAAGTCACGGCGAGAAGCTCCGGTGCCTTGGGCGAAGCGCGTCGCACTGCCGCTCCCAACACTCCCCCGGGCGCTGTCGCGAGAAGCGCGCCGCCTGAGTAAATGGCGCCGCTCAGATGGTCCACCTGACCCGGCGCGTAGAAGTATCGCGATTGAGGCCCCTCCCACGACAGCAGATCTCCCTGCTGAAGCCCGCGCCAATCGACATTCCCGGCGAGGACGGGGGCAGGCGCGACCTTCCAGCCCGCGCCCTCACGCATGATTCCGCGCAATGCGGTGATGCCGTCGATTGCCTGTGAATCCGCTTCTATGGCGAATCCAGCCTTCTTCGGCCCGAAAGCAACGCCGATCACCCCTTCCTCCTCGCCGATAGTGCCGCGGAATACGAGCATGTACGGCTCCGGGACATCGGGCCGCACGTCGTGCGGCTTTGCGACCTGGATCGAATGCCGGGAGCCGTAAGGAATCGTCTTCCCATCGAGATCACGGCCGCTCAACACCTGAGCCGGCTTGCGCGTCCCGTCCAGGGCCTCGTACCAAACCTCGAATTCCGCGGGCGTCGTGCTGCGCGCCCCATCCGCCAGCGCGAAATCGCCGGCGCTGACATTGCGAACGTCGAGGGCCAGGGTGTCCCCTGATTCGGTCGTCGCGAGCTCGAGCGCCCCGCGGAAAAAATAATTGATGAGTCCGGCGCTATAGGCGATCGCGCGAGGCAGCAGGATGGCTCGTGTTTGCTCCCACGTGTAGCGATTCAACTGAAGGTGCAGCGGACCGCCCATTGCGGCGAGATCAAAATCAAAGACACCGTACGCGCTCGTGCGCGGATTACACAGCGTGGGCTCGGAGCCACTCAGGTAATGATCGTAGACTGGCGTGCCGACGAACCACATTGCACCTGGGATTGCGAGACTTTTTGGCCTCAGGTCAAGATCCTTGATGTTGACCTTTGTAACCAGAGACCGGCCTTCACAGGGATTTGGCGCCGGACGGGGAAACTCGGCCGCGGCAGCGAACTCAGCCCCGAAAGTCTCGAAGTTCGTGTCCTGGCTGACGAAGTTGCCGGACGTGAGCTCTGCGATCCCCAGGCCATCGTTCTGCCAGAACTTGCGTGCCCGATCGAACGTATGAAGATCGACGGCGGCGGTCGGATAGGGTGATTCCTGTGGTAATTCCCCGTGGCGTTGCGTAGCAAGATCGTCGGTAGCCTGCTCGTAGAGGTCAAGATCCGGTGGCGGATGAGGATCGTTGCGCGTGTGCGCCGGCTGAGCCATGTCCTGAAGGTGATGCACTGCCCTCCCCACCGCTTCCAGGAGAAGTACGAGGTAGCCCTCACGTGCGGAGGCATCAGGGGAGACCAGCGTTAGATAGAAGAAATCGAGCGCATCGCGCAAGGAGTAGGACTGCGCGCCGATGGCCCCGCGATCCTCGAGCTCCCAGTCTGGCGAGGGCTTCCCTTCCAAGCCCAGAGTGGTCAAGCCACGACCGAGGTTTTGCGGATCGAAAAAGTGATTCAGGAATCTGAGTTTGCTATTCGGCAGATCCTCGAAGCGGGCACCGAAAGTGACGATGGATTTAGCAGTTCCGGATGGAAAGTCAGGATCCACCGCCGTGCTCTTGAACGGCCTGTCGAGGACATACTGAACACCCAGATGCGCCAGGGGTCCGTTCTGTGCGTCCGTGAGCACCGAATGATCGAAGGCGATCCCGCTGAGTACAGCGTGCGTTTCCAGCTCATAGCCGCGAGCGCCGCCAGAGGACAGAACCAGGAGCAATGCCAGGAGGCTGCCTTTCCTTCGGAACAATCGGGAATCTAAGCGCGTCATATCCACTCCTTCAGGGGCATGCGGCCAGCTCGAGTGCGAACGCATCGCGCCTTTGCGCTGGCCCTGGAGCCGATGCTCCGTAAATGTTTCTCAGAGCGGCGAATGCAGGCGCGGCATATTCACAGCGCTCCCGTTGGCTCAACACTGCGCTCGTAGAGGCAAGCGCGTTCTGCATTGACTCAACTCCCGCATACAGAGACCCGTCAGGCGAACCTGCAGGCTCGAGCGCAAAACTGCCCCCGAGATTTGCTGGAGCTCCGATCGGCGGTGTTCCAAGGAGGACGGCCGGCAAAGGCCAGAACTCCGTAATCATCTCGAGCCTCGGTGCGTAACCGGAAGCCACGAAGAGGAGTTGCGGGAAGTGATCCAGATCGCGACCGTAGAGGCTCAAAGGCAGCATCGGCCTGTGCACCGCGAACGCCATCGGAAGATAAACCCAGCCGTCAGCATTCGAGCGAGCCGCACGCCCCATCAGCCGCGGACCTGGGTTCTCGCCCGCGAGCGTCATGTAATAGCTCTTCCACAGTCCAAACACCCAGGCATTTGCAACGGGCCGCCCAGTGCGCGCGTCAACGATTCGAAATGTGGTCGGCAAGCTCAGCGTGAAGCACTGGCAGAGTGCCCACGCGCCAAGCGCAGAGACGACGATCACGAGAGTTCGCTTGCGGGAGGTCATCACAAGGACGCCACGCGCCAGATGCCATCGGCACCGAGCCGGAAGTAGACAGCGAATGCGCGGGTACTTCCTTCGATATCGCGCGTGAGAATGTATTCCGCGAGGGTTGACGACGCGCTTGTCAGGACAGGTCGAGAGAATGAGGCGACGATCGTCGGAAGGCGCGTTCCAAGTGCGTCGAAGCTATCCTCGAATCTCGATGCAAGGCCTGCTTCCATGAATTGGCTCGCCGACGAAGGATCAGCGGACGACAAGCCGTCGATGAACTGCTGCCAGACAATCTGCAGATGACGGTCGAGATCGTCCGGGGACATCACCGTTACCGGGACGCGGTACCGGTACAGGGAGCCGTCCTCACCCCTCACCGTAATGGCAGCGGTGTACTCCCCGGCGTTCTCGTATGTATGACTTTGTTCGAGATTCGGTGCTGCGTCAGCGGCGGTGCCGCTTCCTTCGAAGTCCACGCTCACCTGGGTGGCGCGCAGGCTCGTGTACTCATTGATCGCAAACCGGACCGTGAGGGGCGCCACGCCCGCCTGCAGGGACGCGCGTACCCCAAAGGGGTCGGGTTCATTCAAAGACACCGTACGGCTTGCGTGAATCTCCTCACCACTCTGCAGATGCGCAATCGCATCGATCACGTTGGCCCCGGAGGCCAGCGCCACGCGCACCGTGAAGCTGCTGCGGGCGTTGCCTGATGGCACCAGAGTAACGGGACGTGAGTTGACCGAAACGCCTGCCTCGCCGGTGACGGTGCCCCGAACGAGCAGATCGCGGACGGAAACGGTGATTCCATCCGCAGGCTCGATGACCTCCAGACTCGCCGATGTCGCCGGCACCGGGACATGAACAGGCGTGCTGGTATTTCCGGCGCCGTCACTGAGTGTGATTTCCAGCGCGTCGCCGCTCGCGGCGACAAGTGAGATGACAAAGCTGCCATCTGCATCAGCAATGCCGTCCGCTCGCGACCCTGCGCGAGCATTGACAACATGCACCACAGCACCGGGTTCCGCGGCTCCTTCAGTGGCGATGACCGAGACGAGATCACCGCTGACATGCACCTGAATTCGATCTGCTGCGGCGGCCGCGGGCGGCCGAGTGTCCACGGTGATGCCGAGCTCGGCGGCTGACGCATTACCGCCGTCATCGGAAGCAGTGAGTACGAGAGAGACGCTGCCCTCCGGGAGATCGTCTTGCAGGACGCATTGCACCTCAGGTTCCACGAGGTTCGCGCAGACGAGCGCGGCAGGCGCTCCATTGACGCCAAGCGCAAGCGAGTCCCAGCTGACGTGCCCCTCCAGATCCCGGACCCGAAACACGATCGGCGGCCGCTTGACATTGACGATCGCGCCTGTGGCCGGTGTTACGAATTCGACGCGAGGTGGGCTGCGATCAACAAAGATTTGCAGACCTGTGATCAGACGCGTGGTTACCAGCGCAACGCCAGGTGCTGGTGTAAGGGCATCGCTGGCCTGCCGGCCACCGATCGGAATTGGCCTGCCGGTTTCCGAGTATTCGACCACTCTCTCCGGCGATGCGACCCACACTGTGCCTGCATGCGAATCAGCCGCCACCGCCATGGGCAAAAGCACGCTTGAGGCGGCGACATCGGGAACTGCGCTGGCGGAGAAATGCGCGAGCCGTAGCGCTCCCGCGAGCCAGACACCGCCGGCGGGATCTCCCGACATCGCCGTAAACGGCGGACGGCCCTGCAGCGCCGTCTCGCCACGGAGCTGGCCGGAGATGTCGTAGTCGAGAAGACGGCTCCCTGCCACGATCCAGATGCCACCGGAAAAGCTGTCGGGCGTCATCAAACGAAGCGCAGGTGCGGACCACGCCACGAGCGGAAGTGATGTGGGCGTATCCGCCGGCTCCGTCGGCCATGCGGACACTCGATCCATGCCGCCCACCCACAACGCATGCGAGCGCGAATCAAACGAAAGATGCAGTGGCACATAACTCAGCGTGATGAGCGATTTCGGCGCGTCAGTACCCGCTGCCATCAACACCTGATGCCCCAGGCCAATCCACAGGCGATGCGCATCATCCACGGCAAGCCGCGGCCCTTGAGTCCGAGCGGATGACATCAACTGCGATCCGCTCACTCCGTGCGCACGCGCAACGCCGCTGGAGTCCACGTGGAGCATCCGCGGTGCATCCCAGATCCAGACACTTCCGTCGACGGGATCCACGGCGAACACCGCTGAGGCCGACTGTGCCGGAATGTCCAACAGCACGCGGCCGTCGATGGGCGACACACGCATGACGCCTGTTGCATGCTGCACCCACAGCGTGGTGGCAGGCTCGTAGCAGAGAGGATCCGGAATGGCTCTCGGGTCGCTCCAGGCAGCCGATGACGGGCTCAGCCGGGAGAGCTCGGCACCATCCGCAATCAGGAGATGTGCGCCGCGCGCTACTTCACTGCGTACAAAAAGGTCGCTCCGCGCGGATACGTCGAATACGCCGGAGGCGAGGGTATCGGCGGAGCGGACTACGATCCGTCGCTCGACGCCTCCGGAATTCCTGACGCGCCAGATGCTGTAGCTCCTGCCCCCTGCAGCAAGCCTTCCCATGGCCGCAAGCGACAGAGTCGAGCTGCTCGTTGGCGGCGCGGGGACCGCGATCTCCGCAGATCCCGCGCGCAGCACCAGCGCATCGAGCGGGACCGTGCAGCCGGAGTGCGCATCTGCCCATGCATCCACAGCCGCAAGAGCGAGCACCAGAAATCCAATGAAGCGATAAGCCACGGCATGCACCTCGTTGAGTGCGTGCAGTGTCCGATCGGTCGCCGAAAGAGGCGATGCGCGAAAGAGGCGCGTTTGAGCAGAAATTCGGCTCGATAGCCCTCCGCGGCAGGGCCCGGCATAATCCGGTAATTCTGCGCAGGTCTCAAATGTTCCGCTTACGCTCCGTCGCCGCTCTCTTCATCGCACTTGTGGCAGTTGCCTTAAGTGCCAGCATCCAAACGGCCTCAGCCGCTTCGCTCAACGTAGCTGATGCGTGGCTTCGCATTCCTCCACCCGGAACCGATATGGCCGCCGTGTATTTCACGTTGCGCAATGTCAGTCCGCATACGGTCATGGTGGAAGGCGCCGAAGCGCCCGACGCGGCAATGGCGATGATTCACGAGTCGAGTGTCGTAAACGGCAAGGCGCAGATGCGCATGCGCGATAACGTCGTACTCGCCCCCGGGCAGACAGTGACGTTCGCGCCCAACGGGCTGCATCTGATGCTTCATGGTGTACACCGAAAGCTGCTTGTCGGGGAAAAGCTTCCGGTGATGCTGTTCCTGAGTGGCGGCGAGAAGATTGCGTTCACCGCAACGGTCCGCCCGCTTACGCAATAGACGCCGCGCCTGACCCGTGGAATCAAGCGCCGACCACGTCACGCCGTACGATCGCTTCGCGTTCACGGATCTCGAGGTCGAGCCGCTCCTGCTCAACGGCGGCCATGAGCGCGAGCTCTCGGACTTCTTCGGGCCGGAGGAATACGCGGAGCTGCGGCGGCTCGCATCGTCCGCGCATGCGCATCCCCTTTCACCGGATGCCACAAAAGTATTGATCGTGCCGGGCATCATGGGGTCGCAGCTGGGCGCACGACGCCACGCGCCGCTCCCGCACGACGTTCTCTGGCTGGACCCGGTCGATATTGGAAATGGCAGACTGACAAGCCTCCGGCTGCCGCCCGGCACACACGCGAGCACAGCCACCGTGCGCTCCCTGGGCCCGGTTCTGCATTCGCATCTCAAGCTCAAACTCAGATTGCGTGCAGCTGGGTTTGCGCCGGATCTGCATCACTACGACTGGCGCCTCTCGATCGCCGACACGGCGGTGGAGCTCGCGAAGCGGATCGAAGCGTATGGAGAGCCTCCGCTGCTGATCGCGCACAGCATGGGCGGCCTGGTCGCGCGCCGCGCGCTCGCGCTGCTGGCCCAGCGGCCTGCGCGCACGATCCTGCTCGGTACTCCACAGCTCGGCTCGTTTGCAGCCCTGCAGGCCTTGCGCGGTACCTACGCCGTCGTCCGGAAGGTGGCGCGTCTCGATCATAGACACGACGCGGAATTTCTCGCGCAGGAAGTGTTCAATAGCTTTCCAAGCCTTTACGAGATGCTCCCGGCGACGGCCCGGGCCTGTACGGCAAACCTGTTCGACCCCCGCAAGTGGCCTGAGGAAGGACCGCAGCCGGAGACCGCCCTGCTTTCCCGCGCGGCAGGCTTCCAACAAACATTGCCGCAGGCGGACGACCAGATGGTCGTCGTCGTGGGCGTTGGACAGGAGACCGTCACGGACGCGGAGCTCGAAGGCAGAGAGTTCCGGTATACCATCAGCCGCCGCGGCGATGGCACCGTGCCGACCGCTTGCGCGGAGCTTCCCGGCGCTCGTAATTACTACACACGAACGGCGCACAGCGAGCTCACGCGCGATCCTCACGTCGCAGCCGTGATCATCGAGCTGCTGCGCACCGGCGAGACCAGGAAGCTTCCGCTGCGCTGGACGACGCGCTCCCGCGCAGTCGCGCGGATCACCGATGCAGAGTTGCGCTGCACGCACGCCGGCAAAGTGGATTGGTCGAGTCTTACGCCTGAGCAGCGCCGCGAATATTTGCAGAATCTGAACGAGCCTCCGCATCTGCAGCTGCGCATTCCGGCATGAGCCTTGCGCTCGTCTGGTTTCGTCAGGATCTGCGGCTCAGGGACAATTCAGCGCTCGCTGAAGCGGCCGGCAGCGGTGCGGCAATCGTGCCGGTGTATCTGTGGAGCCCGGAGGACGAGGGTGATTGGGCTCCGGGTAGCGCGGCGAAGTGGTGGCTCCATCACTCGCTTGCAAAGCTCGACACTGCACTACGCGCGCGCGGGAGCCGTTTGATTTTTCGGCAAGGTCCGGCTGCGCAGGTGCTGCCTCGTCTTGCGACAGAGCACGGCGCGCAATCCGTGTACTGGAATCGCCGGTACGAACCTGCGGCTCGCGCCACCGAGCAGCGCGTAGAGACCGCGCTGCGCGGCTCAGGAATTGTCCCGCGGAGCTTCAACAGTGCTCTGCTCGTAGAGCCGTGGGAAATTCTCAACGGGTCCCATAAACCGTATCGTGTCTTCACGCCTTTCAAACGGCGCGTGCTCCGGGATGTGCAGGTGCCACCGCTCGAGCCGATTCCGAAGCTGCGTGCGCCGCGCCGCTGGCCGAAGCAGTTGCCCCTTCAGACGTTCAACCTGCTGCCGCGGATCCGGTGGGATGCCGGCTTCGAGCTTACCTGGACCCCCGGAGAAGACGGCGCCCACCGCGCGCTGCGGCGCTTCCTCAAACAAACATTGAAAGACTACGCGCGCAGCCGGGATCTGCCGGCGGTTCATGGCACGTCGAGACTATCCCCGCATCTGCATCATGGGGAGATCGGGCCGCGCCAGATCTGGCACGCGCTTCACAAGCGAAGTGGTACAGGGACGTTCGTCTCCGAGCTCATCTGGCGCGAGTTTGCTTATCACCTGCTCCACCACTTTCCGGACACGCCGGAGCGGCCGCTTCGCCCGGAATTCGAAGGCTTCCCGTGGCAGCGGGCCGCGCACCACCTTCGCGCCTGGCAGCGCGGCGAGACCGGTATACCGCTGGTGGATGCCGGCATGCGTGAGCTCTGGAGGACCGGCTGGATGCACAACCGGGTGCGGATGATCGTCGCCTCGTTCCTCGTGAAGAATCTGCGGATCTCTTGGCGGAGCGGTGAGCGGTGGTTCTGGGACACGCTGGTCGATGCCGATCTGGCGAATAACACCTTGAACTGGCAATGGGTGGCCGGCTGCGGCGCAGACGCATCGCCGTGGTTCAGGATCTTCAATCCCGAGAGGCAGGCACTGCGCTTCGATCCGCAGCGTACCTACATCAAACGCTGGGCTGCCGATTCCGAATGCCGCGCGCCCATAGTGGATCTCAGTGCGAGCCGCGAGGCTGCACTCGAGTCGTACGCCCGGATGCGCGCCGGGCGCTGACTCTCCCTCTAGATCAGCGCCTCAGGCATCGACAGAACGGCGGGCGCGCCATTGCGCACAACGCGCGCGAGCGCCAGCGCTTCCGGCAGCACTTGCGCGCCGTAAAATGCGGCCGTTTGTCTCTTGGCTTCGAGAAACTGCGCATCTCCCGGCACGCCGTGATGAGCGAGGGCATCGGCCCGCGCCATCAGCCAGCCGCCCACCACGATGCCGCCGAGCTTCAGGAACGGGACTGAAACGGCGAGCGCCGAAGCCGGATTCTCCTCGTAAAGCGCGAGCAGTATCTTCCCTGCATCATCGAGCTGATTCACGGCATCGAGCACTTCAGCCGCGATGGCGCTCGATGCCGCAGAGGCTCCCGCGCTCGAGAGACTGTCGCGCATCTCGGCAACCAAAGCTGCGAGCGCCGCGCCTTTGTCGCGCGCGATCTTGCGGCCGACGAGATCGTTCGCCTGTATGCCGGTCGTGCCTTCATAGATTGTCGTGATGCGGGCATCGCGCAAATACTGCGCAGCGCCCGTCTCTTCGATATAGCCCATGCCTCCATGCACCTGCACGCCCAGCGATGCAACTTGAACCCCGGTCTCCGTGCACCAGCCCTTGACGATGGGAATCAGGAGCTCGCCCCGAGCCTGGCAGGACGCGCGCCGCGATGGGTCGGGATCATTCGCGCCGCGGTCGAGGTTCAGCGCCGCGTAGTACGCGAGCGCGCGCATCGCTTCCGTTCGGGACTTCATCTGCAGCAGCATGCGGCGCACATCCGGGTGCACGATGATCGGCGCGGGCGCGCCAGCTGCGGCCCCGCGGACCGCCTTGCCCTGCACTCGCGTATGCGCCCACTCGCGAGCCCGCTGGAATGCACGCTCGGCAACCGCGAAGCCCTCCAATCCTACGGAGAGTCGCGCCGCATTCATCATGACAAACATGTACTCGAGGCCGCGATTCGGCTCTCCGACGAGATAGCCGATCGCTCCTTTCTCATCGCCGTAAGCGAGGACGCACGTCGGGCTCGCATGAATTCCGAGCTTGTGCTCGATGGACACGCAGCGCACTTCGTTAGGCTCGCCGAGACTTCCGTCCTCATTCAGGCGGATCTTGGGCACGAGAAACATCGAGATGCCCCGAACCCCCGCCGGCGCGCCTTCGATACGTCCGAGCACCATGTGGATGATGTTCGGAGTGAAGTCATGATCGCCGTAGGTGATGAAGATCTTCTGCCCGAACAAACGAAAGTGATCGCCCTCGGGCACCGCGCGCAGACGTACCTCGCCCAGATCCGAGCCCGCCTGGGGCTCGGTGAGATTCATCGTCCCGGTCCACTCGCCGCTGATCATCTTCGGCAGATATCTAGAAAGCTGGTCGGGCGTCCCGTGGCGGATGAGCGCTTCAACTGCGCCTGCAGTGAGCATCGGACAAAGCTTGAACGCGAGATTCGCGGCGCCCCAGATCTCCTGCACCGCCGTCGTCAGCACGATCGGCATCCCCTGACCGCCGTGAGCCGTATCTGCACCGAGCTGCGGCCACCCGCCTTCCACGAACTTCGCGTATGCCTCTTTGAAACCGGGCGGCGTAACGACGCCGTCGGCCGTCCACTTCGCGCCCGCGAGGTCCCCGCTTTGATTCAAGGGGTCGAGAACCTCGGTTGCGAATCGTGCGGCTTCTTCGAGAACCGAGCGCGCAAGCTCGCTCGAATACTCGCCGTACGCGGGATATGCGCTGAGACTCTCCGCATCGAGCAGGCGATGCAGAACGAAGTCGATCTCCTTGAGTGGCGCTTGATACATCAGGCTTTCCCCAGCGCGGGCACGACATTGGCAGCAAGGAAATCCACGAACCGCGCAATGCGCTGATCGGGCTCCAGAGACGCAGGGTACACGGCACAAAGCGGCGCGCCCGAGCGGAGGGACCATTCCGGGAGCACCAACTGAATGCGCCCCGCGGTCAGCCCCTGGCGGCAGAGGAATTCCGGCAGTACGCCGATTCCGAGGCCCGCCGCGGTGGCCGCGTGGAGTACCGCCGGGTCGTTCACCCTCAGCTTGGGCGCGACCGGAACTTCCGCGCGACGCGCGCCGCGGGACAGCTCCAGCCGGTACTCGGAATGAGCCGAGTCAGGCGTCAGGAGGTCATGGCTCCTCAGCTGCTCCGGCTCGGTCGGGACGCCCCGCTGCTGCAGATATCCCGGCGTCGCGCAGAGAATCGCCGGAGGCGACCCAAGAACCCGATAGCGGAGATCCGGATCCTCCGGTATTCCCGAGCGGATCTGAACGTCCCAGGGCTCGCCTGGGAGCGGAGCATGGAGACTCACCTCCAGCGGCGTGTCCGGGAAGGCCTCGAGGAAACGAGGCACCAGCGGCGTTAGAAGCACCCGGCCGTAGACGGCGTCCGCGGCGACGCGTAGGGGCCCTTCCGCCGTGGCCTGCATCCGCGCGATCAGATTCCGCGCCGCGTCGGCCTCATCGACCAGGCGGCGCGCGTGCGGGTAGATCAGCCTTCCCGCGGGAGTCAGAGAGATTCGGCGGGTAGTGCGCTCGAGCACGCGAACCCCGAGCCCTGCCTCGAGATCCGAGACGGCGCGGCTCACCGCCGCCTTAGGCACGCTGAGTGCACGCGCCGCGGCGGAAAAACCGTTGAGGTCGACCACCTTCGCCAGCACGGCAAGCTGTGCTGGGGTCCATAGTAGGCTCATTTATGAGTCAATCCGGGCTAAATCTGCGCGTATTGTTTCACTGCGCGGCTGATTTGTCGATCCGACCGATAACGTGACCGCGACGAAGAGACACGCCTGCAAGACGGCCACTCTCGACTTGGCGGGTTCTCAGCCGTAGCTTGGGGCGCGGATGTTCACTCTGGATCACCTCCGCCTGAATCGCAATGCGCTCTTCTGGGTGCTCCACACCGCGGGCTGGATTGCGTATGCGTTGACGCAGCACTTCGGCGCGCTTCTCTACGCAAAGCCGCCCGGCTATCACGCCGTCATTGCGATCGCCGCGCTGGCCGGCTTTCTGCTCTCACTGCCTCTCCGCTATTTCTATCGGCGACTCTGGGGCCGCTCGCCGCTCACTATCGTGGCGGGCGCCTTCGCGGGCTGCTACATCGTCGCGCTCGCGCTGCGCATGGTAATCAACATCGTCTACCAGCAACTCGTCGAGCCAGACTGGGTGATGCGTACCCGTTTCGAGATCTTCGGCGGGGCACTTTCCTCCGCCTACCTGCTCCTGTGCTGGACCGGTCTCTACTTCGGATTCAAATACTATGAATCGCTCCAGGCGCAGCGGGAGGCAGCCCTGAAAGCGGCCGCCCTCGCGCAGGAAGCGCAGCTGAAGATGCTGCGCTACCAGCTCAATCCGCATTTCCTCTTCAATACGCTGAATGCGATCTCCACGCTGATCCTGGACAACGAGACCCGCAAGGCGAACAACGCCGTCTCCCGGCTCTCCGAGTTCCTGCGCTACACCCTCGACCAGGATCCGATGAACAAGGTGACGCTCCGCCAGGAGATCGACGCGCTCAATCTCTACCTCAATACCGAACGTCTCCGCTTCGGCGAGCGACTGAGGCTCGAGTTTGCCATCGAGGAGGACGCACTCGATGCTCTCGTGCCGAGCCTCCTTCTGCAGCCGCTGATCGAGAATGCCGTCAAATACTCCATCGCCCCACGTGAGGACGGTGGAGCGATCCGTATCGAAGGCCGTGCGCGCGGCCCAATGCTCGAAGTATCGGTGATCGACGACGGGCCTGGCGTCAACAATGCCGCTCAGATCCTCGAGGGCCGCGGCGTTGGCATTCGCAACACGCGAGAGCGTCTCGCGGTGCTTTATGGAGAGCGGCACCGCTTTGCGGTGCTGAATGCGAGCCCGGGCGTGAGGATCGAAATGGGCTTTCGACTTGAGAGGGCTTCAGCCGCATGAGAGCGTTGCGCACTGTGATCGTGGACGATGAAGCGCTTTCCCGACGCGGCATCGAGCTGCGCTTGAAACAAACGAGCGGCTTCGAGGTCGTCGGTCAGTATGGAAACGGGCGCGAAGCCATTCGCGGCATCGATGACCTGCGCCCGGATCTTCTGTTTCTCGACATCCAGATGCCCGGACTGTCCGGATTCGACGTATTGGCCGGAATGCAACAGGACCCTGCACCGATGGTCATCTTCGTGACGGCGTATGACCAGCATGCCGTGCGTGCTTTCGAGTCCCGTGCAATGGACTATCTTCTGAAGCCCATCGACGATCAGCGCTTCCAGAGCGCGCTCGCACGAGCTCGCGAGCAGGCGGATAAACGGGATGCCGCGCGACAGCGCGATCGTTTGTTTGGCCTCATCGCCGAGATCACGGGGAGCGAAGCGCTCGTGCTCGATGAAGTACTGCAGCACGGACAGGAGGCGATCGGCTCGCAGCGCCCGAAGGTGCTGCCCATCCGCCAGGGGCGGGAGACCGAGCGCTTACCCGTCTCTGCGATCGACTGGATAGACGCGGCCGGCGATTACATGTGCGTACATGCCGAAGGACGCACGCACATTCTACGCGGCACGATGAAAGAGCTCGAAGAGCTGCTGGACCCTCGAACCTTCCAGCGCGTACACCGCTCGGCGATCGTGAACCTGCACCAGGTGAAAAGCCTCCGCGCTCACATGAACGGCGAATACTTTCTCACGCTGAAGGGCGGGCACGAGCTCAAGCTGTCACGCACCTATCGCGACAAAGTCGAGTATTTCCTCAATCGCAATCACCAGGTGTAGCGCACGCGATAGCGGACTTTTGTCGTACCGTCCTTCGGAGTCTTCGTATCGAAGCTGATGGTATGAGCATCGTCCTTGCGATACGTCTGACTGCTCGTGAGAACGGTCCAGCCGGCGGCACGTAGCAAAGGCTCGCGGACTTCCACGTCCACCGCTTCATCCTTGTGATTGCGAACGCTGATCTCAAACTCCTCTTCCATCGTCCGTGCCCGCGTGTCGACGGTGAAGTCCACCTGGCGCCTCTCTCCGACCACATCGAAGGCGGATCCAAGACGCACGCGCACCTGCTCGTCCTTCGGCGTGTGATCGATCCTGTCGTCCCCGACGAATTCGAGGCTCCCGTCCGCGGCGTCGAGCCTTGAAACGCGGATGCGGCCGGCGGGCAGCGGCATTCCGAGACCCGCCTGCCTGGCATTGCGGAACTCGAGATATGCATCGACCTTCGTGTTTCCGTTGAGACCGAAATTGCGATCCGTCATCGCGCTTCCATAGAAGCCTCCTGCATATCCGGACCCGTTGTAGACCAGTCGCCGTACCGCCGGGACCCGGTGCGCCTGCTCGAAGAGCTCGATCTGTTTGGTCGAGTTGTTCGGAAGCGTCGTGGGACGTCCCAGCGTGTACAGATGAAACTCCAGCAGCGGCTTCTCGCCAAAGCCTGCGGGTGCAGCCTTGACGCGCATCGCTGTGACCGTCGTTTCAAACGGCACTGCCGCAGGCTCCTGGATTCGATTGACGTCCCCTGCCACGAGCTTCAGACGCGCATCCGGATAGGTCGCGCCGGATTGATTGACGATGCTGACCCAGGCGGAGAGGTCGAGGAGCGCTGCCCCTGCGTCCTTCCCGTCGGCGATCACGATGTTGTAGTCCGCCCACCAGGTGACACCCCCGGTTTGATAAGTCACGCGGGTCCGTTGATCTGCCGCCTTCGGACTCTGGACGTCCCAAACGAGCGTGGGGCGTGTATCCAGCCCGCCGGGAAGATCCGGAAATCGCACTGCATCATAGGTGCGTACGGACTGAATGCCCCCGTCGCTTTGACGCAGAACCAGACCGTCCGAGGCGGCCAGGAGCGTCCCGCTGGTGGTCGTTGTTTTGTCTCCGACCGCCCGCTCGACCGTCACATTCCGGTCGATGAACTTGAGCAGTAATTTTTGCGTACTCACCAGGTCGAACTGAAAGTTTTGCTCCAGAACCCGGGTGTCCGGGTCCGTAAGTGAGGTGAAGCTCACAGTCGTCGGGTCGATCAGGGCCGCAACATCGGTAAATCGTATCGTCGACCGGCCGGAGCTGACTTTGACGGTGCGGTCCTGCCGTACGACGGCATAGCCCGGAACAGACATGCCATCCGGGTTTCCCGAGCCCGGCAAGGGACGGTACAGCTCAGCGGGTATGGCGCCCGGAACGGCGGAGCTATAGATGGTAATCGCCGTGGAGCCGTTCTCGGCGCCAAAGCTCGGAGGCGGCGCAAGATTGAGCATCACGTATGAAAGACTGAGCGTGATGAGGGCCGGCCGTGGAGATGTGCTCATACGCTCTGCCTCGCTTAAGGTAACTCGAATAGTTTAGAGGAACTCGCTCTATGGAAGCCGCCGCCCGCGCAGTCTCGCCCGACGCTCCGGTCATGGATCGGGAATTCATCGTGCGCAATCAGATCGTGGAGCGTTATCTCTCGGGCCGTCTGCCGCCCAGGGGCGCCCTGGATTTCGAGCGCTTTTGCGGGGCGAATCCCGGGTTGCTGGACGAGCTGGGCGTTCCGGACCGCGTTCACTCGGGCTTGAGGCTCCTGGAGGCGGCCGGCAAGCCAGAGCCCTGGCGCGAGCCTCCGCGAAAATTGTGGCAACAGCCGGCCTTCACGGCGGCCATCGGGGGCGCCTGCATCGTTCTTCTGATCGGCATCATCGTGACGGGCAGCCGTGCCGCGAAGCAGCGCGAAGATCTGGCGGCCCTTCGCAAGCAGGTACGGGAGCAGCCGATGCGCGCTGCTGCATCGGTGCACACCGTGCGGCTCATTCCAAGCCGCAACGGAGTTCCGGACACGGCGGCGCTCGCGGTGGGCGGCATCCCCGTGCAATTCACGGACCTCAAAATCGATCAATCGCACTCTCCTTATCGCTCATTCCGCGTCACCGTGGATCGCGTGGGGGAAGGGCGTGTTCTCGTGCTGCAGAACCTCGCGAAGGACTCGAATGGAGACCTGCGCATCGGTCTCAACGACACGGCGCTCGGCTCCGGGGACTACCGCTTCACGATCGAAGGGCTGAATTGGCGCGGGGAAGCAGCCCCGGATGCCTGGGTAACACTCGCCATCCGGCATTAGAGGCCCTTCAGCACCCTCACCGTACGGAACACTCTGCTGCCTGCCTCGTTCTTGACCTGCATTGCAGGCTCAACGCAATAGGAGGTTCTATGACGACAGCAGCGGGCCACACGTCAGCCATCCGTTCGAAGAGGGTTCTGGGCACGGCCGTAAAGGATCGCTCGGGCAAGAAGATCGGTGAGGTCGAGGACATCGTCCTCGACAAACAATCCAACAACATCATGTTCGCGGTCGTCGGATTTGGCGGCTTTCTCGGCATGTCGGAGAAATACCATCCGGTTCCGTGGAGCACGCTCGACTACGACGAGGGTGAGAAGAGCTACGTGGTCGATTTCACGAAGGAACAGCTCGAGGCCGCACCGGCCGACTCGATCGACCAGCTCACGAAGAACGATGGTCTCGCCTATCGAGACCGCGCCTACGACTACTACAAGGCCGAGCGCTACTGGTAATTGGTGCGCAGGGTAGCCAACGGCGGCTGGCGAACGACCGAGCGGGTCGCGATCCAGCCGCTGATGGCAACGAGCGCAGCCCCGCCGGCGAGACCGACGATCCAGACGCGCTGATCGAGGTCATAGGGGATCTGCAGCACGCGGGTGGCGACGAAATAGCCGGCGACTGATGCTCCCGCCGCCGCCAGGGCGCCCGCGAGCAATCCCAACGTCAGAAATTCCGCGACCACCCCGAGCGCCACGACACGCCGGCTCGCTCCAAGCGTCCGAAGGATCGCGCTCTCGAACCGCCGCTGCTCGCGGCTCGCCTGCACTGCCGCGAGCAGGACTGTCAGGCCGGCAAACAGGGTGAAAAAGAACACGCTTTGCACGGCCAGGGCCGCTTTGTCCGCCATCGTTCGCACCTGAGTGAGCAGATCGTCGATATCGAAGATCGAAACGCCGGGAAAATTCTTTGCAAGCTGTGCCAGCCCACGAGCCTGTTGCGCACTCAGGAACGCGCTCGTGAGATAGGAACCGGCCGTCTCATCCAGGACGCCGGGCGCAAACACCAGAAAAAAGTTCGGCTGAAAGCTGTCCCACTTGACTTTCCGGATGCTGGCGACCGTCGCGGTGACCGGCTCGCCCGCGATATCGAATCCCAGCGTGTCGCCGACATGAATGTTCAGAGTGTCCGCATACTCTGTCGCCACGGAGACCAGGGGCTTGCCGGCATCCGCCTCGCTCCACCAGCGGCCCGCGACTATCGTGTTATCCGCCCCGAGCTCGGACGTCCACGTGAGATTTTGCTCGCGCTGTGAGAACTCCTCGCCGCGCTCGCCCTGGAAGGCATAGGTCGCGATGGGACGGCCGCGAATCTGCGTCATGCGGCCCCGGATCATGGGCAGCACGCGCGTCGGACGGCCGCCCCGGTCCTCGAGAAATCTGACGAAGTCCGCGCGCCGGTCCGGCGGTATGTTGATGAAGAAGTAGTTGGGCGCATCGGCGGGCAGAGCGCGGCGCCAGTCATCGAGCAGATCTCCGTGCACCAGCCCCAGCACGAGCAGCACCATGAGCCCCGTGCCGAAACAGACGATCTGCAGCACGCTCTCCGCCCGGCGCCGGCTCAAATTCGCGACGCCATACCGCCACGATACTCCAACGGATCCCCGCAACCGTCCCGCAAGCCACACGAGAACAAACCCCGCGAGCGTGAGGATCGCAACGAACGCGAGCAGGCCGACCGAAACCTGCAGAAAAAGGCGCACCTCGCGTACGACCCAGCCGATCAGCACCAGTATCACGACGACCGCGGGCCCGAACGCCAGCACCACCAGCGGCTGCGGCGGTCCGATATCACGGCGCAGGACGCGCAGCGCAGGCACGCGCGAGAGCTGGAGGAGCGGCGGCAGTGCGAACCCCGCCAGCACTGCAACGGCGGCGAACAACCCTATTGCGAGCGGCGCGGCGCTCGCGGGCGGCAGGTCCGTTGTGAACAGTCCGCGCAGCGTATGCAGAAGCCATTCCTGCACGACGAATCCAAACAGAGAACCAATCGCCGTCGCGAGCAAGGCAATGAGAAGAAGCTGGAGGCAACTCACGAGCAGCGTCAGGGAACGCGGCGCTCCCAGCGTCTTCATCAAAGCGACCACGTCGAGGTGCCGCTGAACATAGCGCCGTGCGGACATGGCCACGGCGATGCAGCACAGAAGCACGCTTACGAGGCTTGCAAGACTCAGAAAACGGCCGGCACGGTCGACAGCGTTGTGGATCTGCGGGCTCGCCTCGTCGACGTCGATCAAACGCTCTCCAGGTTGTTTGTTTGCCGTGAGCCAGGCTCTGAAAGCGGTGATTGCATCCTTTCCGCCGGCGAACAGGGCCGCATAGCCCACGCGGCTCCCGGGCTGAACGAGCTGAGTAGCGGCGAGATCTGCGTCGTTGATGATCAGATTCGGCGCGAGATCCGCGAACGATCCGCCCTGATCGGGCCGGGAAATCAGTACCTCCGTCACCTTCAGGGTGGCTGATCCGATCGAGAGATCGGATCCGACTTTTGCGCCGGTCGCTGCGAGCAGGCGCGAGTCCGCCCACACTTCCCCGCGCCCAGGGATCGCCCGCGTGATCTGCCCCGTCGTGAAGGGCTGGCTCGAGATCCGGATATTCCCGCGCAGAGGATAGGTCGAGGTGACCGCGCGAATGTTTGCGAGCTGGCTCTGCTCGCCGTTGAACACCACGGTGATCAGCGAAGTCACGCGCGCACTCGCCACGGACCTGCGCGCGCTTTCCGCAAAAATGCTGTTCGCGATGGGCTTGGGTGAGCGCAGCCGCAAGTCCGCGGCCAGCACTTCGCGCGCCTGCAGATCGATCGCGGTGTCGATCCGGTCGACGAGAAAGCCGACGCCGGTCAATGCGGCTACCGCGATGCTGAGTGCAGCGAGCAGCACGCCGAGCTCGCCCGAGCGCCACTCGCGCAGGAGCAGCCTGAGCGCGAGCAGCAGGTTCAGATGAGTCTCCCGGCAGCCATGCGAAGTTGCCGGCCGCATCGCTGTGCGAGAGTCGTCTCGTGCGTGACGAGAACGAGCGTCGTGCCCACCGCTGAGTTGAGCTCGAATAGCAACTCGCCAATGCGGCCGCCGGTGACGGCGTCGAGATTGCCGGTGGGCTCGTCTGCGAACAGTACGGCCGGCTGGGTCACGAATGCACGCGCCAGTGCGACGCGCTGCTGCTCGCCCCCCGAGAGCTGCCGCGGGTAGTGCCGGGCTCGCGGCCCGAGTCCGACGCGTTTGAGAGATTCGAGCGCCGCCTGCGCTGGCTGACGGCTGCCCGCAAGCTCCAGGGGCAGCATGACGTTCTCGAGCGCGGTGAGCGCCGGGACCAGGTGAAAGGACTGGAAGACGAATCCCACGCGCTGGGCGCGCAGGCGCGCACGGCCATCCTCATCGAGACCAGTGAGATCAGTGCCCGCAAGGACGATACGGCCCGACGTCGGGTTATCCAATCCCGCAAGCAACGCCAGCAGAGTGGATTTCCCGGCGCCCGATTCACCAACGATTGCGACCGACTCCCCCGCCAGAATCTCGAGCGAAACGTTGTCGACGATGGTCAGCGGTCCCTCGGGGCTGCTAACCTGCTTCGTGAGGGCTTCCGCTTTGAGCACACTTTCGCGACGGTTCTGCGCCTGGGCGCTCGGCATATTTTTCCTGATCGGCGCTGCGGCCGGCGCACTCAGCGCCCCGCGGCCCGTGCTTCTCGTCATGGGTGACAGCCTTTCGGCCGGCTATGGAATCAGACCCGAGCAGAGCTGGGTGGCGCTGCTCCAGAAAAGGCTGCAGTCCGAAGGGTACGAATATGAAGTCGTGAATGCCAGCGTCAGCGGCGAGACCACCGAAGGCGGCCTGCATCGCCTGCCGCGCGCCCTGGAGCTGCATCAGCCGCGTATCGTCATGCTGGAGCTCGGCGCGAATGATGGCCTGCGCGGGCTCCCCCTCGCAGGCACGCGCGACAATCTCGAGAAGATGATTGCGGCCTCCCGAGCCGCCGGCGCGACCGTGGTCCTCATGGGTATGCGCATCCCGCCCAACTACGGGCCCCGCTACACCGACGCATTCGTGAATCTGTACAAGGACCTCGCCAAACGCGATTCGCTTGCCTTCATTCCATTTTTTCTCAGCTCCGTCGTTGCGGACCGGAGCCTGATTCAGGCCGACGGCCTCCATCCAACCGCGCAAGCTCAGCCGAAGCTACTCGAGACGGTGTGGCCGAGCCTGAAACCAATCCTGAAGGGGAAGCGGTGAACAAGATCTGGCTTCAATCCTATCCGCCCGGCGTGCCGGCGGAAATCGACCTCTCGCGCCTGCGCTCGCTGAAGCAGCTGTTTGAGTCGAGCTGCGAGCGCTTCGCGCAGCGCATCGCCTATGTGCAGATGGGCACGGAAATGCGGTTCGACGAGCTCGAGCGCAGCTCGCGTGCCTTCGGCGCGTGGCTTCAATCGCTGCCGGGTGCAAAGCGCGGTATGCGCGTCGCGATCATGATGCCGAATCTCCTGCAGTATCCGATCGCGATGTTCGGCGCGCTGCGCGCAGGCTTCACCGCCGTCAACGTGAACCCACTCTACACCGCGCCGGAGCTGCAGCATCAGTTGCAGGACTCCGGCGCGGAAGTCATCGTGATTCTCGAGAACTTTGCGCACGTGCTGGAGGGCGTTCTCGCACAGACGTCCGTCCGTCACGTCGTGGTGACCAGCGTCGGCGAGCTTCTGGGATGGCCCAAGCAGCTCATCGTTGATTTCGTCGTCCGCAAGGTTCGCAAGCAGGTTCCCGTATATCGGATGGCCGGCGCACTCGGCTTCCGTGAAGCGCTGAATAAAGGGCTTGCCCTGAAGCTTGCTGACGTGGATCTGGGTCCCGACGATCTCGCGTATCTGCAATACACCGGCGGTACCACGGGCGTCGCCAAAGGCGCCATGCTCTCCCACGGCAATGTCTGCGCAAACATACTGCAGGCGGAAGCCTGGCTGGGGCGTACGTTTGGAGATGAGCCCGGCACGCTCATCACGCCGATTCCGCTGTATCACATCTTTGCATTGACCGCGAACTGCCTGCTGTTTGCTCGCCTGGGCTGGCGCAACGTTCTCAACGTCAACCCTCGCGATCTCAAGACGCTGATCGGGGAGCTGAAGAAATATCCCGTGGCGTTCCTTCCGGGCGTAAACACGCTTTTCAACGCCCTGCTTCATCACCCGGATTTCGACAGCATCGACTTCTCGCATCTGAAGATCACGCTCGCGGGTGGCATGGCACTCCAGCGCGCCGTTGCGGAGCAATGGAAGGCGCGCACGGGCAAGGTCATGACGCAGGCATGGGGCCTCACCGAAACCTCACCCGCCGCGGCGATCAATCCCGTCGGACTGGACTTCAACGGCTCCATCGGGCTGCCCATTCCATCCACCGAGATCTCCATCCGCGATGATGACGGCCGCGAGCTCGCCGTCGGACAGGTGGGTGAGATCTGCGTCGCCGGCCCGCAGGTCATGAAGGGCTATTGGAACCGGCCGGACGAGACGGCGAAGGTGATGCTGCCGGACGGCGCCCTTCGGACGGGGGACATCGGCCGCATGGACGAGCGCGGATTCGTCTACATCGAGGATCGCAAGAAGGACATGATCCTCGTCTCGGGCTTCAACGTGTACCCGAATGAGGTCGAGGACGCGATTGCATCTCTTCCAGGCGTGCGCGAAGTTGCTGCGGTTGCGCAGCCGGATGAGCATTCGGGCGAAGTTGTCGCTTTGTTTGTCGTGAAGAAGGACCCTTCGTTGACCGAAGCAGAAATCATGGCGCACGCGCGCAAATCACTCACGCATTACAAGCTTCCGAAGCACATCTACTTCAGGGATGAGCTGCCGAAGACGAACGTCGGCAAGATCCTGCGCCGCGCGCTGCGGGATGAGGTCGCAAAGACGGCGCACCAGCCGCCCTGACGGGTGAAGGGGGGGGCTGGGGCCGAGGGAGGCCGGGGCGGGCGGACGGGGCTGAGCTTCTCAGCGCACCTGAGGCCGTGGGCGCAGCCGCCTCAGGTTCTCTCGGCCGGATCAAACAAGCGCCGGTGCTCGAGAATCGCGTACCGGTCCGTCATCCCGGCGATGTAATCCGCCACCGCGCGCGCGCGCCCCGCGGCACCACCGTCCACTTCCGAGCGCTGCGCGGTCTCGCAGTGCTCCGGAGGCATCAGCCGGATGTTGTCCATGAACGCATCAAAGAGAGCCTGCAAAGTGCGGCGCGCCTTCGCCGTCATACGCAGCACCTTGTAATGCCTATACAGGTTCTCATTGAGAAACGCCTTCAGCTCGAGATGCTCGGTGCGGACGCGCTCACTCAAACCTACGAGAGGCCTTCGCAGACGGCGTACATCGTCAATGGACCCGGGTTTGGCCGATTCAATGGCGGCGCGGCTCGTCTCAATCAGATCCGTGACGAGCGTGTTGATCATCCGCCGGATCACTTCGTGCACGAGGCGGCGCTCGCTCAATGAAGGATACGCCTTGGTCACCGCATCATATTGACGTGCGAACAGGCGCACTTCGCGCATCGCCTGGATGTCGATGAGGCCCGCGCGCAAGCCGTCGTCGACGTCGTGATTGTTGTAGGCGATCTCATCGGCAAGATTGGCGATCTGCGCTTCGAGCCCCGGCTGCTGACGCTTGATGAAGCGCTCGCCGACGTCGCCCAATGTCTTCGCATTGCGGACGCTGCAATGTTTGAGGATGCCTTCGCGGCATTCGAACGTCAGGTTCAGGCCATCGAACTCGGCGTAGCGCTCCTCGAGTAGATCCACCACGCGCAGGGACTGCAGATTGTGCTCGAATCCGCCGTAAGGCCGCATGCAATGATTGAGCGCATCCTGCCCGGCATGACCGAACGGCGTGTGCCCAAGATCATGAGCCAGGCTGATGGCTTCCGTGAGTGTCTCGTGCACGTTCAGCATCCGCGCCACCGAGCGCGCGATCTGCGCGACCTCCATCGAGTGCGTCACGCGCGTCCGATAGAGATCTCCTTCATGATTGACGAACACCTGCGTCTTGTAGACGAGGCGGCGGAACGCATTACTGTGGACGATGCGGTCGCGATCGCGCTGATATTCGCCGCGGTATTTGGGTGGCGGTTCCGGCTTGCGCCGCCCGCGGGTGCGGCTCTCGTGCGCAGCATAGGGTGCAAGCTCAACCATGGAAGCGGGCCGCACCGTGTCTCTCGTCACGCAGCGAAGTGAGCCGCAAGCGTGCGGTCCAGAGCATCGTCGGGATATTCCGCTGTAACGAACGCCTCGCCGATTCGCCGCAGCAGCACCAGCCGGATGCGCCCGGCCTTCACCTTCTTGTCGATCCGCATCGCATCGAGTGCCACCGAATGCCCGACCTCGCTCGCGCGCTGCGGGAGCCGTGCGCGCTCCAGCAGGCGATTCACGCGCTCGAGCTCCGATGCGTCGAGGAGACCCAGCGCCCGCGACATTGTGGCCGCCATCGAGAGACCTGCGCCAACGGCTTCTCCGTGAAGCCACGTTTGATATCGCGTGGCGGATTCGATCGCATGTCCGAAAGTGTGGCCAAGATTGAGCAGCGCGCGATCGCCCTGCTCGCGCTCATCGCAAGCGACGATCGAGGCCTTGATCTCGCATGAACGTTTGATCGCGTACGCGAGTGCTCGCGCCTCGCGCGCGAGCAGCGCATCCATGTTGCTCTCGAGCCAGGCGAAGAACGCTTGGTCCCGGATCAATGCAGCTTTGATGACCTCGGCGAGACCTGCGCTCAATTCGCGGTCGGGCAGCGTGCCCAGAGTCCCTGTATCCGAAACCACTGCAATGGGCTGATGGAAAGCGCCGATCAGATTCTTGCCGCCGGGATGGTTGACGCCGGTCTTCCCGCCCACGGAGGAGTCCACCTGCGCGAGAAGCGTCGTCGGCACCTGCAGGAAGTCCACGCCACGCTGATAGGCCGCGGCGGCGAAACCGGCCATGTCGCCCACGACGCCGCCGCCGAGAGCCACCACGACGCAATCGCGCGCATAGCGATTCGCGATGAGCACATCGATGATGCGGGCGATGCTGACGAGATTCTTGTGCTGCTCGCCGTCCGGCAGGATCGCCTCGACCACGCGGCGCGCCGACAACGCGGGGCGCACGGTATCGGCATAGAGCGGCGCAACGATCACGTTGCTCACGAGAAGGACATCGCGGCCCGCCGTGTGACTTTCGAAGCTGGAGCGCGCGCCGATGAGCCCATCGCCGATCAGGATCGGATAACTGCGCTCGCCCAGCTCGACCGTCAGGCCTTCCACAGACGAATTATGCACGGCCGAATTATACGTGTCCGTCGCGCGGGCGAACCGAGACGCCAATGTGCCGCAGGATCTCGTCTACGACCGCCTGCACGCGCCGCTGATCGGTATGGACCGTGAATTCGGCGATCTCCTCATACAGCGGCGCACGAATTCGCATGAGCTCGCTCAGGCGCTCGCGTGGATCTGCGTCCTTCAGCAATGGACGATTGCGCCCGCCGCCGACCCTGCGCACCTGCTGCGCCACGGAAGTGGCGAGATAGATGGTGCACCCGCGATCCGCCAGCCAGCGGCGATTTTCGGGCGAGAGGATTGCGCCGCCGCCCGTCGCCAGAACGATTCCACTGAGCTGCGTCAGCGCATCAAGCGTCTCGGTCTCACGGAGCCGGAAGCCTGCTTCGCCTTCCCTCTCGAAGATATAAGGGATATCGACACCCGTGCGCCGCTCGACCTCCGCGTCGCTGTCGTAGAAATCGCGATCGAGAAGAGAGGCCAGCCGGCGGCCTACGGCGCTCTTGCCCGAGCCCATCGGTCCGACGAGGAAGATGTTGCGCCCTCCGATCATTGGGGGCGGAGCATAGCGGAAACGATGCGGCCGCCCGAAGGCGGCCGCAGAGGGTCAGGGAGCCGGGCTGAGAGGATCAGTTCGGGTCCGTGCAACTCGAAGCGACTCCGTACGGGCTTGGCATGCCCGGCGGCGAGCTCGTTTTTGTCAGGTAGTCCGCGAGGATTGGCAGCCAGAAGGTCGCCGTGGTGGACGCCTCGGACCCGGAGGCCTGCGACGAAGCCGTCAGAGCCACCTGAACCCAGAGGGCGTGGTCTTCGGGGTAAACGACGGTGAAGTCCGCTGTGCCATTTGCACTCGTCGTCACCGTTCCGAGGCTCGTGAGCGCGATATCACCCGGATCAAGTCGACCGTTGTTGTTTCCCTGTCCTGCGACATCCTCGCCGAGATTGGTTTCCAGAATACCGTTATGGTTCGCGTCCTCATTCGGACAGGTGGCGTTGATCACCTGCGTCCAAGCACCCGGGTTCGCCCAAGTCCCCTTGCGGTATTGCAATGAGTGGACAGACAGATTGATCTGGCGATTCGCGACGGGGTTGCCCGCGGAATCCACCACGCTGACGCTGTACGGCAGAACGAAGCGCGTCGGCAATCCTTTCGGTTCCTCATCCAGAACAGCGCCGGTTCCGAGTGTGATGAACAGCGACTGACCCCCAACCGTGAGGGTGGTCGATGCGTGCACTGTCGTGTTCTGCACGGTCGCCGTGATCTGGACGCCGCCGCTCGAGCTCGGCGTGCTGCTCGCGTTGTAAAGCGTCTGCGCCTGTCCCTGCGAATCGGTCACCGCGGAGGCCACCGTCAACAGGCCGCCCGTGTTGTCGTTAGCCGTAAAGAGGACCGTCTGCCCCTCCACGAGATTGTTCGCCGCGTCCCGAACGACGGCGGTAATGGTGCTCTGGCCCTGCGTCGGGATGGTCGACGGACTGGCCTGAATGGTGACGGCCGTCGGGTTGGTCGCGATGAAATCGACCGTCGTCTGCGCGGAAACGTTGGTTGCCGACGCCGAGATGACCGACGGGCCGGAATTGGCCGAGCTGATCAGGATGGTGGCGTTGCCATTGGCATCGGTGACCGCGGTCGCGCTCGATGCGTTCGAGGGGTTCGGAGTCGCCGTCCAGAGGTTGGGACTTGGAGCCGAGAACTGCCCGCGGGTGGCCGAGAAGTTGATTGTCTTGCCCGCCTGCGGAACGCCGCTCGACAGCCACGTCACCGTAACGGTCTGAGTCGCCCCCAGGCCGACATTCGTATTGGCTGCCGGCGCCGTGAAGGAGAAGTTCTGATTGCTGACGCTCACGGGCTGACGGGCACTGAGGCCCAATGCGGTAGCCGTCAACATGTCATTTCCGCTGTTTGCTGCCGTCACAGTGACGGAGGCCTGTCCGGATGCATTCGTCGTCGCGCTGGTCGCGCTCAGCGTATTCCCATTGCTGGACGAGAACGTAACCGGGCGGCCGGCGATGGCGACGTTTCCGGAATTCGTCAGTGTTGCCGTGTATACACTCTGTGTTCCCAGGACAAGACTCGACTGACCGGAAAACACCAGCTTCGAGCCTGAGACATCCACGGGCACGCTGGCGGTGGACCCGCCGTTCGCAGCCGTTACCGTGATCGTGCGGTTCGTAGGATCCGGGCCTGAATTCAAGGTGGCAACCGCGGTGCCGCTCGCATCAGTGGTGCCACGCGTTACCGTGAGGGCCCCGGAGCTGGACGTGATCGTCACCGGGACGCCGGACACGACCTGATTGCCCGAGTTCAGTACGGTCGCTGTGATCGTCGCCGAGGTCGATCCGTCGGATGCGATCTGAGGCGTGCTGGTCGCCACGGTGATCGTCTGCTGGATGTTTGCAACGGTAACCGTAGTGCTGCCGGAAACGGTGCCGGACGTCGCGGTGACCTTGATTGCGGTACCGTTGGAGACGCCCGAGCCGGAAAGGGTGGCTGTCGCGGTGCCAGAGCTGTCCGTCGTCGTGGATCCGACCACGAGACTTCCCTTGTCGGATGCAAAACCTACCGTGGCGCCGCTGATCGCATTGTTGTTCGCGTCCTTGACGAGCGCAGTGATCGTGCTCGTCGAGGAGCCGTCACCGGGGATCGTCGCGGCGGAGCTCGAGACCGTCACCGACGAGACGCCCGCGGTACCGCCGCTGCCGCTTCCAGGCGGCTGAAACGCGTTGTTGTCACTGCCGCCGCATGCGACGAGCGCAAGCGTCACGAGCATCAATGAGACTGTTCTAAACATGCTACACCCTGATTCGATCGCCAGCTGTCAGGCAGGCTTCAGTAAACGTTGACGCCTTCGCGAAGGATCTTCGGCGTAATGAAAATCAACAGCTCATCTTTGTCGTTCTTCTTCGTCGTCGTCTTGAAAAGATTCCCGACCACCGGGATGTCGCCCAGGTAAGGAATCTTGCTGGTGGTATCGCGGCGCTCCGTCTCCAGGATGCCGCCGAGCACGACGGTTTGTCCGTCATTGACGAGCACCTGGGTGGTGATCTCACGCGTGTCGATCGAAGGAACGTTCGCGCCGCCGGAAGTCACGACGATCGTGCCAACGCTCTCCTTCTTCACATCGAGATCGAGAATGATGCGATTGTCCGGCGTGATCTGCGGAGTGACCTTCAGGGACAACACGGCCTTCTTGAACTGCACCGTGGTGGCGCCGCTCGAGGCCGATTCCTGATAGGGAATCTCGGTGCCCTGCTCGATCGTGGCTTCCTTCTGATTCGCCGTGATCACACGCGGGGATGAGATGACCTCACCACGATCTTCCGCCTGCGCAGCGGTCAGCTCGAGGTCGACGAGATAGTTCGATCCGAGCAGCGCGAAAGCGATGCTGCCCGCAGGGTTCGCGACCGGCAGATTCACGTTGTAGCGGCTGTTGGCCGCAGTTCCGCCGGGCACGGTCACCGGGAAAGGCGAGCCGGTGCCGCTGCGAAGATTCGTGAGTCCGGAGCTCGCAATCGTATCCGTCGCGGTGGCGGTGCCACTGGTCGAGAACAGGCCGTTCGAGCCGTTCTTCTGCACGGCTGTCCAGCCTGCGCGGGTGCCCAGCTCGCGCGAGAAGTCATCGTTGACGATGACGATGCGCGCCTCGATCAGAACCTGACGGACGGGAATATCGAGCGTCGCGACCAGCCGGCGGATATCGGCAATGCGATCGGCCGTGTCCTGCAGGAGTAGCGTATTGGTGCGCTCATCGACCGCGACGCTGCCGCGGGTCGAGAGGAGCGAGCCGCCCTGCGACTTGATGAGATCGGCCATGTCCTGCGCTTTCGCGTAGTTGACCTGCAGGTAGTCCGACCGAAGCGGCGCAAGCTCCTGGATATCCTTGCGCGCGGCGAGGTCCGCCTTCTCGCGTGCCGCCAGCTCTTCGGACGGCGCGACGATGATGACGTTGTCCTCGCGGCGCTTGTCGAGACCCTTGGTGCGCAGGACGATGTCGAGCGCCTGATCCCACGGCACGTTCTGCAGCCGCAGGGTGACGTTACCCTGGACGCTGTCGCTGACCACGATGTTCTGGCCACTCGCATCCGCGAGAAGCTGCAGCACCGCGCGCGTCTCGATGTCCTGGAAATTCAGCGTGAGCCGCTCGCCGGTGTACACGCGCTTCTCTTCCTGCGCGACAGCGGCTTTGCGCTGCGGCTGGATCTCGACGACGTATTGATCGTCCGATTGATACGCGAGCTGCTCGTACTCTCCGTTCGCGCTCACGACGAGACGCGTGCCGTCATTGGCACGGGTGACGTCGAACGAGGTGACCGGCGTGCCGAAATCCGTGGCGTCGTAGCGCCGCATCAGATTGCGCGGGAGATCCGCACCGGCGAAATCGACCACCACCTGATTTCCAACCTGACGAAGGTTGATCGGCGTATGCGGGTCCGTAAGCTTCACGACGATTCGGCCGGCGCCATCGGCACCGCGACGAAAGTCGATACTGCGAATCGCGCGGACGTCGGAGCCCGGCGCTGCGCTGCTCTGCACTGGAGGCGCGCTCGGCTCCGGAGCCGCACCTGAGGCGTTCGCCTGCGCCACCGCTGCGGCACCGGCAGCGGGCTGCACCGCATTTCCGATCGTGACGACGATGTCGTTACCGCTCACGTGCGTGTCGTAAGGCACCAGCTTGTCCAGATTCAGGACCAGACGAGTGCGGTCCTTCGCTTCGGCCGCCACGATGGTTTCGACACCGGCGGAGTGCACGTCGATGCGGCGCGAAGGCAGGCCCACCGTCGTATTCGGCAGATCCAGGGAGATGCGTGCCGGATTGTCGATGGTGAACGAGAGCGGCTGCGGCGCGGGCGATGCCATGCGCAGTGTGAGCTGCACCGTCTGTCCCGGCAGCGTCTGCACGTCGATCGCTTTGAGCTGGTTGCCCTCTGTGTCGGCCGCGCGTGCAGAAGCCCATGCGCCCACCATGATTGCGGCGGCGGCGCACCCGAGTAACCACCCGAGGGATCTGATGATCCGGTTCGACGGGCTATTGCGTTTCATTGCAGCGGAACTCCCTGGGTATCGATCGATTATTCGTTCAGCGCGAGGCCTGCGGGGCGCTCAATGTAGCCGCCGAGCCCGTCCGGAACGATTTCGATCAAACTGATCTTCGATGAAGAGACATCGGTGACTTTGCCATCGTTTTGACCGAGGTGATTCCCCGGAGCCACGCGATGCACGAGACCGTCTTTCGTTTGTACGAGACCAAAGGTCTGGCCGTTCAACTTGAGCGTGCCGACCATCTTCAAAGTATCGAGCGAGAACTGCTCAAGGAATTCGCGGTTGCGCTTGGAATCCGGCCGCACGTTCTGCGCAGCCCCGCCGGGGGCACTCGGCAGAAAGGGCGAGCGCATCGTGTTCGCCGCATAGGTGAAAGTCTCGTAAGGCTTCACCTCGGGCAGCGGCTCGACGCGTCCGCCTGGCTGCTTCTTCGTATCCTCGATGAAGCGCGAAAGGTCATCATCGGCGCTCGAGCACGCCGTCAGTGCGATGAAGCCGGCGCAGCCTGCGGCCGTCAGGAGCTTGCCGAAACGGAATCGTGAGTTCATGTGCCTGCGCCGCCTGCGCGCTGCTGAGCCTGCTCTTTACGCCGCTCCGCCTCGGAGGCAGCGACCTCTTCCTCATCGAGGTAGCGATAGGTCTTCGCCGTCAGATCGAGCGTGAGCTGATCGTACTGGTCCTTGGAATCGCTTTTGATCTCGATGTCGTGAAGCGTGACGATGCGCGGGAGAGCTGCGATGCCGCTCACGAACTGACCGAACTGGTGAAAGCTCCCGGACAGGCGGATCTTGATGGGCAGCTCCGCATAGAAGTCTTTCTTCTGTTCCGGCCCCGGCTGGAAAAGCTTCTCCTGCAGGCCCGCGGCCAGACCCGTCTGGGAGATATCGACCAGAAGGTTAGGAACTTCTGTCTTGCCGGGTAGCTGACGAAGCATGGCGCCGAACGAGCGCTCGATGTCACGCAACTGCTGTTTGTAGACGTCGAGGTTCACTGCCTTCGAATGTTTGGTCGAGAACTGCTCGCGAAGCTGCTGCTCCGTGCCCTGGAGCGATTCGAGCTCGGGCTTTTTCTGCTGCCAGACGAGCACGTAGCTGAGAATGAGCGAGAGGAGGATCAGCCAGCCCACTGCCGCGCCGACGCGGAAAGGGAGAGGCCAGCGTCCCGGATCCCGAGGATCGAGCGCGCGCAGTTCTTCAAGGACGTTCATCAGGGCGATCCTCGCCGCGCGACGGCATTGCCGGGCGGTTGCTGCGTGTCCGCGGCACCCGCGGTACTCACCTGATCGGCGTAGAGCGTGAAACTTGCGCCGAGCTGCTGACCCTGCTTGGTCTCGACGACCTCGAGCTCGGGATTCTTAAGCCACTCGGAGGAATCGATGTTGCGCATGAAGGCCGAGACACGTGTGCTCGACTGAGCGACGCCCTCGAACTTCAACCGCTTGTCTGTTTGTTTGACGCTCGTGAGATACGCGCCATCCGGGAGCGTGCGGACGATCTCATCGAACACGTGCACGATCTCCGGCCGCGAGCGCTGGAGCTTCTCGATGATGTCCATGCGCGCGATGAATTTCTGCTTCGCGCTCTCGAGGTTGTTGATCTCCTCGATCTGCTTGTCCAGCTGCGCGATCTGGTCCGTGAGGAGCTGATTGCGGCGCTCCTGGGCGGCGATCATCGAGTTGAACAGCAGATACCCCACAAAGGTCAGGGCGATCGCGCCGATGGTGGCGCCACCGAGCGAGATCATGAACCGGAGCTTGCGCTCGCGGCGTTGCTCTTCGCGCCAGGGTAATAGGTTTATACGCGGCATATCAGTCGAAGCTCCGCAGGGCGAGACCGCAGGCCGTCAGGAGCGCCGTGGCATCGCGCTGCACGGCCTGAGCCTTGGCGCGCGAGGAAAGTTTCATCTGACCGAGAGGATCGCCCTTCTCGGCGGAAATGCCGACGCGGCTCGAGATGACATCCGCCACGCCCGGGATGTTCGCGCAACCGCCGCACACGAGGATTTTTTCCGGCTGCTCGCGGCCCGATCCGGAGGCGAGATAGAACTGGAGCGACCGGCTCACCTGCTGAGTCATGTCGTCGGTGAAGGGATCCAGCACTTCGGATTGATAGTTTCCCGGAAGTCCGCCTTCCTTCTTCGCGCGGCCGGCCTCTTCCATGGACAGACCGTAGGTCCGCATGATCTCTTCGGTCAGCTGCTGGCCGCCGAAAGCGAAGTCGCGCGTGTAGACGACTTTCAGATTCCGCAGAACGCTGAAGGTGGTGCTGCTCGCGCCGAAATCGACGACAGCGATGGTGCGATCGATACCGCCATCGGGCATCTGGTGCGTCATCAGCTTGCAGGCGTTCTCGAGCGCGAACGCTTCCACATCGACGATGCGCGGCGTCAGACCCGCAGCGGTGACCGCAGCCTGGCGCTGATCGACGTTCTCGGTGCGGGTTGCCACCAAGAGGACGTCGTTGGTCTCACTGTCTTTCTCCGATGGGCCGAGCACTTCGAAGTCGTAGCTGACCTCGTCCATCGGAAAGGGGATGTACTGGTCCGCCTGCATCTCGACCTGGGACTCGAGATCGCGCTCGCGAAGCGTGCGAGGCATCTGGATCACCTTCGTGATGGCGGCGTCTCCGCTGATGGCGATGGCGACCTCGCGGCTTTTTGCGCCGGCGCGCTTGATGGCGCGGCGAATGGCCTCGGCGACGGCTTCCGAATCAACGATCGCTTTCTCGTTGATGGCGTTTTGGGGCGTGGGCTCGGCCGCATAGGCCTCGACCCGGTATTCGCCACCGGCCATCGCAAGCTCGATGAGCTTCACCGAGGATGTAGTTATGTCAAGCCCGAGCAACGGGCGATACTTACGCTGGAAGAGGAGCAATTTTTACTTCCTTTTCAGTAAGTTACGCTCGAAAGAGCGCACCCCGCCGCAATTTGGGCGTCAATATATATCAGCGTAAAGTTAAATTGAACGTGAGAATGCTCACGAAACCGTGGCATTTCGCCAGCCACGGGCAAAAACCGTGGCGCGTGTCCGCTCCCGGTCAACGAAACCTTCGAGTCATGGTCCAATCAGTTCCCGAGGACGGTTCGCCTGCGAAAACGGAGGTACTTTGGGCGGCGGAGGATGTTCGACGGAACTGAGGTGCGATTCGCAGCGTTCCGCCGGCAACCCCGCTGTCGTAGGCACCTGTGTCCCGTAGACCGGAGGCTTTGCGTCCTCACCTTTCGGTGAGTTTGCCGATTCAAGCGCGGCTACTATGCATAGCGAGTGCTGAGCGCGCAAGCGAGTGGAGTGGGTTTCTGTGAAGCGGAATTACTTTCGGATCCTGGCGGCCCTGCTCGGTGGGGGTCTGCTGGCGATTGCCGGGGCGGCGCTGGGCGTGTCATGCCTCTATCTATATGTGGAGCCCGGGCTCCCCTCGGCCGATGCCATGCGCAAGGTCGAGCTTCAGGTTCCGCTGAGGGTATACACCCGTAGCGGGCGCCTGATTGCCCAGATCGGCGAGCAACGGCGCATCCCGGTCAGCTATTCGCAGATTCCGGCCATCGTGAAGCAGGGATTCCTCGCCGCGGAGGACGATCGCTTCTTCCAGCACCACGGCATCGATTACCCCGGCGTGCTGCGCGCCCTGTTCGTCAACATCGTCTCCGGGGATCGCGCGCAGGGCGCAAGTACCATCACGATGCAGGCGGCGCGCAACATGTTCCTCACGCTGGATAAGACGTGGCGTCGCAAGGTGCAGGAGATGTTCCTCACCGAGCGCATGGAGCGTGAATTCACAAAGGAGGAGATCTTCGGCCTCTACCTGAACGTCATCTTCTTTGGCCAGCGCTCCTATGGCGTCGCGGCTGCGGCGGACACGTTCTTCGGCAAGAGCCTCGATCAGCTCACCGTCGCGGAGGCGGCAACGCTCGCCGGGCTTCCGCAGGCGCCCTCGCGCTACAACCCGATCGTGAATCCGCATCTGGCGCAGGCACGCCGCACTTACGTGCTGCGCAGGATGACGGAGCTTCACTACATCGATCCCGATACGGCCGCCCGGGCGAACGCAGAGCCGGTCGTTGCGAGGACGCATGCGCCTCGCTCCGACGTCGAAGCGCCGTACGTTGCGGAGATGGCGCGCCTCGAGGTGCGGCGGCGCTACGGTGCGGCGGCGGAATCTTCCGGATATCGGGTGTTCACGACGGTCGATGATCGTCTGCAGGCTGCGGCCAACCGCGCTCTGCGACTGGGATTGCTCGAGTATGACCGGCGCCACGGCTGGCGAGGTCCGACGGCGCACGTCGATCCCGAGAAGCCTTCCGGCTTCGTACCGGCGCTCGAGGAGTACTCGCAGATCGGTGTCCTCGTTCCGGCCGTCGTCACGCGCGTCGATCAGAAGTCCGCGCACGTGCTGATCAAACAAATGGGAGACGCAAAGATTGATTGGGACGGCATGTCGTGGGCGCGCAAGCCCGTGCGCGCGGACGTCCTCGGGCCCGAGCCCAAAGCCGCGAGCGAGATCGTCGCCCCTGGAGACATCGTCTACGTCATCACCAATGGCGAGGGCACGGCGCAGCTCGGCCAGATTCCGGAAGCACAGGCCGCGCTCGTGGCCATGAATCCGTCCGACGGCTCGATCGCGGCGCTCGTCGGCGGCTTCGACTACTTCTCCAACAAATACAATCGCGTCACGCAGGCCCATCGCCAGCCGGGCTCCGGCTTCAAGCCCTTCCTGTATTCCGGCGCGCTCGAGGATGGCTTCACGCCGGCCTCCGTGATTCTCGATGCGCCCGTCGTGCTGGATGAGGCGGGCCTCGAGACGGCGTGGCGGCCGGAAAACTCAGGCGGAAACTTCCGTGGACCGATGCGTTTGCGCGAGGCGCTGGTGCAGTCACGCAACCTCGTATCGATCCGTATCCTGCGCCAGCTCGGCACGTCCTACGCGATCGATTACGCCTCACGCTTCGGCTTCGAGAAGGCCGCGATGCCGAACAATCTGACGCTTGCGCTGGGCACGATGCAGGCAACGCCGCTCGAGGTGGCAACCGGCTACTCGGTGTTTGCCAACGGCGGATTCAAGGTGTCGCCGTACTTCATCGATCGCATCATCGGACCCACCGGCAAGGAGGTGCTGCGCGCCGAGCCGCGGATCGCATGCCCCGATTGCGATATACCTCCCGCGCCGCCTGTGAATGAAACCGAAGCGGCGAAGGCGGTCCTCACGGCAAACAGGCCGGGTGAGCCGGTCGCCGGATCGACAGCGAGCGAGATTCCCCTCGATCCGCAGCAGATCAATTCGATGCACGGACAGGGGTTTCTGCCGGCGAACGAAGTTGCACCGCGGGTGATCTCGCCGCAGAACGATTATCTGATGCGCGACATGATGTCCGAGGTGATCACCCATGGCACCGGGCGACGCGCGCTTGCGCTCGGCCGTCCCGACATCGCGGGCAAAACCGGTACGACGAACGAGGCACGCGACGTCTGGTTCAACGGCTTCACGTCGGACCTCGTGGCGACGACGTGGGTCGGCTTCGACCAGGAGCGCTCGCTCGGCGACTCGGAGGAAGGCGCCCGCACCGCGCTCCCCATCTGGATTCACTTCATGCGCGAAGCGCTCCGCGGAGTACCCGTCAAACGTCAGACCATGCCGGAAGGACTCGTTACGATGCGGATCTCGCCGACGACGGGGCAGCTCGCAAGCGCGGAAAATCCCGATGCGATTCTCGAGACCTTCGACGCGAATCATCTGCCGGCCAGCGCCGCGGTGGCGGGGGACGGCAACCTGCCCGCCGAGACTCCGGAGGAGCGCGCGGCGAGCGATGCGATTTTCTGACAGGGAGACGCGGCCCTCATGAGCAAGCGATTGCCCGGCCGGGCGGATAACCTGCGGCGTGCGCTTGCCCAGGAGGCTGCCCGGATCATGGCCGAGCATGGAATCCACGATTTCCTGCTCGCCAAGCGCAAGGCAGCGGAGCGCTTCGCCGTCGAGGATGCCGGCGCACTGCCGAAAAACGTCGAAGTGGAGGCCGCGCTCGCCGAATATCAGCGCCTGTTTGGAGGCGAGGCTCATGCTGAGACCCTTCAATCCCAGCGCCGCACGGCGCTCGATGCCATGCGGCGGCTATCGGAGTTCGCACCCAGGCTCGTCGGACCGGTATTGAACGGCACGGCCACGGCGCACTCGGAGATTCAGCTGCACCTCTTCACGGACTTCGCCGAATCCGTGGCCATCAAGCTCATGGATGCGGGGATTCCGCATGAGATCATGGAGAAGCGCACGCGCATGGATCCGTCGCGTGTGCTGAGCATGCCGGGCGTGCGCTTCGCGCTGAACGGGCATGAGATCGAGGCGACGGTGTTCCCGACGGACGGTATCCGGCAGGCGCCTGTCAGCCCGGTGGACGGAAAGCCCATGCGGCGCGTGGACGCCGATGAGCTCGAAGCCCTGATCGAATACGACGCCTAGCGGCTAGCGCTTCGCGACCTCGACGTAATCGCGGCGCGTCGCGCCTGTATAGAGCTGGCGCGGACGCCCGATCCGCATGTGCGGATCCGAGATCATCTCCTGCCAGTGCGCCACCCAGCCGACGGTGCGTGCAACCGCGAACATAACCGTGAACATCGAGCGCGGAATGCCGATCGCGCTATAGATGATGCCGGAATAGAAATCCACGTTCGGATAGAGCTTGCGCGAGACGAAGTACTCGTCCTTGAGCGCAATCTCCTCGAGGCGCAGCGCGAGCTCGAACAGCGGATTGTCCGATTTCCCGAGCTTTGCGAGCACCTTGTGGCACATCGCGCGAATGATCTTGGCCCGCGGATCGAAGTTCTTGTAGACGCGATGGCCGAAGCCCATGAGCCGGAAGTGACTGGACTTGTCCTTCGCCATCGCCAGGTACTTGGGAATGTTCTCGACGGTGCCGATCTGCTCGAGCATCGCGAGCACGGCTTCGTTCGCGCCGCCGTGCGCCGGACCCCACAGCGCCGAGACGCCCGCGGAGATGGCTGCATACGGATTCGCACCCGTGCTGCCAGCGAGGCGCACAGTGGATGTGCTGGCGTTCTGCTCGTGGTCCGCATGCAGGATGAAGAGCAGATCGAGCGCCTGGGCGGCCACCGGATCCACCTGGTACGGCTCGCACGGCACTGAGAAGAACATGTTGAGCATGTTCGAGCAGTAGTCGAGATCGTTGCGCGGGTAGATGAATGGCTGGCCGAGCGCGTGCTTGTGAGCCGCTGCCGCGATCGTCGGGATCTTGGCAATGACCCGATGCGCGAAGATCTCCCGATGGCGCGGGTTATAGATGTCCATCGTGTCGTGGTAGAACGCGGACATCGAGGCCACCACCGCCGACACCATCGCCATCGGATGCGCGTTGTGATGGAAGCCGTTGAAGAAACGCAGCAACGTTTCATTGATCATCGTGTGATGACGGATGTTCCGCGTGAATTCATCGAGCTGCGTCTTGCTCGGAAGCTCGCCATGCAGAAGCAGGTATGCGACTTCCGTGAAGTTGCTGCGCTCCGCGAGCTGCTCTACCGGATAGCCGCGATACAGAAGCACACCGGCATCGCCATCGATGTAGGTGATCTTGCTGTCGCAGGCGGCGGTGACGCCGAAGCCGGGATCATAAGTAAAGACGCCCTGCTCCGCGGCGATCTGCGCGATATCAACCACCGACGGCCCGATGGTCCCTTTGCGCAGCGGCAAATCAAGGGTTTTTCCAGACTGGCGCTCGACGAGCTCGAATTTTTTTTCCGTCATTAGACCCGTTCCTGAACTCTCGCGTGCGATGGTTCGCGAGAAAAGCTCTTCAGGTTAGCGCGTGCCTCGTGCAGGCGCAAACAGCCGCACTCACGCGCAGACGCTCGAGAAGCAATGACATGACACTTGCGCGTCACGCATCGCGAAGCGTGACAATCAGCGCGCGCCGGCGCTCGCGTATTTCTTGCGGAACTTGTCCACGCGGCCCGCCGTGTCCACGATCTTCTGCTTGCCCGTGTAGAACGGATGGCAGTTCGAGCAGACTTCAACGTTCAGATCATGGCCGAGCGTCGAGCGCGTAGGGAATGTGTTCCCGCACGTGCAGGTCACGGTGATTTCTTTGTAGTCGGGATGAATGGACTCTTTCATGACGCATCTACCTCGGAGGGCGCGCGAGCATAGCGGGACAATCGCGCATCCTCAAGAGTTGGGTCAGGAGTCGTCCGTTCAAGTGTCCGCCCCATGGCGAAAGGCAGCGCTCTGGTCTTCCCTTATCCACAGAAGCTGTGGATAAGTCTGTGGACGGTAAAACCCGAGCGGGTAAAAAACGCGGGCAATATTGCATATTTATTACCTTGGCTAAAAAATGACCATGGTATTTCATGCTTACGAATCATGTACTTGCGGACGGCATATCTAGAATTTTGGGTGGTATCGAGCGTATCTGACTCATTTCACGAAATGGCCCCTGGAGGCTGTGAATAATCACGAGCGCTCGGGCAGAAAACGCGTCAATAAGTCGTTCAGAAACAGAAGGCCCCGCGCGCTCGCGCGCCATCCCGACGGCCCGGACGCAACCACTTTCCAGCACAGTGGGATCCGAAGCTTGGAATTCACGTGACTTGAAGTCGCGGC
>JADMIO012736346.1_pt1 | contig 75242 bp, 32 predicted proteins | sample 8958161 | NCBI WGS metagenome assembly JADMIO01 (sample SAMN16585339, study PRJNA669376) | soil metagenome | isolation source: Crop rotation soil | place: USA: Cullars Rotation, Alabama | collected 2011 | reverse complement strand
CGCGACAACTTGTCCACGTGGAATTCTAAGCTTAGGATCCCAATGTGCTGGAAAGTTGCAGCGGCTGTAATTGGCGGCACCAGCTTATCGGGCGGCAAGGGTACCGTAATTGGCACACTGGCTGGTATACTTATTATAGGTTTACTGAACAATATCTTTGGCCTGCACGGTATGCAAAAAGATTTTCAGCTTATACTTAAAGGTGTGATAATAGTGGTAGCTGTATCGCTGCAACGAAAAGATACGGATTAATTAACCTGTTTAATTAGATTAGCGTACTTCAAACATAGCCTATGCGGAATTGTACTTACCTATTAGTATCGCTATTACTTACCCTTGCTTCATGTAATAGTCCGTCTTCCAAAACCGATAAGAAGAAGTTTGTTGTAGGCTTCTCGCAGTGCAACACCGCCGAGCCATGGCGCGATGCGATGAATAAACTAATGACTGCCGAGGTAGCTAAATACCCCGATATGGAATTGGTTATCTCCGATGCCCAACAGGACAATGCTAAGCAGGTTGCTGATATGGAGAACTTTATTCAAAAGGAAGTTGATCTGATAATGATTAGTCCCAATGAAGCAAAGCCGCTAACGGCCGTTGTCGAAAAGGCATTTAAAGCAGGTATACCTGTGGTGGTAATTGACCGGAAGGTATTGACCGACCAATACATTACTTTTATTGGAGCCAACAATTATAACATTGGAGTAGCGGCAGGTAAGTATGCTGTAAAGTTGCTGAACGGTAAAGGCAATATTGTAGAGATATGGGGCCTGAAGGGCAGTACACCTGCAAAGGAGCGGCACGATGGCTTTTTGAAAGGAATAGAAGGCAACCCGGATATGAAGATAATTTACGACCAGGACGGCGCGTGGTTGCGGGGTAACGGTAAGGATATTATGGAGAATGCTTTGCAGCGGTTCGAGAAGATTGATTTGGTATATGCCCATAACGATCCTATGGCCATAGGCGCTTACCTGGCCGCCGAAAATGTAAAACGCAATAAGGAGATGCACTTTTTAGGTATTGATGGCCTTGGCGGACCGGAAGGTGGAATACAAGCCGTAGCTAACGGACAACTGGATGCCACTTTTCTTTACCCTACCGGTGGTGATGTAGCTATCCAAACAGTACATAAGATATTGAAAGGGGAAAAGGTGGAAAAAAATATAGAGCTGGAGACGAAAACTATTGATAAAGCTACTGCAAGCAATTAAGTATGAAGAAGGGTTTCTTTTTGGTTCTGTTTGCTACTCTTTGCACTTATTCAAATGCTGCGAAGGTGGACACGCTTTACATTACCAGCAAGTCCATGAATAAGCGTATACCCAATGTGGTTATTACGCCTGATAGTTATAAAAGCCCCAATCAGAAATTTCCGGTAATGTACTTGCTACATGGCGCTTACAGCGATTTTGCCTATTGGGTACACGCATCGCCGGAGTTATTGACTTTTGCCGACCGGTACAACATGATGATAGTTTGCCCCGATGGCGACACTACCAGTTGGTATTTCGATAGCCCGGTTGACAAAACAATGCGTTATGAAACCTATGTAACAAAGGAATTGGTTGGCTTTATTGATTCTGCTTATCACACAAGGGCAAATAAGGAAGGCCGGGCTATAACCGGCTTAAGTATGGGCGGGCACGGGGCCCTGTACCTCACCTTCCGTCACCAGGATATTTGGGGTGCCTGTGGCAGTATATGCGGCGGTGTTGATTTCCGCCCGTTTCCTAACCGGTGGGAAATTGCAAAGTGGTTGGGCCCTTATGCCACTAATGCCGATAACTGGGAAAAGAATACGGTGATTAATTTATTGTATTTGCTGGACAACAGTGCTCCCAAAATTATTTTCGATTGTGGAATAGATGATTTTTTTTACGACGGTAACAAACGTCTGCACCAGGAAATGCTTCAACGAAAAATTCCTCATGATTATACCGAACGTCCGGGCAAACATGACGAAAAATACTGGACTAACGCCATTAAATACCACGTTGTATTCTTCAATGAATTCTTTCAACAAAAACCTAAACCCTAAAAGCCATCTATATGAAAGCAAGACTTCTGCTCGTTTTATTAGTAACGATTACTGCGGTAAGAGCCCAGGATAAGTTCAACGGCCTTGGCGTAAACATTGGTAACCTCTATCGCCTGTCCGATGCTAAAACGCGCTCTATTAGTCCGGAGAACTTTAAAGGCGCAAAAGGTGAAGCCGGAAAAGCAACAACCGGTACCGGTGAGCAGGCCGCCCGCGACCTGGGCCAGGGTTGGAAGATCAGTCCCAGTGTAATTATAAAATCCAAAACTACTTTTACCATTGCCGAAATTGATGGGCCGGGTTCCATTCAACATATCTGGATGACACCTACCGGCAACTGGCGTTATTCCATTCTCCGCTTTTATTGGGATGATGAAGCTACACCTTCGGTTGAAGTACCGGTGGGTGATTTCTTTGGAATGGGTTGGGGTAAATATTCGCCTCTTAAATCGTTGCCGGTTTGTGTAAATCCCGGTAGTGCCTTTAACTGTTACTGGCCTATGCCTTTTCGCAAGAAATGCAAAATAACCATGGAGAACATTGACGAGAAGGATATGGTGCTCTATTACCAGGTGGATTACACCTTAACCGATGTGCCAGGGGATGCCGGGTATTTCCATGCGCAATACCACCGCACTAACCCACTGGGATATAAGCAGAATTACACTTTGGTAGAAGGCATTAAAGGAAAAGGACAGTACGTGGGCACCTACCTTGCGTGGGGTGTACATAATAACGGCTGGTGGGGCGAAGGAGAAATTAAGTTTTACATGGACGGCGATAAAGACTTCCCTACCATATGCGGTACAGGTACAGAGGATTACTTCTGCGGCTCATACGACTTTGATACCCGCCAGAAGAATGCGGCAGGGGTGGAGGTAACGGACTATACTGAATTTAATACGCCATACACCGGTTTGCACCAGGTAATTAAAGGAGACGGGCATTACAGTGTATCGCAGCGCTTTGGTTTGTACCGGTGGCATATTGCCGACCCAATACGTTTTGAAAAGGACCTACGGGTAACCATACAGGCTTTAGGCTGGCGCGATGGCGACCGGTACTTGCCTTTGCAGGATGATATAGCTTCTACTGTGTTCTGGTATCAAACCGAACCACACGCGGCTTTCCCTAAACTGCCATCTAAAGATGAGTTGGAGGTAAAGTAATTATCTGCACAAAAAGAAACGCCGGTTGTATATGCAACCGGCGATCCTGGTCAAGTCTTTTGTTCTTACCGCGCCCCTGCTTTAGCTTCAGCGGTTGTTGGGTCAATGATATTGCTAACCTCGGTAACCGAGTTAGCCGGGAAACCGCTCTTTTGGGCGTGCTCGCGCACCATCTCGGCGTTAGGGGCTATGTAAACGCAATAGATTTTATCGCCGGCTACATAGCTGTGTTTCCATTGTATTTGCGAGCCCATTTGCGAAAGCACCCCGCAGGATTGCTGGGAGATTGCCTGTAGTTTTTCCGGTGTAAACTGGGATGCGCCGGGTATTTCACGCTCTATGATATATTTTGGCATAGCATTAGTTTTAAGTGATTTAATAGTACCTAAAGTTAAGACCTTTAAGCGGAAAGAAGAATGTTTTTGCCCGTGCAGTTGTTAAAAAAAGCAACCTCATAAAAATAAAAAAGCCCCGTTTTTAGCGGGGCCTTTTAAGCTTTAAAGGAATGTTAGTTTATGTCAACATGACCATCAACCGCAATGTCGCTGTAGCCACCAAAGTCTACAGAGAACCAATCAAGCAGACAGTAGTCAAGTACACCCGGGTCAACATAAAACAGGTTGCCAATTTGGGCCGCAGGAGCATTTGCCGAACGACCGTTATCCCTCAACTTGACGATAAAGTAATTGCCCACCGCAAAGTATTGAGGCAGGCCCCCATCATTTATTACTTTGGTTATTTTGACGCGGCATATTGCTTCATTTCCCATTACCTGTAAGCAAGCTGGAGTAGCTTCAAAAGTAAAACCACCGCTGTTGAAGTAGAACGAGCCGTGCACCCCACCGTTGTTTTGGGTTACATTGCACTGCAAGCCAATAGAATGGTCAGGGTACCTCAACATACCCATTAGTTGGTGAGGAGTAACTGTTTTGCCGCTCACCGAATTGTTATTGGTAGCCTGGGTTTGATCGATAGATAAGGTAACAACGTTGGTTGAAACTTTTGCGTTGTCAATTTTTAATTGCAGCGCTTGTTGATTGAGACCGGTAGCGTGGTTTGAACCGGGTTTGGTGTCATCGGCTTTTTTACAACCGAACAGTAACACAAAAAGGCCAAGGACGAGTGTAACTTTTTTCATCGTTTTGTTTTTAGTGGTTAGGAAATGGTATCTTAACAAATGTAATTTTATTAAATGAAATAAAAGAAAAAATTTAAGCTTAATTTGATATTGGTTTTTATAGCAATTTTCATGGATTGATAACAGTCGTGTAAAGGCTATGACCGGCCTAAAAGGGAGGATGTTAGTATCTATCCATTCCTTCCATGGAAAACGTTTCTTTTGCAACATGGATTCAGTTACCCACTTGGTTTTAGGGGCGGCAATAGGCGAGGTTACCCTGGGAAGGAAAATAGGCTATAGGGCGGCCATAATAGGCGCTATAGCCGATACCGTTCCCGACCTGGATGTATTTGGAAGCTTTTTTACCCACGATGAGATGACTAAGCTGCTAATACATCGCAGCTATACGCATTCTGCCTTTATAGGGGTTCTGTTGGCCTTACCGCTTGCCTGGATAACGTATGTCATTTTTAAGCGGCGGATACCATATAGCCGATGGTACCTGCTATGGTGGCTGGGCCTGTTCAGCCATGTTATGCTCGACTCATGTACCACCTATGGCACCCAACTGTTTTTACCCTTCACCCATGTGTTGGTAGGTTTTAATAACATTAATGTGCTCGACCTGGTTTTCACTATACCGTTTTTGATATTGGTTATTGTAAGCCTTTGCTACCGTAAGGAGAACCCGCTTAGCCGTCGGTTTGCGTGGGCTGGGCTTACCTATGCCTTGCTGTATATTGGCGGAAGTTTCATCAATAAGTACAACATCCACCATCATTTCGAAAGCGAATTAAAGAGGCAGAATATACCTGCACAGTCACTATATACCACCCCCGGTTTTATGAGCAACTTTTTGTGGGGGGGTATTGCCATGAACAACGACAGCCTTTGGTTAGGTGAATATTCTGTCTTTCAAAAGAACGATGAGGTACAATGGGCCGGTTACCCCCGTAACACACAGTTGGTAGAGAACCACCCCGATAAACGCAGCACCGGTATAATTACCTGGTTCAGCCAGGGTAAATCCTTTGCCCTTCAAAATGGGGATACACTTAAAATATATAACGCCAAATGGGGGCGCGGTGATTTCCGTTACACCGCACCGGATGACGCATTGCCATTCCATTACGAGATATACCCTAACGGCAATGGTTGGAAAACCGATTTTGTGCGCCGCAATTTTACCTCGCAGGATTTTAAAACCGGCATTGGCGCTTTATGGAAAAGGGCGCTGGGTACATATAAGTAGATTGCGGATTTAACCTAATCCCCTCACTGCTTTATAAACTTCACCACTTCCCGCGTTTTTAAATCCTGGATAAAATAAACCCCTGCGCTTGAACCTGGCAATTGCATTAAGTAACCGGTAGTTGTTTTGGTATAGTGCGGTTGGTATATTCTACCCATTATATCGCTTACAATAAGTTCGGTTGTCTCTACGCTGCAATGTATTTCGCAAATAGTACAAGGATTTGGCGTTACACGTAACTGCCCACCGGTTATAGGTTCCATACCTGTTGGCACACTTAATACCTTGTGGCTTGAATCTACTCCACAGTTGTTGGTTACATACAGCGTTACGGTAACAGAGCCGCTGCCTTTGTAAGTATGGGTTGGGTTAACATCGGTGGAGCTATCCCCATCTCCGAAATACCATTTATAGCTGGTTGCATTGGTGGATGTATTGGTAAAAGTGTAATCGCGGCTATTGTGATTTTCTGTAAAGCCTGCTTTTGGATTTTCACCTTCACTGGCAGTTACTGGCATTGAAACCGAATAACAGCCAAAAGAATTAATCACAGTATCGGAATAGGTGCCAGCATCACTGATGACAATAAACGAATCGGTGCCGCCGGTTGACCAATGATTTTCGGTTGTAGCGCTTGAATAAATAGTATCGGTAGTATTGGGGCAAATAACAATTGAACCGGTTTTGCTTAGTACAGGTACATCGGGATTTGCGTTTACAAATACCATAACCGGATCTGAAAAGGTAAAGCAATTAACGTTACTCTTTACAGTATCGATGAATGTTCCACCGGATGAGGTTTTTATTGAAGTAGTGTTTTCCTTTGTGCTCCAATAATTGTTCTGGCTTGAGCTGGAGGTTAATTGGGCGCTTTGTCCATCGCAAATGTTAATAGGCCCTGCTGGCGTAATAACAGGCATGGATGGTTTCGGATCCGACTGAACATTAATAGAATTGGACCAGGTGGTACAGCCATTTACCAAACGGATAGTGTCTGTATAAGTACCACTTACCCGTACCTTAATGCTTTTGCTGGTATCGCCGGTTGACCAGAAATGCGGTATTGGCGAACTTGTGGTTAGGGTAACGCTATCACCGGTACAAAAAGCCTCCGGGCCCGACTGGGTTACTACCGGTACCGCTGGGTTAGGGGTAAAATTCATTTTTACGGTATAAGGCAAAGGGCTGCTGCGATTGTAATAATCGGAAACCCTCATAAAATAGTTGCCGGGGGCAAGGTCAATATTTAAAGTCTGGTCGCCGTTAATGTTTGTAGTAGCGGCCACGTGGGCAGTATCTTTGGCATTATAAAGTGCTATATAGTAGTTGCGGCCTGATACCTGGGTAAGGTTAGCTATTAATTTACCGCACCATGGGGTCGAGAATTTATAGTAATCAAGGTCGCCGGTGGGGCTACGCTGGTCGTTATATCCGCGTATTTCAGCTACAATGGTACTGGTGTCCTGTATGGGGTATGCATCGGTAAATGTGTTATTGCATTCGTACCGGTCGCTGGTATCAAAGGCAACCATTAATGTGTAAGGTGTATTGCTTACCCGGTTGTAATAGTCGGTTATTTTTAAGTACCAATCGCCTGGGGCCGCTGCAATTTCAAAACTCTGATCGCCATTAATGTCGCTTATCTTTACCTGGGCCGCAGGGGTAGGGGCGGAGTAGGCGGTCATAAAGTAATTTCTTCCCGAAACCTGTTTCAGGTTAAACACTAAAGTGCCACACCGGTCCACATGTATCTTGTAATAATCTACATCGCCCGATGGGCTCACGAGGTTGTTAGAGCCCCAGATTTTAGCATCGAAGCTGGTGTTAGCCGGTATTTCACAAGCAGTGTTAAAGGTGTTATTGCATTCACAGGCATCGGTAGTATCTAACCCCAGGTTTAAAATATAGGGTACGTCGCTGGTACGGTTGTAGTAGTCGGCTATTTTTAAATAAACAAAACCCGGCGAGACCGGCAGTTGTATGGCCTGGTCGCCGTTAATGTCACTTTGTGCTACTACGCTATCACTGTTCGTAATATAATAAGCGGTAACAAAATAGTTGCGGCCGCTAACCTGCGTTAAATTAACTGTAAGGATACCACAGCGGTGGATAGCTACCTTGTAGTAGTCAACATCATTTACCGGGCTATGCAGTTTATTGCTGCCCCATATTTTGGCGGCAATGCTAATGTTATCGGGCACCGGGCTGGCATGTGCAAAGTCGTTGTTGCATTCATAATAATCAGTGCTATCTATGCCAATAACGAGCTTGTACGGCACATCGCTGGTGCGGTTGTAATAATCAGCCACCTTAATGTAAACATCGCCTGATGGAGGACTGATTTGCATATACTGGTCGCCATTAATGTCGGTTATGGCCAGTACGCTATCGGTGTTTGGTGCCGAGTAAGCTGTTAGGAAATAATTTCTGCCACCTACCTGCACCAAATGGAAGGTAAGTGTACCGCAGTGGCTTAAATGCACTTTATAAAAGTCTACATCTTTAACGCCATTGCTGCTTCCTTGTATTCGCGCTGTAATAGTAAGGCTATCGCCTACCGGGGTGGCAGTGGCAAATGTGTTATTGCATTCATAAAAGTCCAGTGAGTCTATCCACACTGTCAAGTAGTAAAGGCTGGCGCTAACGTGATTATAATAGTCGTCAATACGTATATATATGTCACCGGTTGCACCTGATAACTGCAATAGCTGGTCGCCGTTAATATCCGACCGGCCAATAAGGCTATCGGTATTAGGGGCGGAGTAGGCCAGTATTTCGTAATTGCGGCCACCTACCTGTTTAAGAAACAGGTTCAAGGTGCCGCAATGGCTCATATGTATTTTGTAATAATCCACATCATTAACCGGGCCGTTAGAACCTAAAATGCGGGCGGCAACCACGGTGCTATCGCTTATCGGGCTGGCGGTGGTAATGGTGTTATTACACTCGTAGAAATCCGTAGTATCAAGGTTTATATCAAGGGTGTATATGCCATTGCTGGTGCGGTTGTAATAATCCCTCAACTTAATATAAACATCACCTGTCGACCCCGTAACATCCAGTTGCTGGTCGCCGTTAATATCGCTACTGGCAATTAAACTATCCTCGCTGGGTCCCGAATAAGCAAGTATCTGGATATTACGGCCGCTTACCTGTGTTAGGTGCAGGCTTAGTGTACCACAACGGCTCATGTGTACTTTGTAAATATCAATATCCTGCACCGGTGAGTGCAGCGCATTGGTTCCGCGGATTTTACCGGTTATGGAAGCATGGTCGGGTACCAGGCTGGCAGTTGTAAAATCGTTATTGCATTCGTGCTGGTCTTCTGCATCGGTGCTTACGGTTAAGGTGTAAGGTGCAGTACTGGTGCGGTTATAGTAATCCCGGATTTTTAAATAAACATCCCCCGATGCAGGCGTCAACTCCAGTGTTTGGTCGCCATTAATGTCGCTGCTACCAATAATGCTATCGGGGTTAGGAGATGAATATGCCGTTATAAAATAATTGCGGCCACCTACCTGTTTTAGGTTTAATATTAGGCTGGCGCATTTCTTCATGTGTATTTTGTAATAATCAACGTCGTTGCCGAGCCCCTGTAACAAGTTTACGCCCATAATGTCGCCTTGCACCGAGGTGCTATCACTCAAATCGTAAGCTGTACCAAACGTGTTGTTGCATTCACTGGTGCCATATGGATCCATACTTGCCGTTAACCGGTAATAAGAAGCGCTGGTGTGGTTATAGTAGTCGGTAATACGAATGTATACATTGCCTGCCGGTGGAAATACCTCCAGGTACTGGTCGCCGTTAATATCACTGCTGCCAATCAGTGAGTCTGAACTGGGAGAGGAGTAAACGGAAATTTGACAATTGCGCCCCGGAATTTGGGTAAGGTTCAATACAAGTGCACCGCATTGGTTTAGGTGCAGCACAAAATAATCGGCATCGCCGATGGTTAATATTTGACCGGTGTCCACTACATTCAATTGAATAGTATCGGCACCGGTGAAGGTGTTGTTGGAAGGTTCGTGCTCCTGGGCAAAGGATACATACGAAACGAACAGGGTAATTAAGAGGGGTAATAATTTTTTCATGGTTCTACTTAGATTTTTCTAATCGCTAAAAATATGCGATTATTCGGAATAAGGAAAGAAAGTTAGGGGCTGTCTAAGCGGTAAATTATCAATGAAAAACAATCAAACTTTCACTTCCTTCCATTTTCCCTTCCGGAAAAAGTAAAAGGACATAACGGCGATAAATGTTTCGGCCACCGGTATGGCAATAAAGGCCCCGGTAATGCCTAGTTGCAGAACCTTTACCAGGAAATAAGCAAATGGTAACTGGAACAACCAAAACCCAACAAAGTAGATGATAGTGGGTGTGCGGGTATCGCCGGCGCCGTTCAGTGCTTGTGTCATAACCATACTGATGCCGTAAAAAACGTAGGCGGAACCGATAATCCTTAATGCTGTGGCGCCAATACTTACAATGGCCTCATCATTGGTAAAGAACCGGATAATGGGAGAGGAGAAAAATACAAACAGTATAGTAACAAGGAACATAAATGCCGCATTGTATTTGGCGGTAAGTACGGCGCTTTTTTCGGCGCGTTCTACCTGTTTGGCTCCTAAATTCTGGCCCACTAATGTGGCAGCTGCATTGCTTAATCCCCATGCCGGTAAAATAAAGAACACCACGTTGCGTATAGCAATCTGGTAACCTGCCGATGCCGTAGTACCACCGGTTAGCGCCACCAGCCTTGCAATCAAAATCCAGCTACCACTGGCAATTATGAATTGAAAAGTGGCAGGCCAGCCTATATCGATAATGGACCGGATTACGGGGCTATCCCACCCAAAATTTTTGCTGGTGAATTTTAAGATGCCATTACCTTTGAAAAGATGGTAGCACTGGTAAAGGACACCAGCACTGCGACCGGTTACCGTAGCAATAGCAGCGCCCTTTAATCCAAAAAAGTGGATGAAAACGGGGCATAGAAAGATATTCGTAATACTAGCTACCCACAAGCTGCGCATGGCCATTGCTGCATCGCCGGCACCACGAAAAATACCATTGATTAGAAATAACAGGATGATAGCCGTGCTGCCGCTGAACATAATCCTGGTAAAAATGGCGCCGTCCCTAACTACCGTTTCGCTGGCGCCCATAAGCGAAAGAATGTGAGGTGCAAAAATAACACCTGCTATGCTGGCTACCACCGACACTATTAAACCCACTAATAATGCCTGTGCGCCGGCGTGTGCAGCAGCAGCCGGCTCCTTTTCGCCTATGCGGCGCGCTACAATGGCGGTGGCTGCTGTGCTTAAACCAATGGCCACTGAATAGAGAATAGTGATAACCGATTCGGTAAGGCCAACCGTAGCAATGGCATTTTGCCCAAGCTTGCTTACAAAGAAAATATCAACCAAAGCAAATACACTTTCAAGGCTTAGCTCCAGTATCATGGGAATAGCCAATAGGAACACGGCTTTTTGAATACTGCCTTGTGTAAAGTCCTGCACCCCGCCGTTAAGCGACTGCCTGATAATGCTCCACGCGTTCCTGAAGTTTAATTTACTTTCCGCTGCCATTTACTTTATCAACTCTTCCATCTTATCAATCATTTGCAGCCAGCTTGGTAACGCCCCGGTTGTATTGGCAAGTTTTTCGGATACTGCCTGGTAAAGCGTTAATTTGGTTTTGCCCTGGTAATCGGTAAAGGTAATTATTACTTCTGTGCTTTGCGGCCAATCGGGGTTACCGCTGCAAGCGTGTTCGGGATTGCCGGGTGTTCCTTTCTCATCCGAAAGGGTAAGGGTACAAACAATCCGGTCGGGGCTTACTTCTTTATAAGTGCAAAGGCACCAGTTATCGCCAGAGTTAGCGCGCGGATCAAAAATGGAATACAATGCGGTTCCACCGGGCCGTATATCGGCTTTTGCGAATTTTACTTCACAGTTCCTGGGGGCAAACCATTTTGCCAATTGTTCAGGGTCTGTCCACGCTTTATAAACTATATCCCTTGGGGCATCAATAATGCGAGTAACAAAAACATAGCGATTGTCTTTTGAAGTTCGTTCGCTCAACCGGTCGAGGCTTTGGTTCCAGCCTTCGTTCATTCCAGCCAGTGCATCTTCCACTTCTGCAGAACGCTTCATTACCTCTACGTACAGAACCATTTTGGTTTTGCCGTTATCATTAGTAAAGGTTATGGTATTTTTGTTTTCCAGCAGCCATTCGCCCTGCTTGTTCTTAAACGCTCTTGCAAAAAATACCAGCCGCTCCGGTTCTTTAACTTCTACAAACTCTCCGCCCATTGGGTAAACAGTTCCATCCGGACCGGTCATATCAATGTATATACTTCCACCGGGCCTGGCATCTATTTCGCACACCGGGTTAGTGAAATCTTTCGGCCCCCACCATTTAGCCATTTGCTCCTTGTCGGTCCATGCTTTGAATACCAACTCTCGCGGGGCATCAAACACACGGGTAATAGTTAGCTGGTTAGGTACAACCGTGCTATTGCTTTCTTTTTTTCCTGCCATGGCTTTTCTTTTTATGGTTTAGGGTTTTCAAATAATCTTCCAGCGCATCAAACTTAGCATTCCAAAACTGCTTGTATTGCTCCACCCAATCCGATACTTCTGTTAGTTTTTCAAGCCGGGCTTCGCAATAGCGTTCGCGCCCCAGCTGGTTAATGGTTACAAGCCCGCACTCGGTAAGTATTTTAATGTGTTTTGATATGGCGGGCCTGCTTATATTAAAGTTATCGGCCACCGCATTCAGGTTCAGGTTTTGGTGGGCAATAAGGTTTATTATCTCCCGTCGTGTTGGGTCGGCTATTGCCTGGAAAACATCTCGTCTCATATATTGTTAGTTATTTCTTGAGCGTCGCCAGATACTCATCCAGTTGCTCGAAGCTACCGCCCCAACCCTGGTTCATACCGTCCAGTTGGCTTTCAAACATTTTCGCCTCTTCATCGCTTGGGTTTATAGGTATCCATGTAATGGTAACAGTGGTTTTGTTATTGCTTTCGTCTTTGAACTCGAAAATGGTATACATCTCTGCCGGCCAATTCGGCGAAAAAGGGTGACGGGTTATTCCCCCTTTCTCGTCAGAAAATGACTGGATACACTCAATTCTTTCGGGCGCTTGTATAACCTTGTATATATAGCGGCCCCATAACTTTGTGCCATCAGGCCCTTGTATACCATAATGGTACATACCACCCGGGCGCAGCTCCTGCTTGCCGTAAAAACCTTTAAACCCTTTCGGGCCGAACCATTGCTTTAATTGTTCGGGTTCTGTCCATGCTTTAAATACAACGTCCCGTGGTGCATCGAAAGTGCGGGAGATAAGGAAGTTGCGGCCGGTGTAAGTGGTTGGTGTTGTCATACTGCTTATGTTTTTAGTGTTAGGATAATTTATGTAACTAATCGGTTACAAATATATGTGTAACAATTTGGTTACGCAAGTTTTTTTGCAAAAAAATTCCGGGAAGCTTAAAATGGCGAAACGCCATTCCGTAAAGGATGGCGTTTCGATGCTTAAAATATACCGTTTGATATAGGGGGCTACTTTAACTATAAGATTGGAGGATGGGGGAGTGCGCCTTTAGTAAGCCTTACAAACAGTTTATAATACCCGGCGTTATCCTCAAATTTCCAATCCCAACCTACTATATAAGCCTGGCCGTCCTTAATTGACCGCATTTTATTTGTTTCTGCCCGGCGGTTCAAAAAGAATGCGCAGTCGCCAGGTATATGATCCGGTAAGTTGTGCGAAGTCCTTTCCTTGGTATCTTTTAGCCACCGATTTTTGTGGTCGCCATCGGCACTGTAATATACACCGTTCGCAGCGGGCATACAAACCAGTATTCCTCCTTCCTGGCGGCCGAATTCTCCTGTTGCGGGGTCCTGACCAAAGGCATCCCTTCTTTTTGAATGTTCATTAGTATCCTTAAATTGATCTTTGGCAAAATCCGCTGCGGCATCTATAAGCGGTAATGCTTCGGGGTAACCGCCAGCTGTTGCAGCTATATCGGCGCCGGTGGCTACCAGTCCAAGTATGCTTGAAATAGTCTTGTTGCCATGCTCTGTTTTAAATGAACCGATACCGGCAGCAGAAGTAACTTCTACGGTATCTCCTGCCTTTAATCCGTCAATACTTACACCGTATTGGTCCGCGCAGTTAATAAATAGAACCAATAAGGCCTGGTTGTCTTTCCGGTCCCAAACAAACTCGCTGCCAAAACCTTCGGGCTGGCCTCCACCCGTATAGATGTGTGAACCTCCGGATTGGTCTGCTTTTGCTGCTAATTTAATAGCTGGTTTTCTAACTAACGCCATTTTATTTAGCGCTGTCCGGTGGTCGCGAATAATAGCGGCACCTTCTAATTTACCCTTTGCGGATATTTCCTGTTGAATTTTGTTTGACATAGTATTGGTTTTTATGGTTAAAATTTGGTTACTATTTGTTTTAGTGTTGTTTATCCTACTGTTGTTGAGAAATTTGGGTTTAGGTAGTTCAACATAGTTTTTGTTTAATAGTTAACAGCGGTTAGCTTGCTTAATTGGCAAAACAAAGAATGGAAGGTTTGAATTCTTAAAAAATACCACATTAGGGGGATGTGATAGTAAGGCAGTGGGAATACCTATACTACTTAGTTAGGTGAAGGGAATAAAAGAAAACCAGCCGGATACTAACCGCTGCTGGTATTTAAGCAATTATATTGCTCAAGGATAAATCCGATAAATGGGGAATAGTGATACCAAACCTTTTTGGCAATAACAAGGTTAATGCTAAAGAGTACTTCTACTGAAGGTGTGGCAATTAAGAAAAAACAGGCTTAATTCTTTCCGGCAGTTTTAGGGTTATAGCTTACCATCCACTGTATGCCGAACTTATCGTTGCACATACCAAAGTAGTCGCCCCAAAACATATCGGCCAAAGGCATGGTTACTTTACCGCCTGCAGCAAGCCCGTTGAATATCCTGTCGGCTTCGGCTTTACTATCCACGTTTATGGAAAGAGAAATATTATTACCCATGTTGAGGGTGTGGCCCATTGATTCCAGTGCATCGGTGCCCATTAATACATTTCCATTTCCAATGGGAAGGGCCACGTGCATTATTTTGCTTTTATCGGCAACAGCTACATTGCCCGATTGAGGGGTGTCCTGGAAACGCTGTAGTACGGCGAACTCGCCGCCAAAAATGGATTTGTAAAAGTTGAAAGCTTCTTCGGTATTGCCTAAAAAGTTGAGGTAAGGGTTTATGGTTGCCATTTTCGTTCAATTTAAATGATAGAAATTGTGTGGTGCAAAAATACAACCTCCGGTTGAATTGATAGAGAAATAGCAGAACTTAAATTTTGAACAATAAATCCCATCTACCTTACCAGCGTTACTGAACCAATAGTCTTCTTTACCTTTTGGTTCTGGTAGCTCATGCCGCTCCAGCGTGTGCCGTCGGTAAATACGGCCTGTATCTTCCACACGTAAACGTCCTGTTCACATACTTTACCCTGGTAGGTGCCGTCCCAACCTTCTGCCGGTTCAAGGTCGGCGGTAAGCAGGGTAGATTCCCACAATAACTCTCCCCATTTGTTGAATATCTGTGCGTGGTAATCTCGCAGGCCGGTACCGGATGGTTTCCAAACACGCACTAAATCGCTACCCGAATGGAAATCGGGCGCAAAGGCGTTAGGCGTAAACAAAGATTTTTTAATTACCTCTATGTTTTTAAACGCTGTATCGCTGCAACCGTAATTGTTGCTGGCTACCAACATTACATCAAATTGGTCGATGTTAGCGAACACATGTGCCGGGTTAGTTTCCGTAGCGGTTTCCCCATCGCGGAAATCCCACAAATATTGGGTGCTGTTGCTGGAGTTGTTGGTGAACTGCACCGTACCGTTGGCGGTTTGGCCTTCGTTATCTACTATGTAATTGAAATCAGCCACCGGCCTAACATGAACGTTAACGGTATCAAGCAGCGATAGCGTATCGCCACAGGCGCTATAGGAGTAAGCGCGGATGATAACCGAGTAAGAGCCCACTTCAGTATATAAGTGCGCTACTATAGGCGATTTGCCCTCATCGGTTTGGCCATCGCCAAAGTCCCAGGTAAAGTTTTGGGCGTTAACCGCGTTTACGGTAAATACCACCCTCACCGGCTGACAGCCTTTATCGGGTTTCACATTTACCGATTTTATTACCGGGAATGGGTAAACTGATATGGGGTTATGAGTGGTATCGCTGCAACCATATTGGTTAGTGGCGGCAAGCGAAATATCGTAGGTGCCTTGCGTGGTATAAATAACGGAAGGTTCGGGGTAGTCGGACACGGTGCCGTTAGCAAAATCCCAATGGTAACCAATAGCGCCTTCCGATAGATTGGTTAATGCAATAGTAGAAGGCAGGCCGCAACTGAAACCTGATGGTATTTTAAATGATGCTTTAGGTAATGGGTGAATGGTTATGCTGCGCGCAGCTGTATCGGTGCACGATTTGGCTATGCCCACCAGTTGAACAGTGTATGTGCCTGCCTGTAAATACGGGTGTTGTGGCGCTACATCCACTGAAGTACTGCCATCACCAAATATCCATTTGTAGAAGGTGGCGCCGGTGGAAAGGTTTGTAAAAGCACTGTGCTGCTGGTTTACACAAGCATCAGGTAAACTGAAATAGGCTTTAGGCCGCTTTTCGATAGTTACAGTTTTGCACATAGTATCGGTGCAGCCCGAGCTGGATGTTGTAGTTAAGCAAACGGGGTAAGTACCGGCTGTATCATAAGTGTGTGAAGGGCTTTCAAGGGCTGAAGAGGCGCCATCGCCAAACTTCCAACCATATTGGTTGATAAATGAACCATCGGGTATAATTGTAGAGTTAGCAAAGTTTACTTCGGTTTGTTCGCAAAGTGTGGTAGAAGGAGCAAAGTTTACTTTAGGCGCCGGGCTAACGTAAATAGTTTGGTAAACGGTATCGTTGGCGCAGCCTGTACCCTGCGAAGCGTAAAGCGCAATAGTATAAGTGCCGGCAGTAAATGTGTGTGATACTACTGCACCCGCTTTGCTTACCGTACCGCCGCCCCTGCAAATATTATTTGCTTTGTCGTAATCGAAGCACCAACTTAACGATGCGCCCGATGAGGACTGATCGGTAAAGTCAACCGCTAACGGTTCGCAACCGGTAGGAACAGAAGTAGTAAAGAAAGCATTCACCGAACTTGGATTGATAGTTACCGGATGGGTTATCATAGTGTCGGTACAAGCGGTGTGGGCTACCATATCGATATTATAAGTGGTAAGCAGGCCGGTCATGTTGTAATAATTGTGCTGTACCGGCGCCCACATAGGTTTAGCAGATGACGGGTGCACAACAGTATTAGGGGTGCCATCGCCCCACCGGAAGGTAACCGAATCGGGAGCAACAAAGTTGAAGGTCTTGGGCACTACATACACCGCTACCGGCGAGCAACCGCCTGTATTGTTCAGGTTGAAGTCGACAATAGGTTTTGGTTTAACGCTTATAGCATACTTACCACTGGCGGTGGAGCAGCCTACATTGGAGTTGGTAAGTTGTATGGTATATTGAATAGTTAAGGTGTTAGAGAATGTATCTACCGAAGTATTATAAAGTGTTTGTGCAGGAATGGTGTTGGTTCCAGAGGTAACGGCGCCGGTAATGCCCTTCGGCACTTGTGCACTCCAGGTAATAGAAGCGCCGGGGTTTGGAGAGGAGAGAACTATGTCTTGTGTTAGCTGACCCGAGCAAACAGTTTGTGAAATGCTTGGCACAACAATGGTTGGTTTTGGACTAACCAGCACCGCGAAATTGGTAGCTGTTCCGCCACAGCCCCTTGCATTAGGTGTAATGGTATAAATAACGGAATCGGTTTTTACGCCAGAATTATAAAGTGTTTGGGCTGGTATGCTGCCGGTGCCGCTGGTAGAGTTACCAACTATAGTGGATGCGGCTACGGATGTCCAGCTAAATATTGTGCCATTTACCGGTGAGGTTAAATCTACCTGTGCAGTGGGTGTGCCGGTACAAATATTTTGTGGAGTTATTGGTGATAATGACGGGGTTGGGTTAACAGTGATGATGTAGTTAACCGGTACCCCGTTGCAGGTATTAGCAACAGGCGTAACTGAATAGGTTAATTGTGCGGCCGATTGCGTTGTATTTGTAAGCGTTTGCGGAGGGATGCTTCCACCGGTACCGCTTGCTATAAAACCAGTAACGGTAGTTGAAGAGCCTACCCAGCTAAAGCTGGTATTGGCTGTGCCCGAACTTAACGATATAGCTTGTGTAGAAGCGCCGCTGCAAATGGTTTGGCTTCCCGGCAGAATAACGTTAGGAGCTGGTTGCACCACTATGTAATAAGGCGCGGTTTGGCCGGGACAACCGGTGCTATCCGGCACTACTAAATATATTATTGTATCGGCTGAAAGGGTGTTGTTTATTAGTACCTGCGAGGGGATTGAATCTTTACCTGAAGCAAGCACTCCCGTTACGCCGCTGGATACCGAACTCCAGTTAAAGCCTATGCCACCATTCGGGCTTGAAATGTTTACCAATTGAGTGGCCTGACCGGAACACACCGATTGTATATCGCTGGTAAATTGTACAATTACACCCGGTTTTACATATACCATTACGGTATCGGGATTGCCCGCGCAGGTAGTGGATATTGGGGTAACTATATACTGAACCTGCTGTGCAGTTTGGCTGTTGTTGGTTAATAATTGCTGTATTGCATTTCCATTTCCATCAGAAGCGCCGTTTACACTACCAGGTGCTGTAACTACCCAGTTGAAAGTTGCACTGTTGTTATTTGAACTCAACGAAATATTTATTTGCGTGCCAGTGCAAACCGAATCGGTGCTTGGGTTGGCAGTTACCGTAAGTTGTGGGTCCACGGTAATAACATAGCTCTGTATTGAACCGGTGCAACCGCTCCCGGTAGTAGTAATAGTATATGTTACATTTCCGGTGGTGTTACCGGCGTTACTAATTGTTTGAGCTGGTATGTAACCTGTGCCGCTATCGGCATAGCCGGTAATAGCGCCTGAAGCTACTGCTGTCCAACTGAAATTAGCCCCTGGTATAGTGGCGCTTAAATTAACCGCTTGTGCGGTAGCTCCGCTACAAATATGCTGTGCCGGTGGCAATATTGCCTGTAAAGGCGGGTTAACCATTACATTGAACGAGGTTGATGCTCCATTGCAACCATTACCACTTGCAAGCACTGTGTACACTACTGTGTCGGTATTATTGCTTGTATTGGTAATGGTTTGCGCAGGTATATTACCGGTTCCGTTGCCGGTAAAGCCGCCGAGGTAATTATCGGCGCTGGCTGTCCAGGTATAAGTAACTCCAGTAGCGTTGGACGTTAAGGTTACGGGTGCAGTGGATGTGCCACTGCAAATAGTTTGGGGCGCAGGCGTATTTATGGTTAATGCCGCACTTACAAAAATAGTATCGGTTACCGGTGCGGCCACACAACCGGCGGCAGAGCCGGCAACGGTATAAATTACAGCCCCGGTAGATGAGGACGGGCTGTTTAATATCCTGGCAGGAATGGTAGCTGCGGTACCGGTAGCTACAAAACCTGTAATACCATCGGGCGAAGTACCGCTCCAGTTATAGCTGGTGCCCGGTACGCCTGAAGATATGTTTATATCCTGAAAGGCTGTACCACTGCATATGGTTTGGTTGATTGGTATTAGTGATATAACCGGTACCGGTTTAACGGTTACCAATACCGTAGCTGTATCGGCAGGGCAGTTTGCCGATGGCTGGTCGGTTATTAAATATACAGTTACCGTTCCCGATGAAACAGTTGGTGTAAAAGTGGTACTCAACGAACCAGCCGAACCAAAAGTGCCACCGGTTGAACTCCATGTAGCGGAATTTGCTGCGCCGCCAATGCTTCCACTTAAATTAACCTGTGCACCTGCACAAGTACTTGCCGGTGAGCCGGCATTGGCAGTGGCTGCCGGGTTAACCGTAACTGTAACCGATGCGGTATCGGAACAACCTGCGGCGCTAACATTCAGTTTATATGTTTGGGTAAATGCAGTAGAAGTGAAGTTATTAATAGTGGCTGTTGGGTTTGAAATGTTGGCATTACTTAAACCGGTAGCCGGTGTCCAATGATAAGTATAGCCGTTTTGGTTAGCGCTTCCTATTTGAATTGGCATTCCGCTGCAAACGGTAACATTTGGGCCCGCATTGGCAACCGGTGGTGCAACAGCGAATACGGTCATAGTATTGCTAACTGCAGGGCACGGGCCGGTTGGGTCGTCGGTAGTTAAGGTTAATACCACCGAACCGCTGCTTATAGATGGGGTATAGCCGGAGGTGGGCGAAGTGGCATCAGTAAAGGCTCCCCCATTGTTGGAGGCCCAGCTAACGCTGGTAGCCGAACCACCAAAGGTACCTGCTAAAGTTATATCCTGACCGGTACAAACGCCGGCATCCGGTCCTGCATTTACTGTAGCAGGTGGGTAAATGGTAACCTGTACTGTATCGCTGCTGGAGCAATTGCTATTATTTGAAACCGTTAAGTAAAATGTTTTGGTGACAGGCGATGTTCCGTTGTTGGTTACTGTAATAGTTGGGTTGGCAATATTGCTGGCGCTTAACCCGTTGGATGGGCTCCAGGAATATTGATTTCCGCTAACCGGGGCTGTACCAATTTGTGTATTGCTGCCAGAGCAAATTTGTTTATCGGGTCCTGCATCGGCAAAAGGAATGGTATCAATTCGAATGTGGGCGCTACCATTTGCAGATCCACATTCATTGCTGGCAGTTAACGACAGATTGTATTGGCCAACAGCATAGGTAATATTGCCGGGGTTTTGGTTGGTGGAAGAAGCCGGGTTTCCGCCGGGGAAACTCCAGTTGTAATTGCTTACTGTTCCACCGCAGGCTTGTATAGAAGCTGTTGGATTAACCTGGTCGCCGTTGCAGGCGGTGGCGGGCACATTAATGCCCACCTGCGGTTTAACTTTTACATTTACAATAGTGGTAGAAGTAAAAGTACCGCATACGTTTTCGGCATTCAGGCTTACATTATAATTACCGGGGTTATTAAACTGTAAAAACGCTGTAGTAGAATCGGTAGTTGTTCCGTTTAAAAAGTTAAAGCTGTTTCCGCCGTTTTGGGTACAATAAGCGCCGCCCTGGTTAATTGCCCACGAATATAAAGGCGCGCTGCAGCCAGCCGGCGGAGGCGTAATATTACTTATAGTATCGAACAATGGCGCGCAACCGCTTAAGGTAGTAACGCTAATGGCAGGCGAAGGCGCTGCCGAAACACACACACCTTTGCCCATGGTATCGGCGCTGCATTTATTACCTGCTATTATCTGGAACTGGTAATTACCTGCGGCAGTAAAATTAACGGACAACGTTTGTGAGCCGCTGGTCCATCCAACGGGGTTAAAAAGGTCGCCGGTGTAGCCATTGTCGCTGCCCATGCTACCCGATGTTATTGAAAAGCCGGTATCGGGAATAATACTCCATAAAATAGGCGTTTGATTATTACAACCGCTGCTGCTTGCGGCCATTCCGTTAGTAGAGGTATTGGTTAAAGTGATTGGTGTATTTACGCATGGGGCTGAATATGAAAAATCGGCTTTAGGGCGAATAGAAACATAAATAGGTACAACCGCACCTGCTGTTAAACCGCACGGGTTTTGCACAGTAAGCGATGCTGAAAACGAGTTGGGGAAAGTAGTGATACCATTTGAACTTGTAAACCCGCACGATGCACGCTGAAAATAGTGCGAAATGCTATCGGGCGGCGGGTGGTTAAAAATTAACGGCGGTGTGCTGTCGCTAAATTGCACCGTATAAATTGTACCTGCAGTATTAGCCTGGTAGTTTGTTAGCATAAATGTAAGCCAGTCGGGGCCACAAATATCGGTGTTACCGGGCGAGGCAATACCGCCCGCAGGGTTACTTCCATAAAACACCTTGTAATAACTGGTGTCGGTACAACCTGTTGTATCGTTGGTTACAACGTAAGTAAGTTTATAAAGTCCGCGACGGTAAATATGGTTAACTGTAGTCCATGCTGTGTTGCTTGTAAATGCTTTACCGGTATCGCCCCACAAAATGGTGGTGGAATAGCCTGTAGACTGCAATCCATTAACAAAGGTAAACAGCGCCATTTGTTGAGCTGCAGCAGCGCAGATGTTAAAGGTTAACGAACCGTTGAAGCTCGATGTATCTACGCCCGGGCCCGGCTGCAGGTTAGCGCTTGATTTTTTAGGGATACTAACCTGGCGGCTGTAATTGGCTGTACAACTACCTACCGAGGCTGTTGCTGTAACAGTAAAAGTAGTTGCCCCACCCACAAACGGGTTATAAATGTGCGACACATTGGCGCCGGTGGCTATGGCGCTATCGCCAAAATTCCAGGTGATGTGAATGTTGGGGCCCTGGCTGGGGGTAGAAAAATTACCTATTATACCTGCGCATGAATTATTGATGTTGTAATTAAATGTAGGTTGAACCGGTGCGGGGCTAACAGAAACAACAATAGTATCGTGGGCATTGCAACCGCCGCCGCTTGCACGTACTATATAAGTAGTGGTAGAAGTGGGGCTAACGGTTATAGAATTGGTGGTAGCTGCTGTTCCGGCGGGTATAGATGACCAGTTGTATTTGGTAGGGCTACCGCTTATAACATCTGCCTTAAGCTTAATGCTGCTGCCATAGCAAATTCCGGTGTCGGCGCCTATATCAACTATACACTGCGATTGGGCCGTTTTACTGCATGTTAAAATAACACCCAGTAAAACGAGTAGTAGTGGTTTCCGCATGTTGCTGTTTTTCACAGGTAGAGTTGCTCCATCGTTATATGGTTTTACGTATTTATTGTGTTAGAGTTATTTGTATTTTACGCTGAAACACAGGAGGGAAGCGGGTTTTACCAACACCGGAAATTCAAAGAACGCGGGCCTTTTGCGGCAGTAAACGGTACCGGATACAAAGATACGGCGAATGCTGCGTTCTATAAACTTATAATATAAACAATGGATTGCATGGCCAAAAAAATGGCAGGCAATGGCTATTGAGAAGAGCCTTTAGAAGGTCTCAAAAGGACACTTCATGGTCTTGCTCTTGCGGTAAGGTATGGTTATACCCAGGTGTATTTCGTAGGCTCCTGCCGTTTGCATACCAAGCCCCATATAAGGGAAATCGACCGAGGCGCCTATGGAATAGCCCATGGCATAAGGGCCATTTACAAAATTGCCACGGTGGGTAATTACAAGTATTACGGCGCTGGTATTAATCTTCTGTTTGCCGGTTTCGGTGTTTTTAAGGATAAATGAGAAACGGTTATACAAGCCAACGCTTAAAGGTATACTGCCTTCGCGCTTGTTTTTGAACTTCATATAAAAGTCTACCCCGGTATTTACCTCGTAAAACCTTGCCTGGTTTTCGAATAGAAGGGTAGGGCTTATGTAAAAGTTCTCCTCTAACAATGCAATGGTACTGCGGTAGCTCAACACATATTTGCGGGGCAGCTTTGTTCCATCGGCATTTGAACCGGTGATAGAGATTGCGGGCTGCAATACGTGGGCCATTGAAAAGCCTATCTCATTATACCATTTACCACGCGCGCGGAAGTTGTTCCGTATTAGTACGCCATAGTCAAAATCAACATAGCTTCTTTTATTAATAGCGGTTTGGTCGAACGAAGAGGCTTGGGTAATACCGTATGTTGCATCCAGCTGGTCCGAGAATACCAATCGGCTCCAGTCAATATGTATATTGTTATAGTATACTTTAAAACCGAAGTAGATATTGAACCGGTCCATACGGTCGTTCTTCATCCGTATGTGCGGCATATGCTGCGAGTATGATATGCCAACCGAAGTGGTGGTTAAAAAACCCTGCCCCTCAATATGCTGCATTACAAACAGGCCTGCACCGCCGGTAAAGCGGTCGTGCAAGGAGAAGTAGGCATCGCTCATTAACCCATAGAATGACAATGGCCCCGGTATTTGCTTGCCGGGCACATTCGGCCAAAGGTCGCGGTAGCTAATTGTAACGCGTGCATCCTTTTTATAGCCGGTATAGGCAGGGTTATAGTAAAGCTGGTTAGCATCGTATTGCGAGAAGGTGGGGTCTTGCGCAAAGGCTGCCAGGCTAAAGCACAGAAGAAACGGCAGTAAAGGGTATTTGAAACGGGCGCTCATTATCTATTAAAGGATGTACGGTATTACATATACATGGTTGCGCCGGAACAACTGATATACGTCACGGTTTGTTAGATACACATGCAAGGGAATGGTATACAACAAGGGGTTGTAAGACACAAAAGCCTGGGGCAGGGCTGTAAGGTAGAGGGAAATAGACTAAGCCTGGAACCCGCTACCAGCCTGCGTATTATCTAAAGTAGATGAAAATAGACCCCGCACGGTTCCAGCAGGCAGGTGCCTTTTGCATCTTCCCTCTCCAAAGGAACCTAACGCATGGGTATGCTTGATTTTGCATACTTGCATTCATTACTGTAAACGCGGGCTTTGAAACCCGCTACCAGCCTTCGTTTGGTCTAAAGTAGAGCAAAATAGATGAACCCCAAAAGGTGCTGACACCTGCCCGTCCCGGGCCAGCAAAGTGTCGGACACCAACCGCATCTAAAGTAGACCGAAGTAGATGGCTTTTTGCATGCGAGTTAGCGGTGGCTTTGCATGGTTGCAACCAAATGGTTTAGCATGCAATCCATTTTATGGTGGATAAACCGAATTTGTGTGACGCCTAATATTTCTATTTTTAAAAAGTTCAATTAAGTAGTTATGAAAAAATCTATCCTCGGTTTAATGCTGGGTTTGTTTGCATGTTGTGTTCACGCGCAAAATAATGTGGGTATAGGAACCCCTAACCCCGACCCCAGCGCCATCCTGGAATTGCAGGCAAGCGACAAAGGCATTTTAATACCCCGCATGAATGCGGTGCAGCGTACCTCTATTGCCACTCCTAAAGACGGTCTAATGGTATACGATACCGACAGCAGTTGCTTTTTTTATTACCAGGCCGCAAACGCCCAGTGGGGAAGCCTTTGCCAAAGTGGTGGCGGGCAGGCATGGTTGCTAAAGGGTAATGGAGGAACTAACCCTGCCACCAATTTTATAGGCACTACCGACAATAAGGATTTTGTAGCCAGTACCAATGCAAAGGAAAGGATGCGTATTACCAGCACGGGCGCCATTAGTGTAAATAAGCCTGCACCACGCAGTGGCATTGTGTTCTCCAGCTATGGCAGCAATGCCGCTGGTAAAATAAGCACCATAGGCGATACAGCTATAGCAGGGTTTAGCGGAACCGATAATGGAGTGGGCGTGTACGGCGAGAATAAAGGGGGCCGCGGCCCCGGTGTGTGCGGTATTTCCAATGGGCCTGTCTCTGCAGGTGTTTATGGCGATAATATTTCCAAAATTAATACCTCGCAAACCCAGGGGGCAGGTGTTTACGGCACTTGCACAGGGTTTATTTCTTTCCGGATTGGCGTTATGGGCGAAGTGATGGGCCCCCACCCGTATGGTGTAATTGGAGTTAGCGGAGACTCGGCTGGTGTGGTAATATCGGGTAAAGGGGCGGGCGGCTCTTTTACCGGTGAAGATTTTGGAACTTTTGCAATAACCCGCGATAGTAACGGCCCTGCTGTTTTAGGGGCGTGCTATAAGCCCGGATCTTCGTTAGCCTATATTTTACGTGGAACCGGTGTGCAGGGAATTGGCAGGCAATATGGGGTAATAGGCCTTGCAGCAAGGTCCTTTAATACCGATGGGACAAAGTCTACAAATGCATTGGGAAGCGAAGCCGCTGCTGCGGGAGGATATTTTGAGGTTGACAATGGTAACACTTCAATTTCATGGGCTTATGTTAGCGCCCTTGATTTAAGCCCTGCCGGAACACTGCGTAAAATAATAGGTAACGGTACTGTAAATACCATAGTAAAAGATACAGCAGATAAATTAATTGCCCTTTCGTGCCCGGAGGCGCCGGAGAATTTGTTCCAGGATTTAGGCAAAGGGACACTACAAAGCGGCAAGGCGCATATAACCCTTGACCCAAATTTTGCGAAGAATATAATAGTAGATAGCAAGCACGATTTACGGGTGTTTGTTCAAATGAAAGGCGATTGCAAAGGCGTTTATGTTACCAACGAAAATCAATATGGTTTTGATGTTGTTGAATTGAGCGGTGGTGCATCTAACGCTTCGTTTACATGGATGGTAATGGCCAACCGCGCCGATGAAGTGCTTGCTGATGGGCATGTTTCGCGCTATTCCGATGAGCGGTTTGCCCCTGCCCCCGGACCTGAAGTAAAAACTACAGCAAAGATAGGGCTGCTCCAGAATTCGATAGGAAGTAAGAATATCCGGTAAGAAAAATAAAAAAAGGCGGCTACTTCCCGTAGTCCGCCTTTACTCCCGTTAATATATAAGTTTTACTTACTCGGTATCGTTAAGGAATAGCTTTTTAGTAGTTAGTTTATCGTCGTTTTTCACTTTTACAATTAAATAAACTGCGCTGATATTAGATAGCTGCTTACTGTAAACAGTTGCTTTACCAAATTTTTCGCTGTTAATCATTTGTCCCAGCACGTTATACAGTTCTATTTCTGCATCAACTTTGCTTTGCTTGCTGAAATCGACATATACGCTGTTTTCATGGCTCCAAATGTTTAACGCAGGATCGGTTGGTAATTGGCCGATGTTAGTAGCCACCGAACGCGATGTAACAGTTATAGGGTGTGTAATGGCGGCAGAGCAACCTTGTGTATTGGTAACAGTTAAAGTAACAGGGTAAACGCCTTCGGTGCTGTAACTGTGGCTGCAATTTTTGCCTGTAGCTGTAATTTCATCACCAAAATTCCAACTATATGTTAATGATTCTAAACTGCTTGTAAAGATTATATCGTCTTTTACTTGAGATGTTTGTGTATTGCTGGTAAATGCTGCCACAGCCGTTTGCGGGCCGCCTACTATAACACTCTTGGTTACGGTGTAACCATTGTTATCTCGCAGGGTTAGCATGTATACGCCTGTATTAACCGCTATTGAAACCGGTGAAGAATTATTCAATGAACCGGTAGCAACAGTAGTATTACTGTTATCGGTAACACTGTAGCTCCAGCTGGCATCTCCCGGTTGTTCAATATTAATCATACCGGCACCATCGCAGCTGGCATCGGTAGTAAGGATGCTGGCTGGTGGGGTAAAGTGCAATACAAAGCGTTCTCGGTTGTCGGTTTTGGCGGTGGTGAAGGTATAAGCGCCATCGCGTAAATTATGCCAGGTATTGGTTTTCTTGTCCTCAAGGAAAATGTAAGTAGTAGGGTCGAAAGATTCCAATCCACCCGGTGTTAGGGTCATGGTACCGGTTGCTTCAGCCCTTAAGCCCATTGGTACGGTGGTAACATCTTTTAATGTAGGCAGGGTATTAATTGCGTACCAGGTATTAGTATTGTTAGTGGTGTACAGCGTAGGGCGGCCGGGGTTACCATCATATTTATTAGCATCGTAAGCCGCGTCGAAACCGGAAGTGGCTTCCGGGTTAAATTCTACGCTTGTAATATCCTTTAATCCATTGTAATCTACTTGCAGCGACAAGCTGTTCTCTGCCTGGGTACGATAGAAGGTTAAATTGGTGGCACGTGTCCTTTCGCTTTGATAAAATTTATAGCTATGCAAGCCAGTAGAAGCAAGAGGAATGTGTACTAAAAACGCCTGGAACGGTGGTACAATAACGCGTCCGTGGGTGCCATTAATAACCACCGGTTGCCAGGTGCCCTGGTAAGGGCCGGTGGTTTGCCATATCTGTACCTGGTTATCGAAACCATCGATGGTGCGGTCAACGGTTAGGTCGAGCGATGAAGGATATGGGTTACCTACCAAATTCCAACCCGATTCAATTGGCTGGCCTTGGGCCGTGTTAATTGTCGGGTAACCGGAGTTATTCAGGTTGCTAACTGTTATATTACCGGTATTAGCCAAACCTGTAAGGGTACGAATATGGCCGCCGGTTTGGTAGCTGGAGTAGCCCCTTCCATTTTCCATATTGCCTTGTGCCTTTATCATCCAGTTGCCCAGCATACACTTGCCCGGTGCTACGTGGCCATCATTGTATTGAAATATGCTTCCGTATTCCGAACCATATGCAAGCTGGGTTTCATCGCAATTGGTAGTGGGAGTAACATACTTACCTTCAGTTCCACTCGGCCCCATTTGAAATATAGGAGGCGAGCTAACCGGCGAACTCATATAATGCTGGTTGTAGCCTTGTACCGGTATATAGCGTTCGGCGCTTACCATACCGGTTATAGAACCTGTAAAGCCGGTTGTGAAATTGTCGATATAACTATTGTTATTTGCAGCTGTTGATAATAAACGCAGGCTTCCGGCGCTAACATCCAGGTTGCCGGTTTGTAAAAGTAAACCGGTGCGAATTGAAACCATACTGCCGGATTGTAAAGTAACCCCCAGTACGTTGTTTATTTGAAGGTTATCGAATTGTGTAAAGGCTACAATTCCCTGGTGAATGCTACCGCTAATGTACACAATGCCATCACCCATTACAACGGCCTTATCACCTGTGCCGCCCGTCCACCTTCCGCAAACAAACAGGTTTTTAGTATCTAAATTTATTTTGACCCCGGCATCTATATCCATATTTCTTACAGAAATATCTTCGACCCCAATATGTGGATTATGAGGGCTATGCGAGTGAATAACAATATTTACATAGCAGTTATTCGGCACTGCGGCGGGGTTCCAGTTGGTGGGTTCGTTCCAGTTTGTATCGGTAACCCCCACCCAGGTGCTGGTACAGAAATCAACTGTTGCTACCGCTGTCATTTGTACAGTGCAATTACCGGGTGGAATTGAAGCCAAAACAGTGTAGATACCGGAGTCAATCTGTGGACCAAAACTAATTGGGTTGCCTGTTCCGGCAACCGGGCTGCCCATATTGGTGTTACCGTTTAAAACCAATTGATAGTTTACACCTGTTTGAGAACCATTTAGGCCGACAGTAGCCGGAATACAAGCGCCACCGGTTACTTTATATAGATTAGCAACGGTTACACGCACTGTATTCGAAAAATCGCTTTGGTTGCTATAGAAGCAGGTAACCTTGCATCGAAAATCGGTGCTGCTGTTTACTATGGGCGAATAAGTTGTAGCGGTTGCACCGTTAATATTGCTCCAGGTATTTGCGCCGGCAGGCGACGATTGCCACTGGAAGTCAATTCCCCCGGGGCCGGTAGTATAACCGGTAAGCGAGAGGCTATCAGTCGTACCTGCCGTTACCAGGTTGCAGGATACAGTTGCCGTGCCCGCGGTAGGGGTACCGGTGCAGGCAATGTTTACGCCAATGTCGTCTATTACCACTTTATCGGCCGATGCACCCGGGTTCGTAGTAACATGCGCGCCAAAATAATATACGCCGGTGGAAGTGGGGGTAAATGCCGCCCTGTATTGCTGGTATACTTGTATTGCTCCTAACCCTGAACCGCTGCGCGTTGTTCCAACGGGGGTGGTCATAGCAGCAACTGTTGGTGTAGTGCCTACCGCTGCGCCCATGCTGGTAAATGCGCTGGTATTATCTGTCCAGTACCAGTAGTTAAATTCGTATTTAACCCCTGCAGTAAGATTAATGCCGGGGGTAAAAAACCAATCATTTGCATTATTTCCCCATGAACCGAAATCGGTACCGCTGCGGGCGCCTATTCCGCCATAGGTGCGCGTAAATGTTTTGCTGCCCAGGTTAGTGGTGGTTACACAATGGGGTAATTGATTAGGGATAGTAATACTTTCAAAATCTTCAGTAAAGGGCCAATTGTATGCCGATGTAACCGTAATGGTAGCAGGTGTTGAGGTAGCGGTTGAGCAACTATTACTTACCTCCACCGAATAATCAGCTTCATCGCTTCCTGTTACGTTGGCTATGCTATAACTTGATGAGGTGGCGCCGCCTATATCTACCCCGTCTTTTTGCCATTGATAAGAAGTCCCGGCAGGGGTTGCAGTAACGCTTAAGTTCATAGAACTGCCCAAGCAAATAGTTCCGCCAACCGGTGGAGCAGTAATAGCAGGTGGAGCCTCCACTGTTATACTTTGTGTTGTTGGAGATACAGCAGAACATTTATTGACGTCTGTATAATTGATGCTTATTGTTTTTGTTCCTGTGGCGGTCCAGGTAACACTTGCGGTGGTACTTGAAGTAGTACCTCCGGAATTGATTGTACCACCGCTTATTGTCCATTGGTAATTGCTTTGGCTGCTTTGTGTGCTATAAACATAACCAGCAGTATTTACACACACCGGTGTAGGCGCCAGGATAAAACCTGGTGTAGGCAACGCATTAACTGTGACAGGCGACGATACTGATGCGGAGCAGTTAGTAGCTGTAGTAGTTACTGTTACAGTGTATGAAGTAGTAGAGGTAGGTGAAACAGATTTATTATTACCGGTGCCTCCAACTGGTGCAGCCCATGCATAGGTAGATGCGGCTGTTGGATTGGCAGTTAATGTTACAGAAGCGCCTTTGCAAATAATACCATCGTTATTTGCGTTACCCGAAGTTTCGCTAAAAGTAATAGTAGGTGTAGGAGGGTTATTAACGGTTACTGTACCATTGGCAACTGCCGAGCAATTAGTGGTTGAGTTGGTAACCGTTACGGTATATATATTTGTTGAAGCAGGAGATACCGATTTATTATTACCGGTTGCGCTGATAGGCGCTGCCCAGTTGTAAGTCATGCCGCTGGTAGGGTTAGCTATAAGGGTAACTGAATTGCCTGCGCAAATAATGCCATCATTGTTAGTAGTACCAAACGATTCAGAAAAACTTATAGTAGCAGCAGGAAGGGTATTAACTGTTACCGATGAAGTAGCTGTTGCCGAACAACCTGTTGTGGAGTTGGTTACAGTAACAGTATAGGATGTAGTTGATGAAGGGTTAACTACTTTATTGTTACCAGTAGCGCTTATCGGCGCTGCCCATGAGTAACCCATACCGCTGGTTGGGTTGGCGGTTAAAGTTACCTGGTCGCCATTGCAGATGGTACCATCATTATTAGTAGTGCCCGAGGTTTCAGTAAAGCTGATAGATGATGCAGGTAAAGGATTTACATCGATGGTGCGTGTATTGCTGGCCGCAGTGCAACCGGCAGGTGTGCTACTGGTTAAAGTTAAAGTTACTGTACCCGTAAAGTTATTGGCCGGTTTATAGGTTACCGCCGATGGATTGGCAGTTTGTGAAGTAGAACTTAAGGTGCCGCCACCTGATGTAATTGACCAGGCTGCTGTAGTAGCGCCGCCACCGAAACTTGCGCCGGTTAAGGCTGCGGCAACCGGTGTAGCCGATTGGCATACATCGGGCGAAGAGCCCGGTGTAACTGTAGGAGGCGTATTTACGGTAAGTGTAACCGACGCACATACGGTAAGGATATTGCATGGTGCAGCGTCTTCATAGCGGGCATAATAAGTGGTAGTGCTCCCGGGGCCCACAGAAAGGTTGTTACCTGTACCTACAAATGTACCACCGCACGAACCGCTATACCATTTTAATACACCCGTTGTTCCGGCGCTGCCGCCGCTAATACTTAAGATAGAGCTTTGCCCATTGCATATAGCTGAAGGCGTTGCAGTAGCCGATGATGGGGCAGTAGGTTTTTGATTAACCGTAACTGTTACGCTGGCGCAAGTGGTGTTAATACTGCATGGTGAAGGGTCTTCATATCTACCGTAATAGGTAGTGGTAGTGGTAGGGCTAACCGAGAGGTTGTTACCGGTGCCAACTGAACCTGTACCGCAATTAGTGCTGTACCATTTAATAACGGTGCCAGTTCCGCCGCCACCGCCGCTTAAACTTAATTGGGTGCTTTGACCATTGCAAATAGGATTGGAGGTAGCCGATGCTGAAGCAGGGTCGGTTGATTTTGCATTAACGGTTACGGTAGGGGTGTTGGTTAACTGCAAAGTACAACCGGTTGAAACGGTTGTAGCCAAAACGTTAAAGGTGGTGGAACTGCTTAGTGTACCTGTTGGCAGGTTAATGGTTCCACCGGTACCCGCAACGGGGCTGCCTATATTCGAATTATTGGAATTATTGCGCAATTGATAATTAACTCCGCTAACCGAACTGGCTACTTGTATGTTGGTGGAGGAGCCTGTACAAATGGTGGCTGCCTGGGCAGTAACAGTTTTATCGGCGGGTGCTGCAATAGTAATGCCGGTAACATTTAAAACCGAGTTGCCGGGCCCGCAATTGCCGCTATTAGCCGCAAACTGGCAGTCGCTTTCTTTAATTACATCGAAAGTTAAACTTGCCGCACCGGCAGTAGAAGGGGCTGTAACCGCAATGGTATAGGTTTGTGTAGCGCCTGGCGCTAAACCCCCGGCATCAACCTTATAGGCATACACTCCATCATTATTCCAGGTAGCGCCAATATTTACATCAGGGCTTGCATCTGTCCATGTTGCCTGCCCGATATTTTTTACAGTTACGGTTACGTTGCGTGTTTCGCCGGCACACCAGGTGCTTGAACCGGTGCTTGAAGTTGTAAATTGGGCCAAATAGCCGGGCACCCAGGTAACCACTACGCGTCCTGCTCCGCCGCTTTTAGAGGTGCTGTTTCCTTCGCCGCGGCCACCGCCCCCGGAACCGGGTTGGGTTCCGGCAGTAGCATCCTGGCTGCCATTTGCTCCCGAACCGCGTCCACCGGTTGCGGTTCCATTACCGCCCGGTGTAGCGGTGTTGGTTGAACCACCGTTGGAACCTGCACTACCGGGACCGGTGGTTAGGGCTGAACCTCCACCGCCGCCTCCGGCTTCGTTGTTATTTCCGCTGGTACTGGCCATGGCATTGCCTCCATCGCCCCCGGCAAATGAGGCTGTAATAATTCCACCAACTACCGATGCGGCACCGCCGCTGCCGCCTGTTCTGGCATTACCAGCATTACCGCCATTGGCTGTAATGTTATTGGCGCTAAATACTGCGCTTGATGCAGTGCCATTTGAACCTACGGCCGCTGTAGCCCCTACTGTAATAGTAATAGTAGATGTTCCCCCGGTTAATCCCGATATTGTTCCCTTGGTATAAGCGCCGCCACCGCCGCCGCCTGCGGCATTACTACCGCTGGCTCCGCCACCGCCGGCACCCCAACACTCAATTGTTACGCTGCTTACACCAGCCGGTACGTTAAATGTACCACCGGCATTAAATGTTTGTGTACCCTGTGCCAGCCCGGTTAATATAAACCCCAAAACGTTTATGAGAAGTAATACCGGTATAATGCTCCTGCTTGATTTAGCGGCCCTTGTGTAGAGTAAATTTTGTTTCATCGGTTTGGTTTTTAGGTCCTTTAAAAAATTTCACGCGCTGCATCAGGTGAAGCATTTTATAACAATAAAAATTATAATAAGTTAGTGTCGTGCTTTACATAACCCTGTCCAGGTTATATAAAGGTTGCATGAGAAGAGGCATAAATTATGCCGTAGATTACATTAAGGTAAATATTAAAGGTGGGTAGTAACATGCCCCGAATGGGTAAAATGCCTGGCCTATAAGCGACCGGATTTTTACACACTTCAAATCTTTTGCAATTAGGAAGGCCGGAAATAAAAAAGGCGGCTACTTACGTAGTCCGCCTTTACTCCCCGTCAATGTGTTTACCTACTCGGTATCGTTAAGAAATACCTTTTTAGTAGTTAGTTTATCGTCGTTTTTCACTTTTACAATTAAATAAGCGGCGCTGATATTAGATAGCTGCTTACTGTAAACAGTTGCTTTGCCGAACTTCTCGCTGCTAATCATTTGTCCCAGCACGTTATACAGTTCTATTTCTGCATCAACTTTGCTTTGCTTGCTGAAATCGACATATACGCTGTTTTCATGGCTCCAAATGTTTAACGCAGGATCGGTTGGTAATTGGCCGATGTTAGTAGCCACCGAACGCGATGTAACAGTTATAGGGCGGGTAATACCGGAAGAACATCCTTGTGCGTTCATTACCGTTAAAGTAACCTGGTAAATACCTTCGGTAGAATAGCTATGGCTGGCAGTTTTGCCTGTAGCGGTAACGCCATCGCCGAAATCCCAGCTATATGATACTGCATCACTGGTGCTTGTAAAGTTGAAGTTATCTTTTACCTGTGCAGTTTGTGTATTACTGGTAAATGTAGCTACAGCCGTTTGCGAGCCGCCTACTATAACACTCTTGGTTACGGTGTAACCATTGTTATCTCGCAGGGTTAGCATGTATACGCCTGTATTAACCGCTATTGAAACCGGTGAAGAATTATTCAATGAACCGGTAGCAACAGTAGTATTACTGTTATCGGTAACACTGTAGCTCCAGCTGGCATCTCCCGGTTGTTCAATATTAATCATACCGGCACCATCGCAGCTGGCATCGGTAGTAAGGATGCTGGCTGGTGGGGTAAAGTGCAATACAAAGCGTTCTCGGTTGTCGGTTTTGGCGGTGGTGAAGGTATAAGCGCCATCGCGTAAATTATGCCAGGTATTGGTTTTCTTGTCCTCAAGGAAAATGTAAGTAGTAGGGTCGAAAGATTCCAATCCACCCGGTGTTAGGGTCATGGTACCGGTTGCTTCAGCCCTTAAGCCCATTGGTACGGTGGTAACATCTTTTAATGTAGGCAGGGTATTAATTGCGTACCAGGTATTAGTATTGTTAGTGGTGTACAGCGTAGGGCGGCCGGGGTTACCATCATATTTATTAGCATCGTAAGCCGCGTCGAAACCAACAGTACTTTCGGTGTTGAATTCAACATGGGTAACGTCTTTAGCGCCGTTGTAATTAACCTCCAGCGATAAGCTGTTATCGGATTGTGTACGGTAGAACGGCAGGTTGGTGGCACGTGTCCGTTCGCTTTGATAGAATTTATAGCTATGCAAACCGGTAGATGCTTGTGGTATATGTACCATAAACGCCTGGAACGGAGGCACTACTACGCGCCCGTGGGTACCGTTAATAACCGCAGGCTGCCATGTGCCCTGGTAAGGGCCGCTGGTTTGCCATATCTGCACCTGGTTTTCGAAACCATCGATGGTGCGGTCAACCGTTAGGTCGAGCGATGAAGGATATGGGTTACCTACTAAATTCCAACCCGATTCAATTGGCTGGCCCTGTGAAGTGTTTACGGTTGGGTAACCGGAGTTATTTAAGTTGGTTACAGTAATATTACCGGTATTAGCAAAGCCAGTAAGCGTACGGGTATTTCCCCCGGTTTGATAACTGGAGTAGCCTAATCCTGTTTGGATATTACCCTGCGATTTTATCATCCAGTTGCCAAGCATACATTTGCCGGAAGCTGCGTGGCCGTCGTTGTATACAAACACACTTCCGTATTCCGAACCATAAGCAAGTTGTGTTGCATCGCAGTCGGCGGTTGGGGTAACATACTTGCCATCGGGGCCGCTGGCGCCTAATTGCAATACTGCAGCAGAGTTAACCGGCGAACTTATAAAGTGCTGGTTATAGCCTTGTACCGGTATATAGCGTTCGGCGTTTACCATACCGGTTATAGAACCTGTAAAGCCGGTTGTGAAATTGTCGATATAACTATTGTTATTTGCAGCTGTTGATAATAAACGCAGGCTTCCGGCGCTAACATCCAGGTTGCCTGTTTGCAGGTGCAAGCCCCGTGCTATTGATACCATAGCGCCGTTAGTAAGGATAACATTCCTGTTATTTACTATTTGCAGTACATCGAATTTAGTATTGCCGCTTATGTTTTGGGCAATGGTAGGGCTGTTCATAAAGGTAGTACCGCTACCTACTACAGCCGCATTGCTGCCGTTGCCGCCGGTCCAGTGGCCGCAAACATTCAGGTTCCGGCCATTCAGTGTAAGCGTTACACCCGAAGAAATATTGATGTTGCGTACATTAATGTCGCCCTCGTGTATTTCAGGTGCAAACTTGGTGCCCAGCGGAATTAATACGTTAACGTAGCAGTTGTTTGGTATAGCGGCAGGGTCCCAGTTGGTTACCACATGCCAGTTGGTATCGGTAACACCGATCCAGGTACTGGTGCAGAAGCTAACTGTAGCAACACCAGTCATTTGCACCGAACAGTTGGTGGTTGGATTGGTGGCAACAATGGTATAAATGCCTGAATCAATTTGTGCACCGAAATCGAGTGCAGCACCTGTTCCGGCTATGGGGCTTCCCATATTGGTATTGCCGTTTAATATCAGCTGGTAATTAACGCCGTTCTGCGAATTGCTTAAGCCTACAATGGCAGGTATACAAGCACCACCGGTTACAGTATAAACATTCGGAAGCGTATTTACTGTTATTAAAGATGTAGCGGTAGCCGAGCAAGCAGTTGAACTGTTGGTTACAGTAACCTTATAGGTAGTGGAACTACCCGGCGTTACACTCTTATTATTACCGTTTGCCGAAATAGGTGATGCCCATGCGTAGGTCATACCCGAAGTTGGATTAGCTGTTAACCCAACAATATCGCCATTACAGATAGTGCCGTCGTTATTAGCAGTACCTGAAGTTTCGGTAACACTAATAGTAGCGGGCGGCAAGGTATTTACGGTTACTGTATTGCCCGCAGTTGCAGAGCAACTGGTGGTTGAGTTAGTAACGGTAACACTATATGCGGTAGTAGAAGACGGCGATACCGATTTATTATTTCCGGTAGCGCTTATTGGCGCTGCCCAGCTGTAGGTCATACCGCTGGTTGGGTTGGCAATAAGGATAACATTATCGGCGTTACAGATTGTCCCATCGTTATTGGTGGTTCCCGAAGTTTCGCTGAAAGTAATAGAAGGCACAGGTAACGAGTTAACTGTAACCGTTACGCTTGCGCAGGTGGTATTAATGCTGCAAGGTGCAGGGTCTTCATATCTTCCATAATAAGTGGTGCTGGAAGTAGGGCTAACCACCAGGTTGTTACCGGTTCCCACCAGCGTTCCACCGCATGATGCAGTGTACCATTTGATCACTTCACCGGTTCCACCTCCGCCGCCATTCAATTTTAATGAGGATGATTGGCCGAAGCATATAGCTGAAGGGGTGGCTGTAGCCGAAGTAGGATTAACCGAAGCTGGATTAACTGTTACACTTACCACATTTGAAAGTGAATTTTGGCTACTGTAAGTACAAGTAACCTTGCAACGGAAATCGGTGCTGCTGTTTACAACCGGAGAATAGGTAGTAGCAGTTGCGCCGCTAATATCGCTCCATGTATTTGCACCAGCCGGTGATGACTGCCATTGGAACGTGATACCCGCAGGGCCGGTGGTATAACCTGTAAGTGAAAGGTTAACGGTAGTACCTGCACATACCAGGTTATTTGAAATTGCCGCCGTGCCTGCGGTAGGTGTACCGGTACAACCGATGTTTATGCCAATGTCATCTATCACCACTTTATCGGCAGATGCGCCCGGGTTAGTTGTAGTATGTACGCCAAAGTAATATACACCGGTGGTAGAAGGAGTAAACGAGGCCTTAAATTGATGGTAAACCTGTATAGTACCTAAACCGGCACCTGTTAACGTGGTGCCTATAGGCGACATAGCAGCTACTGTTGGAGTAGTGCCCACAGCCGCACCCATGCTGGTTTGCGAACTATTATTATCTGACCAATACCAGTAGGTAAATTCATAAAGAACCCCTGCGGTTAGGTTAATACCGGCAGTAAAGAAATAATCATCGGCGCTATTACCCCACGAGCCGAAATCAGTGCCGCTATGTGCGCCAATTCCGCCGTAAGTGCGTGTAAATGTTTTGGTGCCAAGGTTAGTGGTGGTAATACAATTTGGTAACTGGTTGGCGCTGGAAATGCTTTCGAAGTCTTCCGTATAAGGCCAGTTGTAAGCAGAAGTAACATTTATGGTAGCCGTTGCGCTGGCGCTGTTACAGGCGGTATTGCTGGCTATTATGGTATAATCGGCAGCATCGGCGTTAGTTACATTGGCAATGCTATAACTTGATGAAGTAGCGCCTGAAATATTCACTCCATTTTTCTGCCACTGGTAGGTTAAACCTGCAGGTGTTGTTGTTGCTGAAAGGTTCATAGGGCTGCCAAGACATATAGTACCACCCACCGGTGCTGTAGTAATGGTAGGTTGTGCCTGCACGGTAATATTTGCGGTGGTGGCCGAAACTGCGGTGCAACCATGGCTATCGGTATAATTAATGCTGATGGTTTTGGTTCCGCTGGCTGTCCAGGTAACGCTTGCGCTATTGCTGGAAGTTGTGCCGCCTGAATTGATGGTGCCCCCGCTGATACTCCATAGGTAATTGCTTTGGCCGCTTTGTGTGCTATACACATATCCCGCGGTATTAATACAGGTAGGTGTAGGCGCTGTAATAAATGTAGGCGCCGGTAACGGGTTAACTGTAACGGTGCGCGTTGCGCTTGATACCGTACAGCCGGCCGGAGCGTTGGTGGTTAGGGTTAAAGTTACAGTGCCGCTAAAGTTATTAGCTGGTTTATAGGTAACTGCTGCCGGGTTAGCAGTTTGGGCGGTTGAACTTAACGTGCCTCCACCCGAGGTGATTGACCATGCTGCCGTGGTAGCTCCGCCTCCGAAGCTGGCGCCGGTTAAAGCGGCTGCCACCGGAGCGGCAGACTGGCAAACATCCGGCGAGGTGCCTGGAGTAACGGATGTAGGTGTATTTACAGTAACACTTGCACTGCTGGATGCCGAGCAACCGTGTGCATCGGTAATGGTTACCTTATAAGTGCCGGTCATTGCCGTGGTGGCATTATTTATCACAGGGTTCTCTACGCTCGATGTAAATGAGTTAGGGCCCGACCAGGAGTAAGTAAAGTCGCTCATACCACCGGTGCGGTTGGCCAGGAGATTAATGCTATTACCTGCACAAACCGATGATGCTGTGCTGGAAGCGCTTGAGCTTAAAGTTACAGTTGATAAGGTGCTGCAGGAGATATCATCCAACGCAAAATCGTTACCGCCTGCAATAGTTTGCAGATCGACAATTGAAATTACGGCGCTGGTATTGGAACCTGAATTCCAGGTTCCATAAAAACGCTGCCAATAATTATTGGCTGTGGCTTGTGCCGCGCTGTTTGGCCCTGCACCAAGGTTAGCAATGGTACCTACCGAAACGCCATTTACATTAAATTGAAGCTGGGCATAATTACCCACGTTATTTACGCTCATTGCCCATGCCGAGAAATAATAAGTAGTATTCGGTTGTATGGTTACTGTCTCCTGCCATGCAATAGGTTGCACCGCGTTGGTAGCTCCGTTAATAACCATCATTTTACCGGTGCCACTGGTATGGTCTAATCCCCAGAATAAAGAGTGATAAGTGTGGGCATTCACATCAACGGCATATGTACCTTCGGGGCCAAGGCCCGAGTTGCCACCCGATGAAGCAGCATTTGCTGCCGGGCTTATATAGTTATAACCAGTGGTAAAGCCGGTGTTACCTGAATTAAAGTTGCCATTGGTTACCAGTTCAATTGCCACAGTATTAAAGGCAGAAGCTGTGCAACCGAAAGAGTTAGTTACAGTAACAAAATAGGTTCCCGCTTCATCTACTGAAATTGACTGGGTTGTTTCGCCGGTGCTCCAAGCGTAAGATGAGAAAGCATTAGATGTGAGCGATACATTACCATTGCCTACACAATAGTTGGGGGTAATAGTTGGAGAAGGCAAGGAGTTTACGGTGATGGTTTGCGATGCAGAAAGCTGGCAACCGGTGGTGTTTTCAGTTACTGTTACAACGTAGCCGGTAGTGGAAGACGGCGTTACAGTTTTAATGTTGCCGGTGGCACTTATAGGCGCCGCCCATGAATAAGTTGCTCCGCTGGTTGGGTTGGCCGTTAAAGTAGCCGATGCACCGGTACAAATGCTGCCATCGTTATTGGTAGTGCCTGAAGTTTCTGCAACACTGATACTTGCCGTAGGAAGTGGAACGCTGATATTTGTATTGGCTGTAATTGAACAGTTAGTTGTTGAATTAGTAACTGTTACAGTATAAGTAGTGCTTGAAGCCGGATTAACCACTTTGCCGTTACCCGTAGCGCTAATTGGCGCTGCCCAGCTATAAGTCATACCACTTGTAGGATTGGCCGTTAACGTAACAGTTGCACCTGTACAAATAACACCGTCGTTATTGGTTCCACCCGAAGTTTCAGCTACGCTAACGCTAGCCGCAGGTAAAGGGTTAACCGTTACCGAAGCAGTAGTTGAGTTGCTGCAACCGACGCCGTCGGTTGTGGTGATAGTATATACGTTGGTTCCAACCGGTGGGGTTACGTTAGCAGTGGCGGTAGAATTAAGTGTTCCGGAATACGAAACGCTTCCTATAGTTGCCGGTCCGCTTAATACAGTGGTATAACCGCTTGATGCACTGTTGGTAATGGTTATTGACCAACTATTGATAGTAATTACCCTGTTGTTGGCGCCGGAAGCGGTTGATAAGGTTAAAGTCCAGGTTCCGCCGGTATTTGCGCAAGGGAAAGTAAGGCCGGAGAATGTTGCATTGTAAGTGCCGTTAGTAATTGGAGTGGTATTGGCAGGGAAAGTAGTACCCGAAGTTGAAGTAAAGGTATAAGAACCGGAAAGGTCGTTACCATTAGAGGTTCCGCCCGGCCTGCTGAATAAAGTAGTAGAGCCGCAAGGACCGCTTAATACAGCAGTAACATCACCAGCAAAAGTATGCGAAACATTCATGGTTACGCTAATGTTCGATGCCGCATTCATTACGGTTGAAGGTAAAGTAATGGTTCTGCTAACCGATTGTGGGTCGGTACCGTTGCCTGATATGGGGGTAGAGTTGCTGCCTGTAACAGGTCCTACTGTTCCACCCGAGTTTGTAACGGTTATTACCGAAGTATTATTAAGACAAACAGTAGTAGGTGCAGGCGTAGCCGACAGGCTTGGTAACGGATTTACCGTAAGCGTTACCGAAGCACAGGCTGTTAAAGTATTACATGGGGCAGGGTCTTCATACCTTGCATAGTAAGTAGTGGTGCTGCTGGGGCTAACCGAAAGATTGTTTCCGGTTCCTACCAGTGTGCCGCCGCATGAGCCGCTGTACCATTTTAAAGTACCACCGGTACCTATGCTGCCGCCGCTGATGCTTAAGGTAGAGCTTTGTCCATTACATATAGTAGCTGGTGTTGCAGTAGCTGAAGTAGGAGCGGTAGATTTTGCATTTACGGTAACCGTTACGCTTGCGCAGGTTGTATTTAAGCTGCACGGAGCCGGGTCTTCATATCTTCCATAATAAGTTGTTGTAGTAGTAGGGCTTACGGAAACGCCTTGGCCTGTGGCTGCTGCTGTACCTGCGCACGAACCGGTATACCATTTTACTACTTCATTGGTACCATAGCCGCCGCCAACAAGGGTAAGGGTAGTGCTGCTGCCATTACAAATAGTGGAAGCACCCGATGTAGCCGAAGTTGGATTGCCAGATGGATTGTAAACGTAAATGTGAGGTATAGTTGACATTTGAAGACTACACCCTGCTGAACTTGTTCCTAATACGTTATAGAAAATAGTATCGTACAATGCGCCGGTAGGAAAAGTGATCTGTCCGCCAGCGCCGGTTACCGGGCTACCGATACTGGCATTGTTCGAATTGTCTCTTAATTGATAGCTTATGCCGGTTTCAGAAACTGCAATTATTACATTATCAGTAGTGCCATCGCAAATCGGAGAAGCAAATACGGTAACCGCTTTATCAAGTGGCAATGGATTGACAAAAACATTTCTATTGGAAGAAACGGCCGTACAACCACCACCGGGGTTATTAGTGGTTAAGGTTAATACTGCGGTGCCGGTAAAATTAGCAGCCGGAGTATAGGTTACAGCAGATGGATTTGAAGTTTGTGCAGTGCTGCTTAAGCTACCGCCGCCTGATGATATTGACCATGCACCGGTTGTTGCCGAACCGCCAAGGGTTGTTCCGCTTAGTGTAACGGCACCCGGACTGGCAGATTGACAAGTTGGAAGGTTGCCGCCTGCACTTACAGTAGGGGCCAGGTTTACATGAATTGTTCTGGTTCCCGAGGTAGCGGGGCCGCAAACTGGTGCATTGGTAAGTAATTGTAAAACTATATCGCCGGTAAAGTTAGTTGATATAGTAAAGGTTACCGCGGCAGGGTTAGAAGTTTGGGCTGTACTGCTTAAGCTTCCGCTTCCGGAGATAAGGGACCATGCGCCTGTGGTTGCGCCACCGCCTACACTAGCGCCAGATAAGGTAACTACCGTAGTGCCTGTTGATTGACAAACATTATCAGGTCCGCCGGGGGTAACGGTTGGTAATGGGTTAACATTTATAGTTCGAGTATTGCTTGCCGCAGTACAGGCGCCTTGTGCGTTGGTTAATAAAGTTAAAGTAACAGTGCCGGTGTAGTTAGCCGCCGGTGTGTAGGTTACCGTAGCGGGCGAAGCGGTTTGTGAAGTACTGCTAAGACTGCCACCACCCGAAGTGATTGACCAGGCCGCTGTGGTAGCTCCACCACCAAAACCAGAACCGGTTAAGGTAATTGGCGAAGGAGAAGAAGACTGGCAGGTATTATCAGGGCCGCCCGGTGTTACTGTTGAAGGAGTACTTACCGTTAGTGTAGCAGCATTAGAGGTTACATTGCCTTTGGTATTTGTAAATATGGCGCGGTATTGATACCCGGTTAATGAGGTGCTGGAAGGAGATATGGTTAGTGTAGAAGTAGTGATAGAAGCGCCTTGAGTAGTGTTTACACTATAAGGGCTGCTAATGGTTAAATTATTGAAACCGCTACCGGTATTTATTTGCCATTGAACGCTTGAAGAAGGTACGCTGTTTGCCACCGCGGTAAATGCGGCAGAAGCAGGCGAACAAGCTGAAGCATTAGAAGGCTGCGTGTTCATGGTAGGAACACCTGCACCGCCTTCGCCCACTATAAATGTTCCAAAAGCCGTTGTAGAATTAGTAGCCTGAGTGCTTACCGAAGTTTTAACCCCAACGGTAGGATAGTTCCAGCCACTGTTATAGCGGCCCATTATAAAATTGGCAGTATTAGCGCCACCTGTAATATCACCCGAGACAAAATTAAGAGTAATACTATAACCGGTAAAACCACCCACGCCGCTATTTGTTAAGCTCCAATAACGAAGCACGTTTTTAGATTCGTTAATGGTTGAGGTAGCAATATTTGGATCGTTAGCTGCCGACGTAAATGCAGTAAGACTGCCGGAACCTGTTGTGGTACCGGTGAAAGTAAGGTTAATAGGAGTATAGTTTGTGGCATCGCCTATTTCGAAGGTTTGGGTAGCGCTGGCGGCATTAGGAATGCCTTTTTTAAGATTGCCAATGATATATTTTGCTGTAGTAGGTCCGCTAATAGAGGCATTTGATAACAGCGACATTATAAGGGTATTGGTACCGGTGTTCACTTTTCCGCTGGTCAGTGTAAGGATATTGCTAATCGTAACATCAGCATTGCTGAAGGAAAGACCTGCGCTATTGTTAAGTGTTACATTATAAAAGGTTGTAGCCGTTGGGCCAATAATTGTTTGAGCCGAACCTCCATTAAAGGTTACTCTACCGGTGCCAGGTGTAAATGAGCCGCCGTTATTCGTCCAGTCGCCAGCTACATTTATGTTAGTAGCGGTGCCGGCAACAAGCGTGCTGCTGGTTAAGGAAAGGTCATTGTTCACAGTTAAGGTAGTTGTGCTACCGCCAACTGTTACACTGCCGCTAGTGCTGGCAAGGTTATAGAAGGTTTGAGTGGTAGATGTTCCATTAATATTTTGAGCACCGCTTCCATCAAAAGTAACAGTAGACGTTGCCGGCGTAAATGTTCCACCGTTGTTGGTCCAGTTACCGGTAATGGTAATAGTAGGAGAGTTGGTGCAGGTATAAGTACCCGAAGTATTTGTAATGGTAAGGTTGCCGTTAATGTCGATGTTACCGCCCGATTGGTTAAAAGTTGCTACGTGCGAATTATTACCATCGCCTAAAGTCAACCCGTCAGTCGTTATTGTTCCTGAACTTAAATTTAATGTGCCGCTTAAAGTATTGGCAATAATTATTCCGCTGGTTACGGTTAAGGAGCCACCTGCCACTGTTACTGTACCGCCGTTATTAAATAATCCCGCATTGGCGGTAACGGCCTGCCCATTGGTACTAAAGGTACCACCGGTAACACCATAGGAAGGATAGAAATTGTCATTTATTTTGAGGTTGCCAACGGCGCTAATAGTCCCGCTACTATTAGTAAGCGTTAAAATACCCAGTGCCGATGAAGCATTAGAACCGGTTTTAACATTGCTGCCGCCGGTGGTCATTTGCACATGCGAACGTGGAGAGTAGGTGAAAATACCATCTATAAGTAAATCGCCGCCAACACTTAATAACTTGCCGGTAGCCCAGTCAACATTGTGTGATATGGTGCCGTTAGCGGCCACGCTAACATCATTAACTGTGTAATTAGCGTCGGTAGCCTGCAGGGTTAAATTACCCTTTGTAACTGTAAGTGTATTAGTTACTGTAAATGCTTTGGTAGTTGAATTTACTACTGTACTGGCTGTGTTTTCATTAATGGTAAGATTATAGAAAGTAGTAGCGGCACTACCAGTTATAGTTTGGGTAGAAGAACCGTTGAATGTAATTGTGCTGGTATTGGCAGTAAAGGTTCCGTTCTTGGTCCAGTCGCCTGTAACATCTAATGTGTTAGAGCCGCTCATAGTAAGCGTACCGGCTATGGTAAGGTCGCTGGCAGTAGCAGCGGCAGTAACTGTAATATTGTGCCCGCTTTGAATGGTGATTGCGGCCGCGCTGTTATCAGGAACACGCGATGAAGTATACCAGTTGGAGTTATCGGGCGAGCTTTGCCAGTTAGTGGCAACATTCCAGTTACCGGTAGCAACATTCGAGCGATAATAATCGCCTGCTGCTGTTACATATTGTTCACCTATTTGGAAGCTGCTTGGCGAGAACACGGTAAGACCGGTTGCCTGTAGGGAGGTAGCAGTAGGATTAGCCGTGGTAGGCATGGTCCATGATGCGCCGTCCAATTTTGCAACTTTGTAGTTTGCAGGGGTGCTTCCTGCATCGGCATCGGTGCCAACACCTACCCAATTAAAGGTAGCGGTGGCGGTATTGCCTGCAGAGTTAAAGGTAATACCGGTATTGGTTATAGTCCAAACATGGTTAACGCTTTTACCAGCATTAATACCCGAAGAGGTAATGCTTGCATGATCGCCGGATGAAGAACTAACAGTTAATGTACCTGCAACTGTTGCGTTTGTAAATGAAACGCTAAGCGGTGTATAATAGGTTCCATCGCCAACCGGAAAATTTTTGGTTGAAGCACCGGTTGAAACGCTGTACGCCACATTACCAAATACATATTTTCCGGTTCCCGCGCCTGATGTTGTTACACCCGATGCAAGAGTTATAGTATTAGCGCCGGTAGTAATTGTTCCACTGGTAAAGGTAAGTGCGTTGGTGGTTCCTGTTACGCTTACGTTACCGGTAAGGGTAGCGGTGCTACCTACACTTATTTGAAGGTTATTGAAGTTAGTAGCACCAATTTGCGGAGCGGAGCCTGTAAAGTTTACAGTTCCGGTAGCGGTAAACGTACCTGCTGTTTTTGTCCAGGTTGAAGCGCCGGTACCGGTTACGGTAATGGTATTACTACCATCGGTTAAGGTGCCACCTGTACCATTAAGGGTAACAGAGGCTACCGTAATATTATCGCCTAAGGTGGCTACACCACCTGTTTTAGTCATTGCAAATGCACCGGTGGTGGTAAAGCCGTCGATACTTTGAGTAGCCGTTCCGGTTACTGTAATAGCCGAACTGCCTGCATTCAGTGTTCCGCCATTTACAAAGTTGCCGGAAAGCGTTAAGCTAAAATTGCTTGCCGAAGTACTAAGTGTAGCGCCAGGGTTAATTGTAAGTGGAACGTTTGCATTAAAAGTTTTAGCTGCATTCATGGTAATTGTACCAGTGTTGGCTATTACCACACCTCCGGTAGCTGCAAATGGAGTTATCCACTCGCTGGACGCCGTACGTGCTGTACCGGTATTATATTGAAGAGTTGCTGCAGCGCCGTAAGTAGGGGCAGCAGACGCGGTGGCGGTTCCTTCCATTGAAAGGACGCCGTTCACTGTAACGCCGGTTACAGTTTTAGTGCCGCTATTCGATAAAGTCAGGTTAGTATAGGTAGTAGCTAAAACAGTTTGAGCGCCACCCAAGCCATATTCAACTGTTGCCCCGGTACCATTTAAAGTTGTGGTAAACACCCCGGAGTTACCGGTAGTGCCAAAAGGAGTAGTTACGCCGGAAACAATAAGTTTCGGACTTGAGTTACCCATAGTAAGGGTAGCTATTGACGCTGCATTGCTGGCAGTGGTTGGTTGTATAGTTCCACCCACCGTAACAACGCCACTTGTAATTGTAAATACGCCATTATTAGTTAGTGAGGTTGGCCTGTAACTATTAATAGCCAGGTTTCCTGTTATGGAAAGGTCGGTTATAGTAGAGGTTAAAGTGGTAGTAACGCTGCTTGTTGCGGGAGTAACAGAAGTACCCACATTAAGTGATGCACAATCTAAACTTCCGGCGCCGGCAATGGTCGCCTGCCTTGCCGCGCCAGCGGCATGCGGTACCGTTAGTGCACCGGTTACTGTTAAGGTAACACCGGTGTTTACCGATATTCCTGCTGTAGTGGTGGCATCGCCCATGCTAACCGAAGCACAGGTGGCGTCGGCTGTTACAGTTACGGTATGGGTACTGCGTATAATTACCGGGTCGGTAGTAGCCGGTACAATTCCGCCTACCCAGGTAGTTCCTAAATTCCATGGGCCGGTTTGCGCGGTAGTACGTGTTACCGGGTTAATGGTAACCGAAGCGCTGGTAACATCGGCAATAGAGCCGTTTGGTACATCATGGGCTGTTACTGTTTGCGAAGGTGCAGTAAATAAGGTTATGCTAAAGGTACGGGTACCTGAAACCAATGCCGCAGTAGAGGGTAATGTTGCAGCCGCATCGCTTGATGTGATACTTATATTATCAGTAATGCTGCTAACCACATTCCAGTTAGCATCAACTGCATTTACAATAACACTGATTGCGGTTGCAGAGTTTTGTGCCGTTGGACTTCCGGTTTTACCAGGAGCTGTACCAGGTGTAGCAGTTTCGCCAGGCAGTAAAACCTGTAGCTGCGTAAACGAACCGGGGTTCACGGTAATGGATATATTAAAATTAGTACTGCCACCGGCATTAGTAGCCGTTACGGTGTAAGTACCTGTGCCCGCAACTACCGGGGTACCACTAATAACGCCGGTGCTGGTATTAAGGGAAAGGCCCGAAGGTAAAGCCGGGCTTACCGAATAACTTGCCACCACACCTGTTACGGTAGGGTTTAAAGCTGTAATAGCTGTACCCGCGGTAAATGTGTTTGGTGTATTGTAACTTAAACTGCTTGGAGGTACGGTTGAAGGTACAACTTCGCCATTGCTACGAATTATAGAAGGAATATTATTGGTGCCATCGAAGAATTGTATTTGACCAACCTGGCCAGATAGTAAAGCACTTGAAGCAGACCCTACAAATAACTGGCCTTTAGTACCGGCTGTACCGTTGTAGCTGCCTTGCCACGAATTAACGGTAAGGATACCCGAGCCCCAGGCAACGCCATTGCTTGCTGCAAAATGTAAAGCATGTGCTACTGTTGTTGAACCGAAAGTTATGGTAGAATTATTGTTGGTTATTTTAAGAGTACCCATTGTTTCGGCAAAGCCCGACGCGCCTGTATTAAATGTACCGCCATCCAATATAACCTGTCCGGCATCGGCTAAAACGCCTGAAGCGCCGAGGGTTAATGTACCGCCTGAAATGGTAGTGCCACCGGTGTACGAGTTAGCACCCAAAAGTGTCCAGGTACCACCGTCCTGTTTGGTTAATGAACCGGTAGTAGTTCCTATAATGCTGGTAATGCTGCCACCTTGAGCCCCGCCCAGGGTAAGCCCGAATGTTGCACCGGTAATAGTACCTGCATTGGTAATTGCTATAGTTCCGCCGCCGCCCATTATGCTGCTGGCGCTGCCCAAAGTAATTAAACCGGCATAAGTATCGGCACCACCGGTATTACGCAAGGCACCAAGTCCGCCGGGGCCCGTTCCATTTAAGGTAAGTGCTTCTGTGCTGTTTTCTGACCATCCTGCAAGGTCTAATGCTGCCCCGTTAGCAACAACTGTTGTACCTGCGTTGGTTCCTAAAGGGCCACTGACAGCGCTTCCGTGCTGCCCGAATTTTATAATTCCACCATTAATATTGGTTATACCGGTGTAGGTATTCAAGCCTGCTAAAGTCCACGTACCGGCATCTGTTTTTGTAAGCGTTCCGGCACCGGTTCCAAGGATACTTGATAGGGTACCGCCCCCGGCGCCTCCCAATGTAAGACCAAATCCACTACCGGTTATAGTACCGGTGTTCGATATATTAATGCTCCCCAGGGTAGCAATAATGCTACTGGTACTTCCTAATGTAATTAAACCGGCATAAGTAGCGCCGGTTGCATTGCTGTTTATTAAAGCCCCGCCTGATGATATACCCGTACCATTAAGCGTTAAGGCCAACGATGTAGCATAGTTAATTCCATTCAGGTCGAGTGCGGCACCACTGGTAACCGATACTGAACCACTGCCTAAACCGGAAGTTGAACCCAAACGAAGTGTACCTACCGTTACAGCGGTAGTAGTATAAGTATTATTGCCTCCTATAAAAAAGATACCGGAGCCGCTTTTGGTTAGTGCGCCACCATCAATAGCGCCTGCTGTTTGTCCATCGTTAACTCCGCCACTGGTTACAGAAGCCCCGCCATCGTTAATGGTAAAGGTTCCATCAGCGCCTACAGTTCCCGAACCGGTTTTAGCACCGCCATTGGCGGTTAGATTACCAGTTATGGTTACACCCGCCGGACCGGTAAGGCTAATTGCACCTGCATTACCACCGTTTCGGTTACCGTTATTAGCGGCACCACCGGTGGTGGTTAAATCTGCAGCAATTTTTACGTTACCGCTTGCACCGGCAGTAAAAGTTACGTTTGGAGCATAATTTCCTACGGCACTGACAACGTTAGCCGGGGTAAGATTAACGGTATTGTTTACTGTAATGCTTCCGCCGGCATTAATGGTAAAAGTTCGCTGGGTTGGAGCGGTGGTGGTGGTGGCCGCTGTTACGGCAGTAGAAACAGTCACATCTCCTGCCTGGGTACAAGTACCGCAACTGGTATTGATAGTAACATTGTTAGTAAGCAGTTCGGTAACTAACGATGAAGCCTGGATGTTTGCATTATTAGCTGTTGGTGTGAACACCCGGTTAGGGGCAGTTCCCGAAAAACTTCCGCCCGAGGTTGCAGAAGTAGTAATAGTGATATTACTATTCTGTGCAAAGGCCCCGAAGCTGGTTAGTAAAAGCAGTGCTGCGAAAAACTTATTGAACCCGTTTGTCTTCCTCCAAAGTAGTTCCTGTTTCATTAGTTTAAATTTTAATGTTATACCCTGTTAAATTCTTTACGTTACTACGTGTGTTTTGTTTAGCAATCCATTAATTATTTCCAGCGCACACGGCGTACCTTGTATACGGTGCTTGCTGTATACGCCAAAAAAACATATTAAAAAAAATGGACTACAGTGTGTTTATTCGTCCTATACAACAACCCGTGTGTGAAAGAAGTTGTATTATTTGCCCCAAAATAACCTAAAATGAGGAATATGTCAAGTAAAATATTTGTTAAAAATTAAAATACGTGTAAAAAATTGCCCATATTAAATAAAATGTTGTTCATTTTACCGGGGTTCACCAAAATATGCTTCCAAAATAGCAGACGTTTAACAAGTTAGTTCTATGTCATCACATATGTGATACAACATTTAATATTACTGCTTTCCTAAAATATCGCTGGCATAGGTTTTGGTTTTCAGGGATTAATAAAAATTTAGTATTCAGTTTACAAAATGGGAACCTTAAAAACCTTTTCAAAAAGGAAATATCTTAATGTAGTTATTGAAACACCCCAAGCGAGCAGGAATAAATATGCCTATCAACCCGAAACAGGTTTGTATTTATTAAGTAAAGTGCTACCGGCAGGAACAAGTTTCCCATTCGACTTTGGATTTGTTCCGGGCACAAAAGCAGGAGATGGGGACCCCTTAGATGTGCTGGTAATTGTTGAAACAGAATGCTTTCCGGGTTGCCTGCTGGAGTGCCGCCCCATTGGAATTATTAAAGCGGAGCAAAAAGAGAAAAATAAAAAGAAAGAGCGCAATGATAGGGTAGTAGCTGTAGCGGTTGAATCAATTGATCATTCAGGTTTAAAGCATATTAAAGATGTGAATAGCAACCTTATGAATGAACTTGTACACTTCTTTAAATACTACAATAGTATGCGAGGAAAAAAGTTTGAGCTTTTGGGCCTTGGTGGACCAAAGGAAGCATTTCGGGTAATTCAAAAAAATAAAAAATAATCCCGGTGAAAACCGGGATTATTTTGATTGCTTAATTCTTACCAACTGCGGTTGCCGCCGCTGTTATACGAGTCATTTTCATCCTCCTCATAACCTTCGCCACCTTCCTCGTATTCATCGTACTCATCGTATTGATTGTCGTCTTCATCGTACCGGTTGCTACCACGGCTTGAGCCGTAACCGCCACCTCTTTCTTCTTCATCCCAACCTCCGCTATTCCTTCCACGGCCTTCAGAATAGTTGCTTTCTTCCCCGTAGCGTGAACCGTTACCGGAAGAACCGTTACCGCGGCCGTAATCGTCGTATTGACTAGAGCCTCTTGATGATTCGCCACGAGATCCTCCGTAACCCTGGCCTTCATTTTCGTAACGGGAAGAGCCCCGGTTAGAGCGGCTTCCGCCATATTCATTGTAGCCACCACCACGGCCGCTGCTATAACCGCGGTCTTGGTCAAAATTATCGGAGTACTGGTTGCGACCCTGCGATTGGCCATAGCCGCCACGATTACTGCCATAATTTTGGTTGTATCCACGGCTTGATGAACTTCTGCGTGAACTACCGCCATATTGGTTATAGCCTTCCTGGTTATTGCCTTGTGAGCCACGGCGGCTTCCCCGGCTGCTGCTTTCTGAATCGCCCGAATATCGGCTGCGGGTATTCTCACTTCGTGAACCCCTGGAGCCTGAATTACCACCGGTGTATTGGTTATGCCCTTCGGGGTTGTTGCTTTGTGAACCCCTTCTTCCGGTTGAGCCCGACGAGCTCCTGCTTTGGCTGCCAGTTCTTGAACTGCCAGACCTTGATTGTGTCCTTTTCATAAATTTTGATTTAGATTTTAAAGAATAGGCATGATTTGCAAAACTTATGCCCTTTCTCTATTCAGGGCTTTTACTGGACGCCATTGTGTTAGGTTAAACCAACAGGAGTAAAGCCGTTCTCATAACGGGTAAGATGCGCATGAATTTTCTCAAAGGTTTTAATCAATTCCTTTCTGAAGAGTAATAACGAAAAATTTTTCTCCCATCTCTTTTAGCAACAGGTGTTTTAGCAGCACGGACGGATTTTTATCTTTTAAATTCAATTCTCTAATGCCCCATTTCTTCAAAAAGCTTTTCTGGTCGGTAAATTCAAAAAGGTTAAATCCATTTATTTCCCCCCAATGTGCAAGTGCTGAAAAGTTTACGTGCGCCGTAATATCCTGTTTGCCAATGTACTGGTAGGGGTTAAAATTAACCTGGTGACGGCGGTAACAGGTTAAGGTTCCGGAGCTATGCTGATGATTATATAATGTTGAAGATGGGTAACCATAATCAATGGTTAGCATAAACCCCCTTGTAAGCCGAGTAGATATTTCGTGTAACCAAGCCATTATATCGGTATTTGCTTCTGTGCAATAATATTCGGGCAACAATACATTTAACCCATTAAAATATTCCGTAACAGCATCTTTTGCCGGCGCTGTTATCTCTATGAATCCATTTTTATACCCTACCAATACCTCCATCAACTGCTTTTGCATAATTACTTTATGCACCGGGAAATTATCGGCCACCTCGTTGGAGATTACGCAGCCGGTGAATTCCGCCATTTCCATTAGTGAATTGTACCAGTTAATATTTCCAGGTAGCAGCGCTTGTTGCCGCTTACGCATTATTTCGCTCCGTTCAATAATAACGTATTGCAATTGTGTATATAGCTGGCTGTTTGCTTGAAGGTAATTGATAATATCCCTTGTAAGGTAACCCATACCGGCCCCATATTCAACTATGGTGAAAGGCTTTTTTTCGAGCAGGCGCCAGAATTCTTCAACCTGGCGCCCTATGGATGTACCCAAAGCAGTTGATAGATATGAACCGGTATAATAATCGCCTTTAGCTCCAATTAAATTTTCGGCATTCGTATAGTAGCCAAGTGCGGGGTAATACAGGCACATTTCCATGAACCGGTAGAAAGAAATGGGGCCTTTGCTTTTAATTTCACCTATAATTATATCCGGTAACTGCATAGCCCTTCGTATGCCGGTTGGTTACCGGGATTTCTTCGATTTTCCGGAAGATGACTTTTTAGAAGAGCTGCTTTTACGGGAAGAAGATTTTTTACCTCTGGTTGACGAGGAAGAGGATTTTTTCTTAGGAACTTTTCCCCCCGCTTTACGCGCTTCAGATAAACCAATAGCAATTGCTTGTTTTCTGCTAGTTACTTTCTTACCCGATGAACCAGAGCGCAGGGTGCCTTGCTTTTTTTCGTGCATAGCCTTTTCCACTTTATCCTGCGCTTTTTTTCCATACTTAGCCATAATATCAGTTTAATTACAATTAAGCAAGTAACGTGCCTTATTACAGCCTTTTAGCCATAGCGCCGAAACCCGCTGCTGGCAAGGTTTTAGAGCCGCTATTGTTTAAACAGAATTATGGCAACCAGGGCAAAAGTTTCAACCAAACAAAAAACCGGGAAGAATGTTGCCGCATCATATAACCGGTTTAAAACATTTCGCGGTAAACAATATACGGGTATGGCTATTGGCCGCACCCACAAATGGTACTACGACAGGGGCGAATGGAAAGAGACAAAAATTACGCCCGACAAATGGGAAATCCACTACGAGGTGACAAAACGCCGAGCCGGCAAAGCGCCGGAAGGATCCGGTGTGCCCGTGGGGACTGAATACCATTGGTGTATAATTGCCGACCAACATGTAAAGAAGATGAATGCAAATGATTATTCCACGGAGATGATAGGCGTAAAATACAAAGTAGCGCACAAAAGGGCAGATAAAGACAAATGGAATATTTCGGAAAAAACACAACATGCCCACCTTATCAAAATACTGGAAGAGGTAATTGCAGAATTGAAAAAAGATGCAGATGCTAACCTTGTAGGCATGCCCCCGCACTTACCAGAACCACAAAGTGATAAGCAGGTAAAAGCTAAACGGGTAAAGCGGAAAAAGTCGAACCGTAATAACGCTGCATCAGCCTGAATACGGTTGTTTTACGAGAAAATATTGCCAACATAAAAAATATCCCCCGGGTCCACTATCGTTGGAAGTGAACGCCGGGAGAAAAAAACACATGCTATGATTCTTGATATGTTTTACCTACGGGTAAAACTTTTTTATTTTTAAAATTCGACCCTTTAGGGGGTATTTCCGAAGGAGCGAATACGGAAATTTCATGCCAATGAATTTTATGCCTTAACCTGGTATAGCAAGAACATTTCTTTACTCATATAGGAAATTTGTTGCCTGAAAAGGGTACTAGCAAATGCCCTAACTGGGTAACGTTAGGTTAAAAGACAAAGAAGCGACGGCATAAGCCAGGCTTAAATTTTAAGCATTTTGCGGACAATTGTCTTACTGCTTGTAAACACTTTTAACCAGTAAAGGCCCGAAGGAACATCGAGAAGTATTTCGGATTTTTGATTCCGGATATCGGATTGGAAAATAATTTGACCGTGAATGTTATAAACCTCAAATTTATTACCAACCAATTCATTGCTAACTTCCAGATGCCAAGTACCAACTGAATTTGGGTTTGGATAAAGCGAAATAAATTCATCCGCTATCTCGTCCATTCCCGTTATGGTTACGGCGCTTGAAGTGGCACGGCAGCCATTGCTGTCAATTATTTCTACCCTATATATACCAGGTTGAGTTGTGCCATAAAGCCTTGAATTTGCATTGTTAATAGCATCGCCATTGCGGTACCACTGGTAACCTTTGGCATCAGCGGTTACTAAAGTATCGCCCCGCTGGCCTATTGAAACGCTGGTAGCCAGGTAAGTGGCAACTGTTTGATGGGGGGATGAAGCGCTACACCCGTTATCATCGGTAACCGTTACCCAGTAGGCCTGCGATTTTTTTGCAAAGGTGCAAATTGTGGTATCGCCGGTATTCCAATGGTAGGCTTTAAAGTCTATAGGCATACATACTTTTGCGGAGTCTCCGGAGCAAATAATAGTATCGGTGGTGGTTAGCGATGGGGGAGTGGGATTTGGGTTAATGGTTACACTGCTTTGTAACGAGGTATCGCTGCAGTTGTTGGAGTTTATTACTATCAATGAATAGTTATCGGCTGTATTTGTTGAATAGGTGCTATCGGTGGCAATAATGCTGCCGTTGTTATTTCTCCACCTGTAAACGGAAATTGTTCCGCTACCTGCCGATGAAGTGGTTGCTTTTAATACTACACCCGGCGTTTCGCAGCCGGTAAAGTTACCGCTAATAATAGCTGTGGGGTTTTGGTTGGCCGTTACCGCCTTTGCAAGTGAAGTATCGGTGCAACTATTCGAGGTAATAATAACTACCCGGTAGTTACCGGTTGCAGTGGCTACGTAGGTACTATCGGTTGCGCTACTTATGCTTCCGTTACTACTTAACCACTGGTAGGAAGAAATTGACCCGCTGGTGGCAGTTGACCCGGAAGCGCTCAATTTTACACCCGGTTTTGCGCAACCTGTAAATCCAGTTGCGGATATAACCGCTTTCGGTGCGCCATATAATATTACCGCCCCTCCCATATTACTGTTAGCTGTGCCTTTTGTAGCGGTTACTATGTATGTTCCACCTGTTTTGGGTACACGGCTAAAATTAAAAGCGCCTGCCGTAGTAGGGATAAAAGTTTCCACCGCAAAACCGTTCTCGCGTAAAGTGTAAGTTACACCGGTATCGGCATTGGCTAAACCTATATTGCTAATGCCGGGGCATACGTGTACAACTACACCGGCTGTGCTGGTACCATTGTTATAGGTAACATTATAGGAGTTAAGCCCATTACAGACCAGAATAACAGAATCGGCCGGCGCTGAATTAGAGCTTGTACCCAGGTTAAGTACCTGCAAAATTATATTGGTGTAAGTACCGGGGCCAAGATTGGGGATAGTTAATATATTGGCGTTATCGGAATTAAGGGTAAAAGGCCCTTGCGGAACATTATCCTTTGAATAGGTTACTTTGTATTGAGTGTTTGAAAGCAAAGCCGGGAATGTAATTGAGCCGTCTGTTGAGGAACAACTTGAAGGGTTATGGCCGTTAGCCGGGGGAATTACGCTTATTTGGTAAAAGAAACCTGTGCTTTGCCCGCATTCGTTATTGGCATAAACAAACAGCCACGTAACACCGGGGCTTTTAGAGGAGCCGCCGTAAGCCGAAAGGTTATTTAGGTTAAGGGTTTTACTGGTGGTATTTTGCATTTCTTTAAAAGTGCCTCCAGATTCAGGGAATGCCTCTACAAACCGGTATTTAGTACCGGCGGGTGCATTGGCATCGGTTGCTGTAATTACAATATTATCGCCGGGATGATAAGTTGGTGGCGAGGCCGTAACATTGGTAACAATGGGAGGAACAGCGTTTACGGTCATTTTTATTTTATTGGTTGTAACCGATACATTACCGCCGCAAACATTTCCGGTTACCACGCATGTTATGCTGTCTTTATTGTGAAGTGTATCTGTTATATAAATGTTAGAAGCGCCGTTTTGAACGGAAACCCCGTTTACTTTAAAGTTATAATTGGGTGAAACCATACCGGTTGCGGTAGCAATAAAGGTATCCAGTACTCCTGCGCAAATTGTATCCTTGCCGTTGGTGGATGTCAAACTCACAACAGGTGTTCCACCGCTTGGGTTTACCGTAATAGTAAATGTGGATGGTGTGCCGGTACATGGAACATCGTTGCTTAAAAAATTACCGAAACTGAAAGAAACTTCTTCGCCGTAATTATTTTCAATTACGTAGCCCTGTACTGTTTTTGTTGCGGTATTAATAACATCCAGCGAACTGAAGTTTGAAGGGTAATAGCCGTTACCGGTGTTGGAAACATAAAGCTGTTTTCCATCTACACTCATCGATAAACCAACAGGCGCTTCGCCGCCGCCACCGGGCAAATTAATGGTACCGGCCAGTGTGGGCGGGCTGGTGGCAGTGTTGAAATAAGATACCGGCCCATCCCTATAGCTGGATGCATACAACGTAAGCCCATCGGGGCTTATAGCCAGGCCGTGCATGGGGTCTGTATCAGTACTATTTGAAAAAGGGACGGTGGTTGCAATAGCTTTGTTGCTTACTTTTATAGCAGTTACAGTATGGCTGGCGGAGTGCGCCGTGTATACCATGCTTCCATCGGGGCTTACAACAATGCCGCAGGGAAAAGGCCCAACGTTTACGCTGTCAACCGGCTTATTGGTGCGGGTATCTATAAAATAAATACGCCCTCCGTTGTGTATCGTATCAGCAACATATAAACGGCTGCCATCGGGGCTTATGGCAATACCTTCGGGGCTACCTTGTCCGTTGCCCCCGAAGCGGATAGTGGTGCTAACTGTGTTTGTGGCAGTATTAATAACCGACACACTTCCTTCGCCGCTATTGGCTACGTACACATGTTTTCCATCGGGGCTGGCAACTATACCCCAGGGTTCGGCCCCCACCGGTATGGTTGTTATTAAAGTATCAGCTTCGCCATCTACCACACATACATTACCTGTACGGTTATGAGGTGTATAAACCCGTTTGCCGTCAGCGGTAACGGTAATACCTATATAACCTCCAAAAAATGTAAAGCCGTAAGGGCTGAATGCTTCGCCGGTAACCTTGTGGGTAGCCCTGCTTATTCCATAAGTCGAAACCGGGTTAATAGCATCGTTCATGAAGGCCTTGCCCGAAGTTAGTGGAGTTACCGTAATAGTATCAATAATAGGAGTAGCGCCGTTATTGATAGTTTTAAAAGATAAAACACTATCACCGGTTCCGCTGGCGGCGAGCCCTATATTAGGATTGCTGCTGGCCCAGCTAAAGCCGGTATTGGCAATAGGACCTGTAATTTTAATTGGTAAGGTGGTATCGCCTGCGCACACGGTTTGGTTTGCCACTTTATTAACGCTGCATACAGGGTTAATAATAATAGGGAAAACAGCGGTATCTGTTATTGCGCAGGTTTGTATAGCCGTAATGGTGGCTGTAACAGGTTTGTTGCTATTATTTACCGTCGTAAACGATGGAATATCGCCGGTACCGCTTGTAGCAAGGCCAATAGTGGTGTTGCTGTTTGTCCAGGTAGCGCCATATAATGCGATGGGAGTAGTGGTATAGCCGTTGCAAAAAAATACAGCGGGCATTTGATTTAAAACAGGCTTAACAAAAGGAGAGAGGCTGTTAGAAGTTGCAGTACCGCAACTGTTGTTTAATACACAGGTAACTACATCGCCTGCCGACGGGGCAAAAGTATAAGTAGCGGCGGTAGCGCCCGGCGAGCTCAATCCATTGACCTTCCATTGGTAAGTGGGGCCGGTACCACCATTGGCAACTATGATGGCGGTATATTTAATAGTGCCCCCGGCGCAAACGGTATCGTTAGCGGGTGTTGTAGCGGCGATAGTAATAGTAGAGGTACAACAAAATCCATGCAATACACAAGCAACCATGAAAACGATTGCGGCTGAAAGTTTTTTCATAATTAACTGGCAGTTATCGGGGAGAAAGATGGGTAACTTTTTCCAAAGAATTTATCCTTTTAAAAACCAAAAGCGGAGGAAGCTAAAGCCTCGCCGCTTTTGGTTAAATATGTTATTATTTATTTACTGTTCGATATAAAGAGCTTTTTGGTAAGAACGGCGCCGCCGTTATTTACCTTCACTATTATATATGCAGCCTCCATGTTAGCTAACTGTTTTGTATAAATGAGCGACTTACCAAATTTTTCGCTGCTCAACAATTGCCCGATAATGTTATAAAGTTCAATATCGGCTTCAACTTTGCCTTGTTTGGTAAAATCTATATACACCTGGTTTTCATTACTCCAAATTTTAATTTGGTTATCGCTGTTAATAGTATTGATGCCGGTTGCATTGCTAACAACAATGGTTTTTGTGGTTACTGAAGTACACCCCTGTCCGTTTGTAACGGTTAAAGTAACTGTGTAAGTTCCTTCGGCTTTATAAGTGTGGCTGGCTGTTGTACCGGTTGTGCCGCTGCCATCGCCAAAATCCCAGGTGCAATTGCCGGCATTAGAAGTGCTTGTAAATTGCACCGTTTCCTGAACTTTTACGGTATTTGCATTAGCAGTAAAAGATGCTTTTGCAGCCTGCAACCCTCCAACCTCAATTGATTTTGTTACCGTGTAGCCGTTTTTGTCGCTTAATACTACCGTGTAAATACCTGCAACCGCATTCACGTTAATAGGGTTCTGCTTATTCAATACACCGGTGGAAATAGTGGCGCCAGAGGCATCACTAATAACGTAATTCCATGTAGCACTACCTGCCTGCATTATGCTAATAGAGCCGTCTTCATCGCAGGCAGCATCTGTAGCCGACAACTCTGCAGCGGGGTTGAAATGCAGCACAAAACGGTCCTGGTTGTCGGAAGTGTCGGTAGTAAACGTATAAGCGGCGCTTCTTAAGTCCTGCCATTTATTAGTCTTCTTATCCTCCAACAGTATATAAGTAGTAGGGTCAAAAGAATTTATTCCTTGCGGGGTTAAGGTCATGGTGCCCACAACGCCGGGGCGCAAGCCCATAGGCACGGTTACATCATCGGTAAGCGATGGTAAGGCATTAATAGAGTAACCCTGGTTAACCGCATGGGTAAACAGCATTGGCCTGTCTAATTTACCACTTGGCTTGCTGGCATCAAACAGGTTGTCGTACCCATTAGTTGCTGCTGGGTTAAACTCTACGGTAGTAATATCCAACTGGCCTTTGTAATCTACTTCCATAACCAGGCTATTAATAGCATCGTTCTTATAGAAGCTGGTATTGGTTTGGCGTGTCCGTTCGTTTTGGTAAAAAGGGAAAGAGCCTGTGCCAGCGGCGGTGCGCAATACAAAAAATGCCTGGAACGGGGCAACATAAATATGAGGGTTTATCCCAATTCTTTGAGTTTGGAAGGTACCGGAGAAAGGACCGGTTGAAACCCATATAGCTACCTGGTTGCTAAAGCCTTCAACATTTCTAAGTGTAGTCAGATCAATAGTGGATGGATAAGGGTTGCCTACCAAATTCCAGCCGCTTTCGATAGGTGCAAACGGGGTTTGTGCGGTAGGCACCGCAGGAACGCCCTTGTTGTTCATTCCACCTATGCTAAGGTCGCCGGTGTTAGCTGTACCGGTAAGGCTCAAAGTCTTGTCGCCACGGTAATATACCGAGTACCCTTTGGCATTTGCCATATTACCTGCGCTCTTTATCATCCAGTTGCCCAATTTGCAGCCGTTTTGGCCCATATGCGAGTCGTCGTATACAAACACGCTGCCGTATGGCGAACCATAACCACTTACAGTTTCGTCGCAATTAGTGCTCGGGTTCACAAACACCCCATCCGGTCCGCTGGCGCTAACCTGGCTAAGAGCTGCACCACTAACCGGGGCGCTGATAAAGTGTTGGTTATATCCCTGTACCGGTACAAAACGGTCGGCGGTAATATCACCTAAAATTTGTCCGCCGAAACCAGTAGTAAAGTCATCGATATAAGAGTTAGAGGTAGAGCTGCCGGACAACAAACGCAACACACCGTTTTGGGTATTTAAAATTCCATCTTTCAGGTGTACACCGGTAGAAACTGAAACATTAGCATCAGTTGCGAGTATTGCGCCCAGGCTGTTGTCCAACTGCAGAATATTGAATTTGGTATTGCCCGACAAAGTTTGCTGGAATCCACCGTTTAGTTCAACAGTTCCTGTTCCAATTACAGTAGCATTGGTAGCAGTACCTGAACCTGACCAGTCGCCGCAAATCCTTAATGTTTGGCCTGTTACGGTAATAGAAGCACCAGATGCAATTTGCATATTTCCTACCTGTACATCTGCGCCGGCAATTACCGGGAAACGCGTAGCATTGGAAGGAATTATAATAGTAGAGCCGCAAATATTAGGAACCGCAGCCGGGTTCCAGTTGGTTTGAGTGAACCAGTCGGTGTTAGTACCGCCCACCCAGGTGCTGGTACAAAGGTTTACGGTAGAAACACCCGTCATGTTAGCAGTGCAACCGGTAGTGGCGTTGGTAGCAAATACCGAGTAAGAACCGGTGGTGTTGTATGTTCCAAAGTTAATAGATGAGTTAGTGCCGGGTTTGAGTATAACGTTGGTAACGGCGTCTCGTATTAGTTGGTAGTTAATGCCGATTTGCGAACCAGACAAACCGATATCGGAAGGTGTACAAGCCCCACCGGTTACGTTATATGCGGTTGGGTTTGGATTGGCTGTAACTGAACGGCCTGTTGATACAGCCGTGCAATTATTTGAGTTGGTAATAATCACCGTATAGGTTTCAGTTGCAGTGGCAGTATAAGTAGCTGAAGTTGCACTGCCAATGTTACCACCGGAGTTTGCCCATTGGTAACCGCTTATTGTTCCGCTGCCGGCAGCAGAACCGGTAGTGCCCAATACAATACCGGGACTAACACAACCCGTTAGCGTAGAGAAACTGATTACCGAGGTAGGGTTGGCATTAGCAGTTACCGATACCAATGCGGATGTATTGGTGCAATTATTTGAATTGGTAATTAAAACCGAATAATTATTGCTTGCAGTAGCTGTGTAGGTGCTGTTGGTTGCACCGCCAATGTTACCACCACTATTTATCCACTGGTAATTGCTTATAGTTCCGCTGCCAGCGCTTGAACCGGTGGTGCCTAATACCACACCGGGGCTCACACAGCCAGTAAGTGTACCGCTAATAACTGCTATCGGATTAGCATTGGCAGTTACGGCACTTGCTGCAGACGTAGTAGAGCATAAGTTGGAGTTGGTAATAACTACAGTATAATTATCGCTGGCGGTTGCCGTATAAGTGCTGCTGGTAGCGCCGCCTATATTTCCACCACTGTTTCTCCATTGGTAACCGCTTATGGTTCCGCTACCGGCGCTCGAACCGGTTGTACCTAACACAATACCCGGGCTTACACACCCAGTTAGTGTTCCGCTAATTACAGCAACCGGATTGGGGTTAGCTGTTACCGTGCTAGCCGCAGAGGTAGTAGAACATAAGTTGGAATTGGTAATTACTACCGTATAATTATCGCTGGCGGTAACGGTGTAAGTGCTACTGGTAGCGGCACCTATATTTCCGCCGCTATTTTGCCATTGGTAGCCGGTAATACTTCCGCTGCCCGCGCTTGAGCCGGTAGTGCCTAAGGCCACTCCCGGGTTGGTACAACCTGTAAGGCCGCTGTTGCTAATTACTGCAACCGGGTTAGCCCTTGCAATTACAGCGCTTGCCGCCGAAGTGGTAGAGCAGTTATTTGAATTGGTAACTACTACAGTATAGTTATCGCTGGCAGTAGCGGTATAAGTGCTGCTGGTAGCTCCGCCAATATTACCACCGCTGTTTTTCCATTGGTAGCCGCTTATAGTACCGCTGCCGGCGCTGGAGCCGGTAGTGCCTAATGCCACACCTGGGTTCACGCATCCGGTTAAACCACTGTTGCTAATTACTGCGGTAGGGTTAGCGTTGGCCGTTACCGCGCTAACCGATGAAGTAGCTGTACAAGTATTCGAGGTAGTTATTACCACAGTATAATTATCGGTAGCTGTTGCAGTATAAGTGCTGCTGGTAGCGCCGCCAATATTACCACCGCTGTTTTTCCATTGGTAACCAGTTATAGTTCCGGCGCCTGCGCTGCTGCCGGTAGTGCCTAATGCCACACCTGGGCTAACGCAACCTGTTAAACCGCTATTGCTTATAACAGCAGTAGGAGCTGCGTATAATATTACCGAACCAGTCATGTTAGTTGTAGTAGCACCCTGGTTACCTACAACGGTATATGTGCTTCCTGCAACCGGGGTATAAGCAAAATTAAATGCGCCTGTGGCAACAGGTGTATTAGAAGCTACTAAACTGGCCCCTTCATATAGTTTGTAGGTAACACCTATGTCGCCGCCTGCTAAGCCTATATTAGCAATACCCGGACAAACGCTTACAGTGGCGCCCCCTGTATTTGTTCCGTTGTTGTAGGTCAAATTGTAGGTAGTTAATCCGCAACCGATAGTTACTGCATCGGCTGGGGCGGAGTTTTGACTAGAGCCAACACCCAAAACCACCAGTATCATATTCGAGTATGTACCTGCGCCTAAATTGCTCAAGGTAAGTTTACCGGTTCCATCGGTAGTAAGTGTTTGCTGCGATTGAGCCACACCATTTTTGCTATAGTTAAGGGTGTATTGAGTTGTTGGTCTTAAATTCGGAAACGAAATAGAACCATCGGTAGCTACGCAGGTGCTGGGATTCACAAAAGTTGTAGGCGGTATTACGGTAATAGGATTAAACGTGCCTGTTGCCGAACCGCAGGCATCGCTAGCGTATACAAATAACCAGGTTACTCCCGGGCTTTTAATTGAAGTGCCATAAGCGGATATGTTATTAATGCTATACGTAGTACTTGTAGTTTTTTGAAGTTCCACGAACGTACCACCCGATTCCGGGAAGGCTGCCAAAAACCTATAAGTAGTACCCGTAGGGTTGGAAGCGCCGGGTGTAGCTGTAATAACAATATTATCACCAGCGTGGTAAGTAGCAGGACTATAGGTAACCGATGCTACCTGGCTGGGTACCCCACTTGTAGTTTGCAGGCTTGCTGTTGCTGATGTAAATCCGCCGCTGGTAACAGCGCCAACAACGCAGTAATAGGTATTTCCGTTTAAAGCTGTAGTTGCACCCGTTATAGTAAGCGTGGCGGTTGTAACACCGGAGTAGATACCGGTATTAGTTAAAGCAATGCCATTCTCGTACCACTGGAATGAAGAAGGAGTACCGGTAATTCCCACCGAGAAGGTAATATTGGTGGCGCCACCGCTGGTGCAAACGTACTGGTTGGTTGGGTCGCTGGTTTTGGTTACGGCAGTAGCGGTAACAAATGTCAGATCGCCAAGGCTGGAGATATAAGATGCAGTAGGGTTCAGTGCCGTATGGCTTGTTACTACAGGTGTAGATATCCAACTTGTACCATTCCATACAACGGCGCCCATTGTGCTTTCGCCACCTGCGCCTGCTGCTAAGTTGGTGTTATAACCTGCTGCTGTAAACTGTACCTGTGCAGAATAATAATCGAAGGCCATACCGGTACTGTTTTTATCTAACACCCAATATGCTTTTAACCAGTTGGTAGATACTGTAGGCGGAGCCACACCATTCGGGTCAGTTGCTCCCGAAGTGTAAGTAATACCTACCTGTCCGGCAGTGGTTACATTATGAAAATTCAAAGTAACGGGTAAATAAGTTCCGGCAACAGGCCCGATAGGATAGGTGTACGATTGTGCACCGGTGGCATATCCTTTTATTAATTTGCCGGTAGAGTTTTGAACCACCATGTGTACGGAAGTAGGCGCGTTTGGTATTGACCCCGATGAACCTAACACCAGGTTGTTGGCACCAAGGGTAATATTTCCTGTACCTCCGGCATAAGTAAATACTCCGCCAACGGCTAAGCTACCTCCCCATGTTAAAGCATTGGTAGTGGTTAAATTGTTATAACCGGTACCAGTATTAGTTCCGTTAAAGTTAAATACTGGTAAAGTTTGAGTACCCGCAAGACCGGTTAAAGAAACCGTATTGCCGGTAGTTACGTAATCGGTTCCGGTACCCGGCGTAAATACACCGCTGATGGTAATGGTGCCGGGGGCCATGGTTTTGCTGCTATTATCGAACGTAAGGTTTTTATAGCTACCGGGCATTACTACCTGGCCAGTGCCAACGCCATAAGTGTCGTTGTAGGTGGCAGTACCGGAGCTGGTAAATGTACCGGCCGTATAAGTACTCGGTCCGTACACATTTAAATTGCTGGTTGCCCCGGTCATGTTGAATGTACCGGCAGTCATTGTAAATGAGCTGGCGGCCCCATTGTTATTTATATTGAGAATGCCGCTGGCTAAAGCGTCGGTAAATGTGCCCGCTGTAAGGGTAAGGTTGTCTTTAATATTAAGTGTAGTAGGCGCGGTAACCGTTAAGGCACCCGACGATTTATTTACATACAAATCCCAGAAATTTTGAGTAGTGGCAGTACCTAATAGGGCCTGTGCACCGGTTCCGTTAAAGTTTACAATGCTATTGCACTGGCACCAGGAAGTACCATCGTAAATGGCGGCAGTAGCCTGTGTCCACGAACCGGTAGTACCGCCTATATTCAGTTGGCCAATACCATGCAAAGTACCTGCCGTAAGGGTTACACCGGTAGTGCCATTAACAGTCATTGTGTTTACCGGCATATAAAATCCCCCGCTTGTTAAGGTAAAGTTGCCATTCAGTGTAAGGTTACTTACGTTATAGGAGTACGCGTCTACTTCTCCTGTGGAAGTCGCTATTGTCAAATTATTAAAGGTTTGCGAGGGAGCATTTCCATCGGAAGCAATGTATCCATCTACGCTGTTAAAGGTTACTGTACCGGTCGAAGGGGTAAATGTTCCGCCATTATTAAGCCACCCCTTGCCAATATTCAAATTAATAGCACCGCTTGCAAAAGCACCGCCAAAATCAATGGTCACAATATCGGATATGGTTAATGCAACACTGGCAGTAACCACGCCCGGAGATGAGTTATCTATTTCTATATCGTAAAAAGTTTGCGGAGTGGCAGTACCACCAATGGATTGTGCACCCGCCCCGTTGAATTTTACAGTACCTCCGTTTGGAGTAAATGCTGCAGCGGTAGCCCTGCTCCAGTTACCACCTACCAGCAATTGACCAGCACTGGCCGTTAATGTTCCGGTGGTAAGGGTTAGGTTGTTTTTTACTGTAAAGGGATTAACATTGGTAATATCCATTATAGCGGTGGTATTGGTAGTTCCTGCTACGGTAAGATTATAAAATTGCGGGTCGTTACCGTATACATACCTGGTAGTACTAACCGGAGCTATAAAAGTAACCGTACTATTAGTGGCAGCGTTAAAAGTATTGTTATTGGTAAAATCGCCTTTTACTGTCATTCCCACAGAACTTAAGTTTACTGTAGAATTGATGGTTATGTGGTTGAAGTTGGTCGAGAACGTACCGTTTATATTCTGTGTACTGCCCTGGAAGGTAACAGTGTTTGTTGCGGATGGTACGTATGCTGCGGCAGCTTGGTTGTTAGTCCAATCGCCGTTAATATAAATATTGGAGCCAGAGCCCCCCATGGTTAAGGCTCCTGCCGTTAATGTAAGCGTACCGTTAATATTTAAAGTTGCACTGGCTACGCTATAAGTAACGCCACCTGCTGTTAAGGTAAGGTTGTTGGTGGTAATAGATGGGAAATTGGTTACGCTTAACAGGCCTGTTTTATTTACAACTACATTATAGAAAGTGGGGTTTTGCCCACTGGCAGTTGTAAGTGACGATGCGCCACCATTAAAGGTTACAGTACCTGTGCCGCATACAAAGCCGCCGGAGTTATCTGTCCATGTGCCGGTAGCAGTCATATTGGCACCGGCATAAAAATAGCCCGCGGTTAAAGTTAAAGCGCCTGCCACGTTTAAAGTTGTGGGTGCAGTTAGGCTTCCGTTATTTTCAATGATATTAAAAAAGGTTTGGGTGGTTGTTGTTCCGCCAATGGTTTGGTCGCCGCCAAGGAAAGAAACCGTTCTGCTGTTATGCGTAAAAGTGCCACTGTTTAAATACCAATTCGCATAAACATTGGTATTGGTTGCACCGGCAGTAAATGTACCGGCATTTAAAGTTACATCGCCATAAAAATTAGTGGTAGTTCCACCCGAGGTGAAGTTACCTGTGGTTTCGGTAAAGGTGCCATTAACGGTTAAGGTGGCAGGTCCTGTTAATGTTTGTCCTGCTGTTTTCTTTACTTCAATGTTGTTGAAAATTATGGGTGAACCCGTCATGGTGGAGGTGGCGCCCGTAAAAGTTACAGTACCACCATTAGGGTTAAATACCCCAGCAGCAGCTGCTGTCATGGTCCAGGTAGCGACATTTATTTGTGCGCCGGCAGTAAATGTACCCGACACATTAAGGATGGCATTAACAGTAAGCGTATTCATACCCGATTCATCCAGCGACGAAGTAGCCTGGCTTTGGGTAAGGTTATTCAAGGTGGTGTTTACACCGGTTAACGCATAACTGCAATTTGCCCCGGTAAATGTTACGGTACCAGTACCGGCATTAAAAGATGCCGAGTTATTATTAAAAGTAAAACCTGTAGTAGCTGAAACAGTAATGGTACCGGTTGTTACTGTATAGGGGCCATTATTGTAGAAGGAAGTTCCACCGGTAGCTCCCGATAAAGTTAGTGCTCCTGTATTTTGAGTGAAGGTGCCTTCATTATCAAAATTGCCCCTGACAACCACAGGCACTGCAAAAGCGCCATTGGTCCATGTTCCGTAATTGGTAAAATTGTTGAACGTTTTTGTTCCCGTGGCGCTGGCGCAGGTTACTGTTGCACCTGCGTTAATAGTTATATCGTTGGCAATGGTAACGGCAAAACCGTTTATAACCATAGAACCACTTGTTCCTCCGCCAACGGTTAAGGGACCTGTAAAGTTTGTCCAGCCAAAGTTTACAGTTAATGTGCCGCCATTGCCCACACTAATTGTGCCGGTGGTCATAGCTGGCGCTGCACCTATGGTAACATTAAACCCATTTGGTATTACCACATCATCGCCATTCTGCGGCGCCCGGTTCAAATCCCAGGTGGTAGTGGTGGCCCAGGCAGTACTTGCCTTTGCAGTAATAGTAGCAGCTTGAGATGTTTGACAAAAAAATGTAACAAACAAAACAGTTAAGGAAAAGGTTATTAAAAATTTGTCTTCAAAAAAAGTAAAGATGTTTTTCATGATGATCGGGGATTTGATTTTGATTGTGTCGAAACTATGTTTTTATGATCGGTAAAACAATATTTACAAAGAACTTAATTTAACTGAAAATGAAGGTCTTAAAGCTTAAGTCTAAACTTAATTTTAAGGGTGTAGTATGCAAAATACAAAAGCCTTAAAACGGCCAATTTTTAGTTCATGAAATTATTGTTTAATGCTTTAGCTTTTTACCTATGAAAATGGAATGGTGTTTCCTGACTGGTGACATAAGGGACAACAATCGTTTCCTTATATAAGGCCCAAAACAAAAACTGGTCCAATCTCTTTATGGAAAAGATGATAGGATATAATACATTTATGCTGTTCCCATTCTCCGAATAGAAGCTATGCGCACATACTTTGTAACCTTTATTTTACTGGCAAGTTGCGTTATACTCAATGCAGCGGCCCCGGATCACTTGGTATATCTGATACCGCAACCGAAAAAAGTTGAGTTTAGACACAACGTATTTCACTTTGACCGCGCGGTATCAGTCAGTAATAATACCAATCCTTTTTTCGGGCAGTTGCTTACTTCGGTAATTTCCAGGAAATCTAATGCAAAGCCTAAGGGGGAGGAATTGGCCAAAATAAAGCTGGTTAAAGCCGCAGCTGACTCTCTTTCCAATATTCTTAAAGCAGATAATCTTACATTACCATTTGAGTTAGGTAATGAGGGCTATATACTTTCGGTATCGCCTGATAGTATATTGATTTTAGCAAATGAAGATGCGGGCGTGTTTTACGGAGTGCAAACACTTATTCAACTAATTAATGCCAATTCAAAAGATAACTCTATACCGGCACTGATAATTTATGATAAGCCTGATATGGCCATGCGCGGCTGGCAGGATGATATTAGCCGTGGCCCTATACCTACTGTGGCTTTTCTAAAAAATGAGATAAGGAGAATGGCGTCCTTTAAGCTAAACACCTTTACGCTTTATACCGAGCATGTCTTTAAGTTAAAGAAGCACCCCGAAATTGCACCAGTTGATGGCATTAATGAGGACGAGATTAAAGACCTTGTGAGCTTTGCCAAAGACTATAATGTAGATATCATTGGCAATTTTCAGTCGTTCGGGCATTTTGAAAATATAGTAAAGGTGCCGGGCTACGAAAAAATTGCCGAGAACAATTCCACCATATCACCTGCGAAAAAGGAATCGTATAAATTTCTTGAGGACGTTTATAGTGAAATAGTACCGGCTTACGGAAGCAAATACTTTCACATTAACTGCGATGAAGTGAGCCTGGGTGAGGGGCCTTCAAAAAAAATGATCGATACCATGGGTGTAGACGGTGTTTATGCCTACCACATTAACCGCATCGATTCGCTTTTAAAACCCTATAGCAAACACATAATGATGTGGGGCGATATAGCGGTACACAACCCTAAAATTATAAGCCGGTTGCCGAAAGATATGATTATTGTTTCGTGGGGGTATGCCGCTATGGAAAAAAGAGACGAGGACATATTGCCTTTCGTAAATTCGGGTTTTGAATTTATTGTAGCGCCGGGCGTAAGTTGCTGGAGCCGGATTTACCCCGATGTAAACCGGGCGGTTATTAATATTTACAACTATCTGCGCGATGGTTACAGGTATGGGGCGCTGGGCTTTATTAATACAACCTGGGATGACGACGGGCAAAATCTTTTCAATAATAATTGGTACCCACTTGTTTGGGGTGCTGACTGTAGTTGGAATGGACCGGTGTATGAACCGGTACATGAATCGGAAGGGACGAGGAATAGCAGGTTGGCATCCTTTAACCGTTGTTATAACAAAGTATATTTCGATACCGAAAAGGATATTACCTCGGTTTTATTGGGTGTAGCAAATCTTAATTACGGCACGGTAAAAAATTGCCTTTCTAACAATAGCATCTGGAACCCGCTTTTACCCGATTACACCGTTATTCCTCAAAACTACCTGCGCGATAACCTGGCGCTCATTAAGTCTATTGATAGTTTGGATACTGAAATAAATAAACTACGAAGTTCCTACGGGCGCCACGAAGGTGAAGTTGACTTATTGTTGTTCGCCTTGCAACAGGCAAAGTTTGTTGCAAAGAAAAACCTGCTGGGCATAAAATTGAAAAATTATGTTCAGTCGGGCGAGGTAAAGGATATAAAGAGTTTTGAAAGTGACTTTAAAGAGGTTACCGATATCATTCCGGCCATGAAAGCGACATATGGCGAACTATGGAACCGCGAGAACAGGGAATGGTGGCTGGATACAGTCTATTCTTATTACAACTCATTTGCGAGCAAGTTATACGATTTGAAAGGTGTTTGCATTATCGAGGCTTCCGATAAGTTGGTTAACGGTAAACGGGAGATAAACTTACGTTCAGCATTTAATAACCTGCCGGTGTATTACACAACCGATGGCACAATGCCTACCGGCGCCTCAAAGAAATACATGCAGCCCTTTTATGTTGATAAGGACGTAAAAATTAAGGCGCGCGTAATTGACAAGGAAAAAGTTTACGATGTGTATGCCGATAGCTTTATTTTTCACAAAGGCATAGGCAAACTTTATAAGCTTAATAGCAAATGGAATACAGAGAATGTGGCTTATGCGGCACGGGGAGAGATGGGATTGTTAGACGGCAGGAGGGGGAGCCGCAATGATTTTAGTGACGGCAGGTGGCAGGGGTACCAGTTAAGCGATATAGATGTAGAATTGGACTTGGAGGAAATAATCCCTGTTTCAAAAATTACAATAGGTTTTGGGCAATTAATGCGTTATGGCATTCTTTTGCCAAAACAAATTGAAGTGAGTACATCGCTTGATGGCAAAAATTATACATTGGCTAAAACGGTTGAAAACAATATTAACCCCAATACTGAAGAACGTGTAACGCATGATTTTGTAGTTGCTTTAGATGGGGTGCAAAGCAGGTATCTTAAAGTTGTGGCAAAAAGTACAGGGCCTTTACCTGAATGGCATTACGCAAAAGGGCACCCATCGTGGTTATTTGCCGATGAAGTTGTAGTGGAATAGGCAGGAAATTTGTATAGGTTTAAATAAAATTGACGTGCTATGGCGGCAAGCAAAATGAACGCTAAGGTCGAATTCTTTTTTATTAAAGCAGGCAAGTGGCAGCAAGAGGTAGAACTATTGCGGACAATCATTCTGGATTGCGGCTTGACCGAAGAATTAAAATGGGGTGTTCCGTGTTATACGCTTAATGAAAAGAATGTGGTGCTTATACACCATTTTAAAAACTATTGTGCTTTACTGTTTATGAAAGGGGCATTAATGAAGGATAACATTGGCATACTCATTCAACAAACAGAAAATGTGCAGGCGGCGCGGCAGATTCGATTCACTAATGTTAAAGACATTGCTAAACTTAAACCTGCCCTTAAAGCTTATATCAAAGAAGCTATTGCAATTGAAAAAGCTGGCTTGAAAGTTGAATTAAAAAAGACCAAAGAGTTTGCAATGCCTGTAGAGCTTAAGGATAAACTGAAAGAAATGCCTGCCTTAAAAACTGCTTTCCAGGCCCTTACCCCCGGGCGGCAAAGAGGTTACCTCTTGTATTTTTCTTCGGCGAAGCAGCCTAAAACACGCGAGTCGAGGATAGAAAAATCTATTCCGTTGATTTTGAACGGTAAGGGCTTGGAGGATTAGGAAGATTCATTAAAAATATTTTCTACCTTTAGGAGCGGCCAAAAATGAAAAAACTCCCTAACCGGTTTACTGCTTTTTTAATTAATTGATTATTTAAACGTGGTAGGGTTAGCATCTTCACTTTTTCCGAAAAGAAGAGGTAATGATAAAAGTTCGATGGCTATTTGTCTGGGCTTTGTAGCGTTGGGCTCTGTTACCATATCGCTTCCAAACTGGAATACGCAAAAGAAAAGTACCTAACCGGGTTCAATCCAGTATTCTCTTACCTGTTTTTCCCAAAATTTCTATATTTGCCGCCCCGCACCCGTAGCTTAACTGGATAGAGCAGTTGACTACGGATCAACAGGTTAGGGGTTCGACTCCCTTCGGGTGCACAAACGGCAGAGTATATACTCTGCCGTTTTCATTTACCTTTGTATTAATTAAGGAATATGGCACGCACTCCATCCAATATGATACCGCTTGGAATTGTAGCCCCGGATTTTAAGCTTCCCGATACGGTTACCGGTAAAACTTTGTCTTTGAATGACCTTAAATCGACGAAGGCCACGATTGTAATGTTTATCTGCAACCACTGCCCGTTTGTAAAGCATGTGAATGAGGAGTTGGTGAAGTTGGCGAAAGATTACCAATCTAAAGGGGTTTCGTTTATAGCAATAAGTTCCAACGATGTTGTGTCGCATCCGGATGATTCACCCGAAAAGATGAAACAAACCGCACGGGAAGTTGGCTATACCTTTCCTTATTTGTATGATGAAACCCAGCAGGTAGCAAAAGCTTACGATGCAGCTTGTACGCCCGATTTTTATATTTTTGATGGCCAGCTTAAGCTGGTATACCGGGGGCAGTTAGACGATTCGCGCCCCGGTAATAATATTCCACTAAGCGGTAAAGATATGCGCCAGGCGCTTGACAACATTTTATCTAACCAACCGGTTTCTTCCGAGCAGCGGCCCAGCATAGGCTGTAATATTAAGTGGAAGCAAACCATGCACGACTTCTAAAAACTACTGAACATTAAAACCATTTACTAATGAAACATCTATACTTATTTACCCTCCTACAATGTGTTATAACATGCTCTTTTGCTCAAACCGTGTTAAATCATTACCAAAGCGCTACCGGAGGCGGGCTTGTGCAAGGTATGCACATAGTGCAGACAAGAGATAGTGGCTATATTATTTCGGGGAGAACAGGCGCCGTGGGACTGAATGCCGGGGTTTTCTTTTTCGCTAAGCTTAATGCAGACATGAGTGAGCAATGGACTAAAAGTTTCGGAGGTACTTATATAAATGAAGCGCGTAGCATATTAGAATTACCATCCGGCGGCTATATGGTAACCGGTGTTACGGTGGACTACCCCGATACCAGCGTAGAAACTACCCGCGGCAACGATATGATTATTATGAGACTTGACGCTAATGGTGATACAGTTTGGGTGAAACATTTTGGCGATGCAGGTAACGATACCGGTGACGCTATGGATACTGATGGCGGGGAAGGGATTGTAGCAGTGGGCCGCTATGGAATTGATTTAAGCAATAACGATTTTTTCCTGGTACGCATTAAGGCTAATGGCGATACCCTTTGGACTAAACGTTATGGTGGTGCTGCTTCGGATGTAGCGCGCGCTGTGCGGCATACCAGGGACGGCGGTTTTATAGTGGCCGGCACAACTAAAAGTTACGGCCCCAGCGCAAGTGCCGGTAATATTTGGCTACTAAAAACTGATGCCAATGGTGATACTACCTGGACCAAAATTATAGGCACTGACAACGAGGAAGAATGTTACAGCGTAAAGCAAACTTATGACGGCGGATATATATTAACCGGCCGTACCGGCACTAATAGCGCCGAGGCTTCAGATATTTACGTTGTAAAAACCGATGTAAACGGTGATACTACCTGGACAAAAACCTATGGAGCAGGCAACGGTAATGATTTAGCCAGAGAAATTATACAAACCACTGACAGTGGCTATGCTTTAACCGGTTTTAAACATTTTGAAGATGTGAGCACTGTATCGCTGCAATTTTATATTTTAAAGTTGGATGAACAGGGCATACAACAATGGGATACGGCTTTTGGGAATACGGCCAGCCCCAATGGGGCGTATGGTTACAGCATAGTGCAAACCAACGACGGCAACCTGGCCGTATGCGGCTATAACGATGCCGGAAGCGGAGGTGCCGATATTCGCGCAGTGGCTTATAAAATTGAAGTTTCGTTGCCGGTTATGCCTACTGGTATAGATGAGGCAAAGCATTATTCCATTAATTGGTTGGTTTACCCCAACCCGGTAAGCGATTTATTAAACATTCAATGGCCGGATGAGGGTGCTACAGAAATAAAGGTTTACGATATTTTCGGCAGGCTGCAATTGAAATGTGGAAGGACCAGCACACTTAATTTTAACCGGCTAATACCAGGAACCTACCTTTTAACAGCCGAGGGCCAGGGGAACTTATGGCGACAATTGGTGGTAAAACAGTAGGCTGCCAACGAAGCCTGCTAAAGGGTTGCTTAAACCCGCCGAAAACTTTAATTTGCCTTCCGTTTTAACAGGCATATGAAAATAACCATTTTAGGAGCGGGAAATGTCGCCACACAGTTGGCATTGGCTTTTAAAAAAGCCGGGCACGAAATTGTACAGATATATAATCGCAGCGATGATGCAGGCAAAGAGCTGGCACGAACTGTAGGCGCTTCCTTTACATCCAATACTTCAGATTTAAAAGAGGCCGATGTGTACATAATGGCGGTAAAGGATGATGTAATAAAGGATGTAGCCGCTACCATAAAAGTGGGCGATAAAATAATAGCTCATACCTCAGGTACCCGCTCTAAAGATTTACTGAAAGCTTCAGGCAAAAATTTTGGAGTGTTTTATCCATTACAAACACTAAGCAGACAAACTAAGGTGGACTTTAGATATGTTCCCATGCTGGTAGAAGGTAACAGCGATGCTGTTACCGGTAAGTTATTGGAGCTGGGTACCAGCATTGCCCATCACGTTCATAAAGTGGATGAAGAGCAGCGCCAGTGGATACATATTGCAGCTGTGTTTGCCAATAACTTTACTAATCACTTGCTTACCATTTCCGAGAGTTTGCTGAAAGAGCACGGTATGTCGCTTGATTTGCTGCGGCCGCTTATTTTTAAGTTTATACAGAACCTGCACGAGCATTCACCTGCCGAAATACAAACCGGCCCTGCAATCCGAAACGATGTCCAAACCATTAACCAGCATCTCGAATTGTTAAAGGGCAATAAGAACGCCGCAGAAATTTACAAAGTAATAACTGATAGTATTATTCAATCGCGCGACCCTAAACGCGTTAAAAAATAATGCCTCTTGTCCACCATCATTGCGTTCCTCCGGTTAATACGAGTGCTTAATTTGCTGATAATTGTGGCCGGGCTTTGTTTTTTTTACTATTTAATTATTTTGCCGGTCCACCAATATAAGTTGGAAACTACTTTAGTGCCTTTTACAAAATGGCAGTTTGTGTTTTTTGTATTGTCGGTGGTATTGGTGGCTGCTGCCGGCAACATTATTAACGACTATTTTGATTTTGAGCTTGACCGCGAGTTTAAACCCCAACGGCCCCTGCCTGCGGGTATAATTTCACTTGATGCCGCTATGTACCTGCACATGGCTTTTGCCGTAGCCGGAATTGGTTTAGGTTTTTATTTAGGTTGGGTAACCGGTAATTTTAAAACAGGGTACCTGTATGTTATTTGTGCTGTGTTTCTTTATTTGTATTCCGCATATCTTAAGCGAATACCACTGGTTGGCAATATTGTTATTTCGGCGTTAACTGCCTTTGTTTTTATTCTTTTAATGCTCTTCGAGGTAAATTTTTTAAATGCTATGGATTTTGAATCAGCCACATTTGCTTACGATGTTTTAATGGTGCAGATTAAGTTTTATGCGATGTTTGCATTTCTTACCTCGTTGGCAAGGGAAATAGTAAAAGACCTTGAAGATAGTGAAGGAGATGCTGCATACAATATTAATACGATGGCAGTACAATTTGGCATTACCACTGCAAAGGTTACCGGTATCCTGGTCCTTATAGTTACGTGCGGTTTGTTGGGTATTTTTCTTACTGGTTTTTGGCAATCGGGAGCCACAAAGGAGTTTCTTTACCTGCTAATTACTGTAATGCTACCGTTATTTGGTTTAATGGTGCTGCTTATTCGCGCTCGTACTTCCAGGCAATTTGCCATAGCAGGTAATGTATTGAAGGCCATAATGGTGTTTGGTATTTTTTCAATCCCTGTATTTTATATGTTCAATAAATAATCTATGAAACGCCGCATAATACTTGCTTCTAAATCGCCACGCCGCATGGAGTTAATGAAAATGGCGGGTTTTGACTTTGAAGTAGCTTCGAAAAATGTAGATGAAACCCACCCGAAAGAAACAGAAAAGAGGGAGGTTCCTGCTTTTTTGGCGCGAAAAAAAGCAATAGCCTTTATTGCTGAAATTGAAGAAAGCGATGCGGTTATAGGGGCCGATACCGTTGTACTTTTAAATGATGTAATTTACGAAAAGCCTAAAGACCAGCAGCACGCCATAGCTATGCTTGGTGAGTTAAGCGGCAAAATGCACGAGGTAATAACCGGAGTATGCATTCTTACCAAACAAAGGGAGGTGGTTTTTTCGGAAACTACTAAAGTATCTTTCCAGCACAGTGGGATCCGAAGCTTGGAATTCACGTGACTTGAAGTCGC
>JADMIO011331805.1_pt1 | contig 75246 bp, 59 predicted proteins | sample 8958161 | NCBI WGS metagenome assembly JADMIO01 (sample SAMN16585339, study PRJNA669376) | soil metagenome | isolation source: Crop rotation soil | place: USA: Cullars Rotation, Alabama | collected 2011 | reverse complement strand
CGCGACAACTTGTCCACGTGGAATTCTAAGCTTAGGATCCCAATGTGCTGGAAAGTTAAAGAAGACCCTGCGCCGGAGCCCGGTAAGTTCACTGTCAACGGCTACATCGACAGCTACTACTTCACCAACTTCAACAGACCCGCTTCACGCGACAATATGGGCATCTCCGGCGTTGGCCGCGGATTCGATCGTCGTGTCGACCAGTTCCAGCTTGGTATGGTGCAAACTGTAATGAAGTACACCAACAAGAAATCGGAAATGATTGCCGACCTCGCATACGGCCCCAGTGCACAGTATGGAAACTATGGTAACGTACCCAACTTCGGCAACGCTTACGGATATGCGATCGGTAACGACGTGTACACATCGGTGCTGATCAAACAGGCATACTGGAAGTACAATGCAACCGACAAGCTTTCGTTCACGATGGGGCAGTTCGGCACGCACATCGGCTACGAACTGATCGAAGCTTCGCTCAATTATTTTTATTCTATCAACCACACCTTCAACAGTGGTGTTCCATTCTATCACACAGGTCTCAAAGGAACTTACGCTTTCAGCGATAAGGTGTCCCTGATGCTCGGTGTTGTGAATGGATTCGACTACGTTAACGACAATAACCGTGCGAAGGGGATTATTGGCCAGTTGGCATTAGCTCCCGCCGAAAACCTGACGACGTATATCAACTTCATTTCGACTAACGAATCGAACGCCGATGCCCAGGGCAATACCCCGAAAGGGAATTTTACACTGTATGATCTCAACGGTGTTTATACAATCTCTGATAAATTCTATATCGGTTACTGGTTCATTCTCGGGATGCAACACGGTACGCTCGGTACACCCGGTACTTTCATTCCTGCCGATGGCGACGTAGATAAGACCAAAAAGTGGTGGGGTGCAAACCTGTACTTCGTGTACAACACATCCGATCTCTTCAGCATTGGTCTTCGTGCCGAACATTTCAACAACGACGAAGGTGCGCGGGGACTCCGCAGCTACAATTCGGCTACCGACACATGGGCCGGAACATCTGCGAGTACTTTGACACTCACAGGTACATTCAATCTTGCTGACGGCAACCTTATGATCAAACCCGAGCTTCGTGCCGACATCTTCAAGAAGCTGGGCGGCGCCGGCCTGGAAAGCTCACAGCAGTTTATGGATAAGGACGGAAACTATACGAAGAATAGCCAGACTACTCTTGGTGTTGCTGCGATTTATAAATTTTAATAACCAATAACCAATGAAGACAAAGCTTGAGTATATATGGCTCGATGGTTACAAGCCAACTCAATCACTTCGAAGCAAAACGAAGATCACTAGAGATTTCGACGGAACTCTCGACAACTGCCCGATGTGGTCATTCGACGGAAGTTCAACAGAGCAAGCGTTGGGACGATCGTCTGATTGTTTGCTGAAACCTGTTGCGTTGTTTCCTGATCCCGGAAGGAAGAATGCCTTCCTCGTGATGTGTGAAGTATTGAGTCCCGATGGATCGGCCCACGAATCGAATGGACGTGCAACGATCGCGGACGATGATCGCGATTTCTGGTTTGGATTTGAACAAGAATATTTTCTCTGGAACCCGGCTACCGACAAGCCGCTCGGTTTCCCCGAGAATGGTTACCCTGCTCCACAGGGACCATACTATTGCTCTGTTGGAGCAAAAAATGCCTTTGGACGGGAGATCGTGGAGGAACACCTGGACCTTTGCCTGGCTGCTGGAATTAATGTTGAGGGCATTAACTCTGAGGTGGCAACGGGACAGTGGGAATTCCAGATCTTCGCCAAGGGCGCCAAGGAAGCCGGCGACCAGGTTTGGGTTGCACGATATCTTCTCGAAAGAACTGCAGAGAAGTATGGCATTTCAATCAACTGGCATTGCAAGCCTCTCGGCAACACCGATTGGAACGGATCGGGCATGCACGCCAACTTTTCGAATTCACTTCTCCGTGAGGCTGGTTCGAAAGATATCTATGAACAGGTCTGCCAGGCGTTTGCTCCCGTTGTGAAAGAACACATCGCCGTTTATGGCGCCGATAATCATCTTCGTCTTACCGGCAAACACGAAACGCAATCGATCGACAAGTTTTCGTATGGTGTTTCCGACCGCGGGGCCTCTATAAGAATTCCCATTGCTACTGTTGAAGGAGGTTGGAAAGGTTGGTTAGAAGATCGGAGACCGAATTCGGCTGCCGATCCTTACAAGGTTGCTGCGCGGATCATCAAGACTGTAAAAACAGTTGATGAGCCAGTTCTTGTTCTGAATGGAAACGGAAAGAAATAGTCTTTTTTTGCTTGCTGTAACTAAGAGGGGAGGAGAGATCTTTCCCTCTCGTTTTTTGGGCTGTTTTGCAAAGGTGCCGCAAAGTTTCGCAAAGGATACATTGCCTTTCTTTGCGTGGCTTTGCGTAACCTTCGCGTGGCTTTGCGAAACTATAAAAGGAATAACAATATCAGCACTGCCGCCGGTATCGAAAGATTATCGAACCCATTTGGTGTTACCGCCTCGGCAATCGTAGCGGCGAAAGCTATTAGTAACGCGTCTGTTATTGATTGATGTAAAACCAGCGCAAGAACCATTGTCCCCACAAAGAACATCGCCGATCCGACTATTGTCTTGTGACCACTCCCTACTTTAAATCTCCCGAACGGCCATGTCTTTCCCGCAAGTGCCGCCAGCGGATCGCAAAACGCCAACGTAAGTATTGGTAAATAATAGAAATCATAATCATTCCCACTGTATTCGAATGCCAGGTAGCAACCAAATACAGCTACCGGGTAAGAAATTGATCCATGCGACTTGCGATCGATAGCGTTGATCGACTTGATAAGATTAAAGCGCAGGCTTAAGATCAATATCAGTGCGAAGCCGGCACAGAGAAGCAGTACCAGCCAATGATTTCCCAACATCACCGGGAACAGCAACGTGAGCAGGCCAGTAACGGCGTGGACGAATTTTCTCGTGATCTCGGCTTTGACATGAAACTTATGATACAAGATCTCGGCAACGCCGAATAGCGCGAGGAAAGATGTGGCGAGGATAACGGTGTTCTTGAGGTCGATCGTCATGACAGGGGGTTGTGGGTGACAAACCAACAGGCTCCAACAAAGATGAAGCTATCGAACCGGTCAAGCACACCACCGTGGCCGGGAATGAGTTTGCTATAATCTTTTACGCCGCATTTTCTTTTATAGAAAGATGCGAGCAGATCGCCGATCAAGGCTGTGATGGAAATGGCTGTTCCCAATGCGATGCTTTCCTGCACCGTATGATAACTGATCGCCATTGCGGTTAACACAGCCGCTATCGTTCCCCCGATGAGACCCTCGATGGTTTTACCCGGGCTGATATAGGCGACCAGTTTTCTTTTGCCGAATAGTTGTCCCGTTAGCTGTGAGAACCCGTCGAATGTGAGTACAAGGACATAAATGAGTAATTGTTGCGGCCACGGCGTTATCAGTGGGAACTTGATAAAGCAACTCGCTATCACCGAATAGATAACTAGCCCAATAACGAACGTAAGACCATTTCCAATTTTAGTGATCTCATAAAGCCCGACCAGGAAGATGGCCAGCGCGAAGTAACTGAACAGATTGAACCTGATGATCGTCATCATCCCGAAAACGATCAATAGATAGAAGATGTATTTAGTCCACCGTTCTTTTGCACCTTCCGGTTTCTTTTTGTTGATGATTCCAGTAGCGACAGCACCGATGACGAAGTAAACCGAAACGATGATCCAGGCTGCGATCATGCAATACGCTTGTGTTCTTTCAGCATGAAATAAATTCCTTTCACATTCGATCTCAATGCCGGGATGGAACATACGATGATCAGCGCTTCGAGATAGACGAGGCAACTGGCAATGACCATAAAATAAAAGTACCAGGGCGTATATCCGAATACGAAATATGTGAAGATGAAGATCCCCTGGATATAACCGAGTGTCTTGCTGGAGTACAAATGAAAACTGGTTGGCCGTCTGAATCTTATCAATGAAACGAGTTGTGGCAGCACGTACAGACCAATGATCAACAGGAATTCAACAGAGTGCTCCGAGACAAACGCTTTTTCGAGAACGATCATGCCGGTGAACGCCATTGCATAAGTACCCATGTCGGCAAACGAGTCGAGTCGGGCGCCGAGTTCGGTTTCGAGTTTGAATGTTCTTGCAATCAGTCCATCGAGAATATCGGTGATGAGATTGATCGAAAGCAGCGTGATATACAACTGCTTGTTGCCTGTAACGATCGTGTAAACGATGAACGGCAGCGCGACCATGCGGTACAACGAAAGCGCATTCGGTACGTTCAGGATCTTTTCTTTAGTTGCCATGCGGGTTAACCCTTGGATTTTCTTCCTAGTTTTTGATGTGCGGACGAGAAATGTCCGGCCGACAATGCCGCCGCGATCGATAATTCGCCTGCGAGCACCACGGCTCCGCAGATCTCCGCGAGTTTACGTGCTTTGCCGGGCCCATAGCAATCCATCATCTCCAAACATTCGCGTTGCGTGGGAAGCGAAGTGCCACCGCCTACCGTTCCGACAATGAGATTCGGCAGCGTAACAGATGCGTAAAGCGAATTGTCTCCAGTTACTTCCATTCTCGTGATGCCAATCGCCGCTTCGGCAACGCACGCAACATCCTGGCCGGTTGCCAGGAGCAATGCCGCGAGTCCATTGGCATAATGACCTTGCGCACCAATGGCGCCACTTTGAACAATTCCGATCGTGGACGACCTCCAGTAATCGTCCATCGCTTGTGGTGTTGTCTTCAATACTTCTTTGACGATCTTCCCTGGCAGTAGGATCTCGCTGGTCACTTTCTTACCACGAACGGATGTGAATGAGAGCACCGTCGCCTTTTTATCACCCGAATAATTCCCTTCGATAAACCAAAACACCGGCTTTACCGGTGCGTGCTCAAGAATATACTGACAGATCTCGTTGGTGCAGATCGTTACCATGTTTTGTCCCGATGCATCGCCGGTATAAAATTCGAAGGTGAGAATAAGATGATTGCCTTCAATGTTCGACTTCATGTCGTTGAGCTTTGCATGACCGCTCGAAGCCGAAGTGATCTCTACAAACTTTGGGAATTGTTGTAGTGTCCAGTTGAGGAACTCACCGACATAGGTAAGATTTTCGAACTTGAACAGCGGGCTCCTTTGAACACCTTCGACCAAACATACCGATGTAACGCCACCCGCGAGATAACATGCCTTCGCACCGCGATGATATGATGCCACGAGAGCTCCTTCACTTGTTGCGAGAGGCACAAAGAAATCGCCCTGCGCCGACGAACCGATTACACGAACTGGACCAATAACACCTGTCGGTATCATCGTCATGCCAATGTAGTTTTCGATATTTCCCTGTAAGACTGAATGATCTTCGAAGGGTTGGTTGCCGGAAAGAACCGGGTTGTTCTTACCGGTTTGTTCAGCTACGAATTTTCTTCGATTGCTGGTACCTTCCGCGGTAACTGAAAGTTCGACCGGCAGCCGGTCGCTTTTTATATTTGTGATGTCTTTTGTCCGGATCTTTTCAACAAGATCTTCGACAGATTTATGAGAATTGAGTCGTGCGAATGCATCGCGGGTTTTCTCCGAAGATGAGGACATGGCGATTGGGGTGAATCAGTAAATTAACGAAATAGTTCAGGGAAAATTTTACATGAAATTTTACCCAAAAATATACCTTGGTATATGATCAAATTTAAGGCCACTATCGAAATCGACTCTCGTGACCCCGATAAACTTGGTTGGTCTTTCATTATTATCAACAAAACCCTTTCGAATAAACTCAATCCAGGCATACGCAAAGGCTTTCGCGTAAAGGGTAAGCTCGACAATTTCGAAATCAAACAAACTTCGTTACTGCCGGTACAAGGCGAACGATTTATGCTGCCCTTCAACGCTAAGATGAGAAAAGGTACAGGGAAGAATGCCGGCGATAAAATTGTTGTTCAGCTCGAAGTCGATAAAGCGCCGGTGAAAATATCACCCGATCTTATCGCATGTCTCAAAGACGATCCGCCATCATATATTTTCTTTAAGACACTCGTGCCGTCGCACCAAAGATATTTCAGTAAATGGATAGACGATGCAAAGACCGGACCCACTAAAGAAAAGAGGATCATGATGGCTGTCAGCGCCTTGAGCCGGAAAATGAATTTTGTTCAAATGATCAGGGAGGCACACGCTAAACGATAGTGTCAAGGTGGTCGGTAATCAGTAATCGGTATTCAGTATTCGGTATTCGGTGGATTCGGTGCCTACACTACTGACGTCAAAAACGGGATGCACTGAACACTGAACACTGAATACTGAAACTGAATACTGAAACTGAAACTGAATACTGAATACCGAATACCGATTACTGAATACCGATTACTGAATACCGATTACTGAATACTGAGTTACCATAAAAAAAGACCTTGAAATCGTTTGCTCCCGGCAATTCTTGTATATACAACAGTTGTATGAACTTTTTAACCCCTTACGCTGGTTAAATAGGTGTAAATCGCTTTCGGGAGAAAGCAAAAAATCATGAAAACCATACTTCACAAAGCCTCAGATAGAGGCCACGCCAACCACGGCTGGCTCAATAGTCATCATTCATTTAGTTTCGCAAACTTTTACGATCCCGACAAGATCCACTTCGGCGCCCTCAGGGTACTGAACGACGATATCGTACAGGGAGGAATGGGTTTTGGAACACACCCGCACGATAACATGGAGATTATTTCCATCCCGCTTTCGGGCGACCTGGAACATAAAGACAGCATGGGCAATACCGGTGTGATCCGCCAGAATGATGTTCAGATCATGAGCGCCGGAACCGGCATTCATCACTCTGAATACAATAAGAATAGTGATAAGCTCGTGAACTTCCTGCAGATCTGGGTGTTCCCGAAAAAACGAAACATCAAACCGCGTTACGACCAGAAGACATTGAACGCAGAAGACCGGCTGAACAAACTGCAGGTAATTGTATCACCGGAGGGCAGCAGCGACGACTCGGTAAAGATCAACCAGGATGCATGGTTCAATCTCGGCACGCTGAACAAAGGAACGAAAGTGAACTACCATCTTCACGATAAATCGCATGGTGTGTATGTGTTTGTGATTGATGGCGATGTAACCGTGAATGGACAAGTGTTGAATAAGAAAGATGGGTTGGGAATTTCAGAAACCGAGGCGTTGTCGATCACAGCAGATAACAACAGCGAAGTCTTACTGATGGAGGTACCAATGTTATGAAGACAAGAACTGTCTCACATTTATTATACGCACAACAAGTTGACATGGGTGGAATGCCGATACGGCAGCCGTTCCCAACAATGAATGTGCAACAGATCGATCCGTTCCTGTTGCTTCATCATGCCGATGTAGAAGTACCGGCGAGCATAAAACCCGACCATGCAGGTGTAGGTCCGCACCCGCACCGTGGATTTTCGCCGGTGACGTTCATCTTTAAAGGCGGAGTTCACCATCGCGACAGCCGGGGAAACGACAGCGTCATTTACGCCGGCGGTGCACAGTGGATGAATGCGGGTATGGGTGTTATTCACAGTGAACGTCCGCCGATGGATATCCAGGAGATCGGTGGCCGCCAGGAGATCATTCAGCTTTGGATCAACACACCGGCTGCTCACAAAATGGATCAGCCGGCTTACTTTCCTCTTGCTTCCCCGGACGTTCCGGCCAAAGAACAAGAAGGAGTTTTGCTAAAAGTGTTCTCCGGGGAAATAGCCGGCGTGAAGGGCCCCATCCCTTCTCATACCGAAGTGAATGCGGCTACGCTGGAGTTGAAAAGAGCGTCGAAATTTTCGGTAGCGCTGCCTGCCGATCACAACGTGGTAGTTTATTTGCTGGATGGTAAATTGAACATCGATGGTTACGGCCTGACGGAAGGCTTAAATGCGGTGCTGTTTAAAAAAGATGGAGACGGCATTGCCTTCGAAGCCCTGGAAGACACACGTGTGTTACTATTAACCGGTAAACCTCTCGATGAGAAAGTGGTGTCGCATGGTCCGTTTGTCATGAACAACCAGACGCAGATCCTCGAAGCGATGAGAGATTACCAGGTAGGAAAGATGGGCGTGTTGATAGAATGAAAAATGATGCAGAAATCACATGAAGTTGCTTACCCTGTTTCGGATCTCATCCGGAACAGGCGTAGCATCCGTAGTTTTTCGCAAGAGCCGGTCAGCGAGAGCAAGATCCGTTCGCTCTTCGAAGCCACGCGTTGGGCTCCGTCGAGCACCAACGAACAACCATGGTATTACCTGTTTGTAACCCGCGACCAGAAAGAGTTGTGGGATAAGTATGTCGATTGCCTCAACGACAACAATAAGATATGGGCCAAGGATGCGCCGGTGCTCATCTTTAGCATGGCAAGAACACAATTCAGCCGCTACAAGGGCGACAACGCGCATGCAATGTATGACCTCGGCGGAGCAAACTCGTTCCTCGCGATCCAGGCGGTTGAGTTAGGTCTTCAAGTGAGGCAAATGGCAGGATACAACCAGGAGAAGGCGATGGCTAATCTTAACATCCCTGCTCGTTATACACCCGGCGTTTTTATTGCCGTTGGTTATCCCGGCGATGTCGCATCGCTGCCGGAACATCTGCAACTGCGCGAAGCCGCACCACGTGAACGATTCGTCCAGGATGAATTCGTTTCGAACGGCATCTTCCACGAACGCGTATCGCAATAGATGCGTATTTTTGTGGGATGGCAGCGAGAGTGCTTTTGATTTTTTCCCTGATTTGGCTTGCTACCGCCGGCTGCAAAAACGAACCCTACGAAGAACCTCCGCTTGGAGTAATTAAAGTCACCAACCATGTGGTGGCTCCCGCGGTTACAATAACGCGCAACTATCATTATAGCAATGGAAAACTGGACACCTATTCGTCGACCGGGACTGGTGCAACCAGCATGAAGCTCCTCTTCCTCCGCGACGAATTAACGCGGATCGTTATCGATAGTACCGATACAGCCAGGAAGGTGACTACGTTTTATAACGACAATTATCCTACCGTTACCGATACCACATTACTTTATAGAAAGGCAACCGACGCGTTCACCAAAGCATCGGCCCGTGTTGTTACGTTCGATGGTGACGGCAACCCGACTTCGGTCGATGTGAAGACCTGGACTACCGAAGGCATCGAAGAAAAACTGGCGGAGCTTACGTGGGATGCCGGCAATGTTGTTCGCCTGGTGACGTACACAGTTGTTGAAGGCGAGAAGTCTGTTGTAAAAGATCTCTCTATCACATACGACGACGCGACTGGTATCTACGGCACGAAGAACCGCGGCTATCTATACACGTTGCCGTTGGACGAACTCTTTTGGCTTTCAAGAAACAACCCGCTCACGTTCAACGACGGCAAGGGTGAGCAAACATGGGTGTTCTGGTTCAACAAACTCGGTTATCCTTCGAATTACCAGGACAACAATGGCGTTGTTTGGGGCGCTACCTATACGAAGCTTGAGTGATGATAGATGAAGTTTTCTTTAACGATACTGCTTGCAGTAACCTGTACGCTGTGTTTCGCACAGAATGTTACGGTCACGGGTATCATTAGAGAAAGTGGAAACAGCCTGGGCAACGTGTCCCCCGTGTCTCTTCCTCTCGCTCACATACTCATTCTTCCCGACTCAATTGTAACGATTGCCGACAATTCAGGCGCATTCAAAGTAACCATCCCACCGGGCAGCAAGACGTTCGTGGTCAGCTACCTGGGATACACCCCGGTACGACAACACGTTCGCGTTGTGCGCGACATGACGATGGATTTCGCGCTGCATTCACAGGTAAGTGAATTGAAGGAAGTGGTTATCAATTCCACGCGATACTCCAACGAAGAGATGTTGAAGTCTACACGATCATCTACGAATGTTATTTCGGCAGATGACATCAACGCGATACCAGTGCTTGGTGGTGAAGCGGATGTGATCAAGACGATTCAATTGTTGCCGGGTACTGTTCGCGGTGTTGAAGGCAGCTCCGATCTTTTTGTGAGAGGTGGCGCTGCCGATCAGAACCTGGTGTTGCTCGATGGAGCAACAGTATACAATACATCGCATTTATTCGGATTCCTGTCGGTGTTCAACCCGGATGTTGTATCGGAAGTCGAGTCGATCAATGGTGCTTTCCCGGCCCAATACGGAGGACGACTGTCGTCTATATTAAATGTGTCGACACGGAACGTTATTCCAGGCCGGACACATGTTTCGGCAGACATCGGCCTGATTGCATCGAGACTATTTATTGAACAACCGTTGATCAAGAACAAAGCAAGCATCTGGATCTCCGGCCGAAGGACGTACATCGATAAAGTTGTGAAAGTTGTCGGTATCGATATTCCATACTATTTCTATGACCTCAACGGTAAGATACTTTTCAGCCCTACGAGTAAAGACAAGCTCGAATTAAGTCACTACAGTGGCGATGATCGTCTAGATTACCTGCGCGACCGGAATGGCGACGGCGTTGGTCAAACAACCGGTTATCACTCTGGAAACAGCACGCAGACTTTCCGGTGGAATCGCAGCTACGGCAACAACTGGCATCACGATGCATCGCTCTTTCATACAGCATACAGGTACGACATTCACAGCAGCTTTGGACAAAACCAGTTACTTGCTCTTTCCGATATTCGCGACATCGGAGCAAAGTTCATGATTGGAAACGATTCGTTGCCAGCCAATGGATCGTTATACGCCGGCGGCGAAGTCATACATCATGTGTTGAGTCCAAATGTTATCAACACCTCAGGTACAATTGCAGAGCTGCTGAAGAGCAGTTCCACGCGGGGCCGGATAGCTACTGAAGCGGCGGCATTTGTGCAATACGAGATGCAGCCGGTGGAGAATGTAAGAGTGAGTGCGGGGTTTCGTGGATCGGCGGCCGTCGTAGGAAAAACAACTTACGTCAATCCCGAGCCGCGGTTAGCCGTGCGTTATATGATCGACTCCAAGTCGTCGGTGAAAGCGAGTTATTCACGGATGGCACAGTATTTACATCGCGTGTCGAGTTCGGCCATCTCGTCTCCGACTGACATCTGGTACCCGGTTACCGACAGCATTAAGCCGCAGGTTGCCGACCAGGTTGGTATCGCTTACCAGCGACATATTCCTTCGTACAACACCATGTTCAGTGTAGAGGCGTATTATAAAAAAATGCACCAACTCGTCGGCTACGAAGAAGGAACGAATCTCTTTTTTAATACCGACTTCGAATCGAGTCTCATTCAAGGCGAAGGTAAGGCTTACGGATTCGAATTCCTGTTGAGAAAACAATCGGGCAAGTTTACGGGTTGGATCAACTACACCTTGTCGTGGTCTTGGCGACAGTACGCGTCGATCAACAACGGCGAATGGTTTCATGCACGCTACGACCGCCGGCATAATGGCGCTGTTGTGATGCAGTACGCTTTCGCCAAACGTTGGGCGGCATCTATGGTGTTCGAATACATTTCGGGTGCAAGGTTCACACCCGTTATCGGTCAGTATGCGATCACAGCTCCATCGATGACCGGCGTAGATCTCGTGCCGGTGTATGCGTCCATCAACAGTGTAAAACTTTCCGATGCGCATCGGCTTGATGTTGGTGTGAAATTTAAGAGCCGGCCGGGAACGGGTTTTCAGTGGCAAATATTTGCAGGTGTTTACAATGCTTACAACAGGGCAAACCCCGTTGGAATGCTGGTTGCATTGGACGAGGCCACTGGACAATTGAAGTACCAGCAACCGGGATTGTTTGGATTGTTGCCATTTATAAACTATGGGATTCGGTTTTAGAAATATCGTTGTCGGTTTGATGACCATGATCGTGGCGTTCTCGTGCACCCCGGATCCGTTGGATGTTCATGATATTCCGGGGTTGGATCAAAAGATCGTGGTGTCGTCGCAAATGATACCCGGCCAGGCAGTGGCTGTGCTTCTTACGAAGTCGATGGGTGCACTCGATGCCAGCGGTGATTCGGATCCCCGCGACTTGCTTGCGCAGATTATGATAGAGAACGCCGAGGTTAGTATTACAAACAACGGCACGTCGTACCTGCTTAGTTACCTTGGCAATGGTCTCTACGGGGCTGTGTCGATTCCTTTAGTTGCCGGTCAGCAATATACTTTACATGTTGATAGCCCGGAGCTTGGAGTGGTCACTGCAACTACTACCGTGAAACCACTCATTAACTTCGAAGATGTGAGTGCCGTGATCTCGATCAGTGGTCGCGATACCTTGGCCGATGTGAGTTATTCTTTCGATGATGAAGCTGGTCGAAACTGGTATATGATCAACGCGCAACATATAACGCGTGAAGATTTCGAGGAGCGAGTACTCAACCCAAGAGTCACTACCAAAATGGTTGATGATGTAAGCTTCGAAGGCCAAAGGAAGCAAGACAACTTCAAGATCTTGTTCGATGAAGTGAAGCCGGGCGATACACTTGCCGTTATGCTGTCGAACATCGGCGAAGATTACTACAACTTCATGAAGCTTCGCGAAGACACCCGGTTCGGACTGGCGGCAGCTATCGGCGAACCGATCAATTACCCGACCAATGTAAAGGGTGGTCTAGGCTTCTTTAACCTCTACGTTCCGGACGTCAGGCTGTTTACTTTGGACGAGTAAAGGTATTTTGTAACCTTCCAATTTTCCGAACATCATCTCATACAATATTCTCAGCCAGATCAATGTGCACGGTACTGCTTTTATAGAATGCACGCGAAGCCAGGTCCGGAATACCTGTGGATAAATATCGACCGTATTCAGGCTGCCGAGAACGAAGGCAAATATTAGCAAAGACCATACTTTCCAATCGAGCTTTGGTTGTATCACAAACCAGGTTGCAATCCCGACAAACACTATAACATACGTCGACGATTCGGAGGCGGAACTAAACAGCACCGGGAACATCAACGTTGACGCGAGAAATAAAAATTGATATGCAGGATTTTTGTACTGTGAGATCCGGAGCAACGAAAGTCCGTAGAGTACGATCAATGCAACGAGGAATGGCCATGTCGGTATCGTGGGATCACCCAGTGTGCGACGTACAAATCCCATGATGGAAATATCCTGCCAACCGAAGAGGTCGAGGTTCTCACTGTTTTTGACGACGAGGTATTTGTACCATTGGAAGTACATGTCGATAACATATTGTGGCGACGAGAGCACCATAGGTACAACAAACAGGACGATCGACCATGCCACGCAGCCTGATATGAACTTCCATTTGTTCTTCGCGAACAGGAAAAAGCCAAGTCCTACGATGCTGTATAGTTTTACAAATGCACCCATCAATATTGGCAGCGGCGCCCAGAAGTCATTCTGCCTGTAAACGAGAATGAAGGTGAGCAACACCATGGCGGCCACGGGTATCGTAAACTGCACGTTGAACGAAGCCGTAAGGAGATCATTGAAAACGATGAGCATGATACCATTCTTCTGCCATTCTTCGAGCGGCATTTCGCGGATAGCAAAATACAATGACCCCGTCAGGAACGTTACCCACATTAAATGACCAAGCCAGTCGGGCGAGAGGGCAAATGGTGCAAAGAGCAATGCAAAGAACGGCCCATAGTGGTTCTTGTCGAGATATTCGCCGGGGTGTTCGCCATACATGTTCTCTCCATTCAAAGAATGAATCGTGGTGTACTTGAATATTAAGTAATTGTTAGAAAAATCGGAGACGAGGAAATTATGTTTAACAAAAGTCCAGATGATTACGATGCACCACAGGGCTGTAACGTACCGTTTGTCATGAAGAAGTTTCCAGGCGAATGTGGTCATTGGGGGAATTTGAAAGTCAAAGTTAAAATTCTACTTTTCGCAGCAAATTCGAAAGTCCCCCATGGTCGATTTGGTTGTTGTCATCCCCGTCTTTAATGAAGAGCACAACGTAAACCTCCTGTACGGGCGATTATTGGGTGTGATGAAATCCCTGGATAAAACCTATCGTTTCATCTTCGTAAACGACGGCAGCCGCGACAACACGCTGGTGAAACTCAAAGAGCTAGCTTCGAAAGATCGGCAAGTGAAGTACATCGACCTCAGCCGCAACTTCGGTCACCAGGTTGCAGTTACCGCCGGCCTCCATTTTTCGAAAGGCAAACGTGTGGTGATCATCGACGCCGACCTGCAGGATCCGCCGGAGCTCATCGCCGATATGGAGAATAAGATGAACGAAGGCTGGAATGTTGTTTACGCCCGCCGTCGTCAGCGGAAGGGCGAGAGTTTTTTCAAAAGATTTACAGCACGCCTTTTCTATCGCCTGCTCAAAAGCATTACGTCGGTCGACATTCCCGTCGACACGGGTGATTTCAGAATGATGGATTGGAAAGTGGTGGAGGTGCTCAATCGCATGCCCGAACAACATAAGTTTATCCGCGGCATGGTGTCGTGGGTAGGATTTAAACAGACGTATGTTGAATACGATCGCGACCAACGTCATTCAGGTAAGACCGGTTATACATTTAGCAAGATGCTTCGTTTTGCGATCGACGGCATCACGGGATTTTCGAACATACCGTTGAAGGTGGCAACGTGGATCGGTTTCAGTATTTCGGGCATTTCTTTTTTACTGATCCTATACACACTGTATGCACGTTTCGTTGCCCGCGATTATGTGGAGGGTTGGGCGTCGTTGATGATCAGCATTTTATTTATCGGCGGTATCCAGTTGATCTGCCTGGGATTGATTGGAGAGTATATCATCAGGATGGATGCCAATCTAAGGCAGCGGCCTCTCTATATTATCAATGACACAAATGCAGCAAGCGACGAGACCAGTACCGTATAAGATCTTTCTTATCTCAATATCATTGTTGCTGGCAACAAATTCGTTCGCCCAGAAAAGGAACGTTGTTAAAGCCAACGTCTTGTCACCACTGGCCTGGACGATCAATGTCTCCTACGAGAGAGTCACTAAAATCCCAACCGACAGTTCGAGGGTGGAGAGTTTACAGGTAACGGGCTTTTATCACAACAATACAGACGAACGACCGCGGGTGCTTGGTTATGGTTATGTGGTCGAGTATCGATGGTACGAGAAGAAGTCGAAGTATTCAACACAACCGCGAGGAACTTATCTGTCGGCATATGCCCGGTATGAACATTTTAGCCGGGATTATTCGGGATTTAACAACAACGAAACCGATTATTTTAAAGCCGGCGGAGTGGGAGGCTTGTTTGGTGAGCAATGGGTATTGGCGTCCGTGATCGTTATTGACTCATTTGTTGGACTCGGGTATGATGTGAGGAGCAATAAGCATTGGCTCGGGCGAAGTAGAGATTTGGATGTTCCAAACTGGGACCGGATGTATAATAATCGCCTGGCCTTTCGCTTTGGTGTAAGGGTTGGGATAAGATTCTAATGGCCAATTTCCAAGCCCCAATGACCAACGATGACATTAGGTATTGGTTATTAATGTGGGACTTAGGGGATTCGAACCCATGACCTTTGCTCTGTCAAAGCAACGCTCTAAACCAGCTGAGCTAAAGTCCCTCAATGTGTGAAGTGCGTTGATCCCTCCAGTCGAAATTCGTAGCACTCAGCATTCGACGTCAATATAACGTTAATTCTCAACTGATTTCCATCACCCTGTTCCGACTGGTAAGTGTGGCTTCGTCCGGCATACACTCCTCGATCGCTTTCTTCAACGCCGTTAAAATACTTTTCCTCGAGTAGTTTGAGTTTACAACGAGGCTGATCTCGCGAACGGGTTTGGGCGGTGCAAACGAACGGATCTTCCTGCGCTGCGATTCAGTAAGTTCGCGCGTGGCCAATAACGGCAAGATTGTAATCCCCTTGTTGTGATCCACAAGATTTTTCAAAGTCTCCAGACTTCCCGCCTGGTAGTGAAGCCTGTCGCTTTCGATGTCTTTCATCTTCAACTCGCAGAGATTGAAGACCTGGTTACGAAAACAGTGACCCTCTTCGAGAAGCCAAAGTTTACTGAGATCGATGTCTTTGGGAAGTAGATATTTTTTCTTCGAAGCCCTTTCGTCTGTCGAAGTGTAGGCAAAGAATTCTTCATAGAACACCGGGTGTTCAATAAGCTTCGGGTCGTGCAACGGCGTTGCCAGTAAGCCGATATCGGTATCACCGTTTTTCAATGCCGCAATGATGTCGTGAGTAACATGTTCCGAGATCTTCACACGAAGTTTTGGATACTTTTCTACGAACGACGGCAGGAACAGGGGCAACAGGTATGGTGCTAATGTTGGAATGATGGCGATGCGGATCTCCCCGCTTACGTCGCTCCTCAATCCTTTCGCGAATTCTTTCAGGTGAGTTACATCGGCCATGATCTGGCGTGCGCGCAATATGATCTCGCGACCCTCCGCCGTTGGTTCTACCGGCTGTTTGGTCCTGTCGAATATGCGTACGCCCAACTCGTCTTCGAGCTTACGTATCATCATACTCAATGTGGGCTGCGTTACGTTGCTTTTGCCGGCCGCCGTGGCGAAGTGACGGTGTGTATCTACGGCCAGGATATATTCTAACTGTTGGATGTTCATAGATGTTCTCTATGCAAAATTAGAGAATGTATCCAACACCCGTGGCATCACTTAAGTCATGCCACCACTTTCAAGCTTCGGACCAAACCGCGAAAATGTGAAGTGTGACAGTACGGAAAACTGAGCAATCGGGAATCGTTTTGAAAAGATCAGCAAGTAAACTGGTATCCCACACCCTTAATCGTGATAATCTCAATGCCAGGATCAGCCTTCAGGTAATCCCTCAGCTTCGTGATGTATACATCAAGATTTCTTGAATTGAAAAATGAATCATCACCCCAGATGCGCATCAAAATATCCTTCCTGCTCACCACCGAATTTTTTGTCTCCGCCAGCACCTGCAGCAACATTGCCTCACGATGCGAAAGCTTCCGCGACGTTCCATCGATCTTCAGATCATACCGCGTAAGATCAAATTCAAATTTCCCCAACGCCACCACACCTGCTGGCGCCGCGGGCTTATGCTTCCTCGATAGATTTAAAAGATTATTCACCCTCACGATCAGCTCCTCCATGCTGAATGGTTTCCGGAGATAATCGTTGCCTCCCGATTCGAAACCCTTCAGCAGGTCGTCGGTCTGCGTTTTGGCCGTAACGAAAATGATGGGAACATTCGGATCCACCTGCCTGATATTCTTCGCAATAGAATAACCATCCTTCGAAGGAAGCATGATGTCGAGAACACAAATGTCGGGCAACACCTTCCGGAAAAGATCCAACGCCTTCGCTCCATCGTCGGCCATATTTACTTCGAAGTCGCGGCTCTCGAGACTCTCTTTTACGATGCGGCCCAGGAATGGCTCGTCTTCGACATATAAGATCTTCGTCTTCATCTTCTATCCTTTGGGCAACGATACGATGAAAACACTTCCTTCTCCCGGTTTACTCGCCACCTCTATCAAACCGCGGTGACTTCTAACAACACTATCGACATAGCTCAATCCCAAACCATATCCTTTTATATTGTGCACGTCGCCGGTCGGAACGCGGAAGAATTTTTCGAAGATCTTCTTCTTGTACTCGGTCGGAATGCCAATGCCCTTGTCGGCAACTTTCAGGATCACCTGGTTGGCATCTTCTTCGAGACGAATAGATATCTGCGGCTCGCCGCCACTGTACTTCAGCGCATTGTCGAGAAGGTTGTAAACAACATTCGTGAGGTGCACCGATCCGCCACGGATAGTAAATGAATCTCCTTGTTGTTCGAACGTAACGCGGGCCTTCTGTTTTTCGAAGATGAGTTTCATCGAATGAAGTATCTGGTCCACGGTCTTACGAAGATCGACGGGCTCCGTTTCGAAATTCACACCGGGGTTGTCGAGCACTGCCGTCTTCAATACTTTGTCAGTAAGCATCGTAAGCCGATTGAGTTCCCCCTGTGCGATGTCCAGGTATTCTCTCGTGGTCTGCGGATTTTCGAGACCCTTGAAGTTTCGAAGTGCTTCGAGCGCGACACTCACTGTAGTCACAGGTGTCTTCAGCTCATGAGTGATGTTGCTGATGAAATCATTTTTCAATTCCATCAGTCGTTGCTGCGAACGCATGCTCCGGTACATCATCCAAAACGCTGCCGAAGTGATGAGCGTCAGGAGGACCGAAAAAAGTATCTGCGGACCGATCTGCAGGTAAAGAAAAGAACGAACGTCCCCGAAGATCGCCGCGTATCGAACCGGCGGTGAGTACATCATCCATTCGGTAGCCACCGATCCTTTGTCGGTCTTTATTTCGTCGGGCTGCCGGGAGATCCTTTTCCGTATGGGTCCAACATTGCCAGGTATGCGGTCGTCGATGATCGCAGGCATATGTTTATCTATTTCAATGACGAATGGAAGATCGATGCCGGCCTTCGCGAGCGCCGCGGTATAATGAGTGGCAATGGTATCGATCGGAATGGTATCGGTAGAGAAACGGATAACGATCTTATCGCCGTCGCGGGCGGCGCCGACAACACCTTTCTCAATTCCGGCGGCTGTGAGGCTATCGGATCTTTTTTTAGACAGAACGATTTCTGCTCGTGAAACTCTTCGTTGAAACTGTCGATGTTCAAGAGAGTCATCCTTTACATCGAAAGAGAGAAAGAAGGCTCCGCCATTTCTTGGAAGGCTGTCGAGCGAAAGTTTCTCGACTGTTTTTTGGAAGATGGAGTCTCTCATCGATACCAGCGTCCCACGAAAGATGTCGCTGGTCCTGCGACGAAGGTCGTGGTAGGCGTCGTCGTAGGAATTGATCAGCCATAGCGCCTGGAGCAGCAGTAACAGTGCGATGCTACTGATCATCAAGGCTACCGGCGCGCGATTTCGCTTCTTCATCAATACAAAATTAATGGTTTACGGGCCCGTTAAACATCCCATTAACCTTAATTAACCTTGCTTATAGGACTATTAACCCGCTTGCTCCATCCTGAAGTCGTTCTTTGCATCATCACAAAACATGAAACTCTCCACCACCATGAAACGAATCATCCTCCTGCTTGGCGTTATCGTCTCGCTCGCAGCCGGCATCAATGTCCTGTCCGCACAAAGCACCGAAGGCGTCATCAACTACGAAGTTAAGATCAACATGCACCGCCGCATTCCAAAAGAAAGGGAAAACATGAAAGCAATGGTCCCCGAATTCAGGACCGAAAAACAACAGTTGTTTTTCAACGGCAGTGAATCTCTTTATAAAAATGTGGAAGAAGACAGCGAGGAAGATATGGCTTCGACACCCGGCGGTGGCGGCGGTGGAATGACAATAAGGATCGGTACACCGAAAACACACATCTATCTCGACAATGCAACGCAGATGCGACTGTCACAGCAAGAGTTCATGGGCAAAGAATATTTGATCAGCGACACCATGAAGATCTCACCATGGAAGTTCGGCACAGAAACAAAAACCATTCAAGGCTACGAATGCAAGCAGGCTTATTACACCGATGAATCGCGTCCCGAACAAAAGATGGAGGTCACTGCATGGTATACCGACAAGATCCGTCCCTTCCTCGGACCAGAACGATTCCAATCATTGCCCGGAACCATTCTCGCCGTTGATGTCAATAATGGCGAACGGGTAATTGTTGCGAAGTCGGTCGAGTTTCGTCCATTGAAAAAGAATGAACTCAAAGCACCTTCGAATGGCACAAAGTTGACACAAACCGAGTTTCGTACGATGGTCGAGGAACAGATGAAAAAGATGGGAGGTCAGGGAGGTTTCATTATTAGAAACTGAACACTGAATACTGAATACTGAATACCGCATGAAACACCTCTACCTCCTCCTCCTCCTTGCCCCCGCCGTTGCATTCAGTCAGAAATTCAATCTACATGGAACACTGACAGACTCACTCAACAGCCCGCTCCCTTCGGCAACCGTCATGTTGTTGAACGCGAAAGATTCATCACTGGTAAGCTTCGGCATCAGCGATGCGAAAGGTATGTTCGCACTGAAGAGCATCGCACAAGGCAAATACATTTTTAAAGTGTCTTTCATCGGCTACGCAACCTACACCCGTTCTGTTGCTCCCGATGCCGGCGCTACCGATGTTGACCTGGGACAAGTAAAGCTCTTGCCCAAATCAACACAGCTCAGTGAAGTTATAGTGCAAGCGGAAAAGCCGGCAGTAACTGTAAAGCACGATACGATAGAATTCAATGCGGCTTCGTTCAAGACGAAAGCCAACGCCAACGTCGAAGATCTTTTAAAGAAAATGCCTGGGATTGATGTTGAAAGCGACGGTACAGTACGCGCCCAGGGAGAACAGGTACAGCGCGTAACTGTCGACGGGAAGGAATTCTTTGGACGAGATCCAAAGCTCGCCACACGGAATCTTCCCGCCGACGCCGTTGATAAAGTGCAGGTGTTCGATAAAAAATCAGACCAGTCACAATTTACCGGCATCGACGATGGTCAACGTGAGAAAACCATCAACCTCGAACTGAAAGAAGAGAAACGAAATGGGGCCTTCGGTACAATGCTGGCCGGCGGCGGAACCAACGACAGGTACCAGGCTCGCGCCAATCTCAATCGTTTCACGAAAGGCAAACAACTGTCCTTTCTCGGGATGGCCAACAACGTGAACGAGCAAGGTTTTTCCATCAACGATTATATGAACTTCTCCGGGGGATCATCATCACTCATGGGTGGAGGCGGAGCCGTGCAGATCCAAGTCGATGGTAATAATTCGAGTGGTGTACCAATGAACTTCGGGGGACGTCAGAATGGTGTGCTCACGAACTACGCCGGTGGGCTGAATTTCAACAACACGCTCAGTAAGAAGACCGAGGTCAACGGAAGTTATTTTTATAATCACCTCGACCAGAACATCGACAGGACAGTTGAACGGATCAACTACATCCCTGGTGGAACTTACAACTACAATAGTTTCAGCAAGCAACGCAACAACAACGAGAATCACCGGTTGAATTTCACCATCGATCATAAGATCGATTCGTCGAATTCACTGAAGTTTACAGCTAACGCATCATTAAGCAACACAGGATTGAACACGCTCACACAAAGTGAGACCATGAGTCCAGACAACTCGCTGCAGAATACGAGTATTACCAACAACCGTACGAGCGGCGATGGCTTCAACCTCAGCTCGAATCTCTTATATCGTCATCGTTTCAAAAAGAAGGGACGGAGCCTTTCGGCCAACTTGAACGCAGTTATATCGCAAAACGAAAGCACCGGCGAACTCTCTGCAGAGAACAATTTCTTCGACACCGGCGAAAAGAGAAATGTTTCACAAGAGAATGAACAGTCGACAGACAACCAAACTATCGCAACTACATTCTCTTACATTGAACCCATCGGTGGACGCAAGTATCTCGAAGCAAACTATAACTTCCGGACCAACCGAAACCAGGTGGACCGTTATGTGTACGACGTGGCCAATGGCAATCGTACGGAGAATAGCCTGTTGAGCAACGTCTACAACAGTAATTATCTCTATAACCGGCCCAGTCTTAATCTCCGCATCAATCGCACGAAGTACAATCTTTCTGTCGGCGTTGGGTGGCAGAAGACTACCATCAATGGCCGCCTGGTGTTGAAAGATGTCGATATCAATAAGTCGTTCCAGAACTTCCTGCCCGTTGCACGACTCAATTATGATTTCAGTAACCTGAAGCACCTTCGCCTCGAATATGAAACGTCGATGCAGGAACCGACGATCCAGCAACTACAGCCTGTTATCGATAACACGACGAACCAGATCAACCAGTCGATCGGTAACCCGGAGCTGCGGCCAGGCTACAATCATCGCATGGGTATGAACTTCAACATATTCGATCCCGGCAAGGGAATAGGATTCTTTGCATTCGTAAATGGCACTTATACTGCGAATGCGATCTCGTATCAGCAAACGATCAATCCCAACCTTTCAACGTTAACGATGCCCGTGAACGTGAAGAATGGAAGCAACGTAAGCGCAAACATGAATTTCGGATTCCCGGTGCGCAAACTCTTAAGCCGTTTCAACATTGGTCCGTCGGCTTCGCAACGCAACAGCCGAGTGTTGTTGAATGACACTGAGGTAACTAGCCAGGCGAATACACTGGGTGGTAGCGTACGTTATAATTTCAGTTACAAAGATTTCTTTACGCTGGATCTGAGTACCAACCTCAGCAACCAAACAACCACGTATCAATCGACCGCCGCTTCGAAACCACAGGACCAGAAGTATTTCAATAAAACATACTCAGCCGAAACAAATATCACGATCCTGAAGAATTACCAGCTAAACGGTGCATTCGACTACCTGGTGTACGACAGCAAAACAACCGGTTTCAACCAGTCCATACCATTGCTGAATATCTCCGTGTCACGATTCTTCTTCAAAGCACAGAGTGGTGAATTGAGACTCGGTGTTGTGAACGCCCTCGATAAGAGCCTGAGTGTATCACAACAGTCGAGTGTGAACTACCTGGAGCAGACCACCTACAACAACCTCGGCAGGTACTACATGGTCAGCTTCGTGTATTCACTCAACAAGCAATTGAACCCCATGGGTGGAGGCCCAAGAGGAAATCGCGGACCGCGAATGATGATGATGAGAGACTGATCATTCATCTTTCAAAGATGTCGCCGGGTTTACCAACGCCGAACGTATCGTTTGAAAACCGACGGTGATCAACGCAGTAACAAGGATCAACATGATGGGAATAACGAACATCCAAACCGTTATGTTGATCCTTACTGTATAACCCGACAGCCAGTTATCGACAGCAAGCCACGAGATCGGGACCGCGAACAACGCAGCAATCAAAATTATTTTCAGGTAACTGCCCGATAGCAGCGTTACCACCTGCGCGATCGAAGCTCCAAGAACTTTCCGGATGCCGATCTCTTTGCGGCGCTGGAGGATCGTGTAAGACGATAATCCGAATAGGCCGAGACAGGCGATCATTACGGCAAGCGTCGAGAATGTCGCCATTACTTGACCAAATTGAACATCGGCGCGATACTGCTGGTCAAATTTTTCATCAAGGAAGAAGTAGGTGAATGTTTCGCCGGGAAATATCCTATTCCACGCTTTCTCAAGGTTCTTTACGAAAGCGGCCGGATCGTTACTACTGAAATGCGAGGCAAAGTAGGCGCCTCGTTCTCTATAAAGAAATGCCATGGGCACATGTTCTTCTTTCGGCGAACGCTGATAGAAATTTTTCACAACGCCGATGATCTTCGTCGGTTTATTAGTTCGCCAGTCTATGAAATCAAATTCAGCGCCAATTGCGTCTTCAGGTTTTTCGAAACCAAAAGCCCTTGCCGTCGCCTCGTTGATGATGGCGTTGCCGGCTTCGTTCGGGCCCCCAAAATCACGCCCGGCAACAAGCTCTGCATCGATCGTCTCGATGAAATCTTCGTCTGCGAAATACCAGTAATATGTGTACTCTCCATTCGCCGTTTCTTTCCCGATGAGCGACCAACGGCTCGTATTTACTTCAGTGATTGGGACGCCGGGGAACGCACCGGCAATAGACGTCGACTTCACCGCCGGGTCTTTCATCGCTTCCGTCTTCAGGCTCAAATATCTTTGCCTGAACAACGAATCGGGGCCATTTATTCGTGGCATTCGCACCGCGACAGTTTGATCGAGGTTCACGCCAATGTCAACAGAACGCAGGTGATCTACTTGCAGGTACACGCAACTCACACCAATGATAAGAATGATTGTGGTTGTGAATTGGAACACGACCAGTGCTTTTCGTAACAATTGTCCATGTGATGATGATTGGAATTTCCCCTTCAACACAGCTACCGGCCTGAAGGACGACAATACGAACGCTGGATAAATACCGGAAAGAAGTGTGCCGATCACCGCGATTCCGCCGAGCAACAGCCAGGACATTGTTGTAATACCAATGTGAGGCAGGCCGGTAAGATTCTCGAACAGCGGCATGGCGGCTTGCACCATAGCGAGCGCGATCAGCGCGGCAATCAAATTCACGATAAACGATTCCATGAGGAACTGGATTACCAGTTGGATCTTCAAAGAACCCATTACTTTTCTGATGCCAACTTCACGAGCGCGCTCAACCGCCCTTGCTGTCGCCAGGTTCATGTAGTTCACCCACGCGATAACGATAATGAACAACGCGATGATCATGAGAAACGAGACGATCTTCGCACTCCCATTTACTTCGGGCTCGAATGTTTTGTTGCTGTGAAGGTGAATGCTTGGTATCGTTTCGGCGACATACTTATTACCGCGCATTTTATCTTTGTACTCCTCACTAAACGCGAGCAGCTTTTGATTGAACTCAGCCAGTTCGGCGCCGGGCTTCATCAACAGGTAAGTAAATTCGTTGTTCCCATCCCAGGTTTCTTCTGAGTATCCATTATTGATCCTTAGCAGGGTAGCATGTGAGAGCATCATTCCAAATTTCAAGTGAGTGTTTGGAGGCACATCGGCAAACACACCCGTCACATTAAAAGATCGGTCATCAATGATCATTGTTTCACCGATCACATCGGATTTACCAAAATACTTTTGAGCCTGCGACTCCGAGATTACCATTTGAAACGGTTCATTGAGTGCTTTCTTCTGCTCTCCTTTCACGAGATCAACAGCGAACAGCTCAAACACCGAAGGATCTGCGTAGTATAATCCTGACTCGACGAACTTTTTCTCTCCCACCTGCAGGCTTCGCAAACCATCGGCGGAATACATTCGCACATAGTCAACGACCTCCGCGTATTTTGTTTTCAGTAAAGGACCAGCGGGCGCATGGGTCTCGCAGTCTGTCACTACATACTCTGAACCATTGTAGAAATCGAGCGTGATACGCCAGACATCATCCGCCTTCGGGTTGTAACTTTCGTAACTCCTCTCGAAGCGAACGTAGGTAGTGATGAAGAGAAAAGCAGCGATACCAGCCGCAAGGCCGAGTACGTTGATCACCGTGTAGATCCTGTTTTTAAGCAGGCTTCTCCACGCAGTTCTGGTGTAATTATTGAGCATATTTGCAGTGTTTACCAACATGGTGCCAATGTCAACCAAGTCAGTTCTTCACAAGATTTCACCTCATTTTGGGCTTTTTGTTGTCCGCCTGCGATCTTTGATGTTCGATAGCGGTCGTTTCGCACAACCAGACCCCCTTATCAGACGCTCGCACCTTTTGGCCGCACTTGTTATGTTGATAACCACGAACGTTACAGCCCAACCTTTCACACCAAAATTTGACGTACAAGGTCATCGCGGCGCTCGCGGTGTGATGCCCGAGAACACGATACCGGCATTTATCTATGCCATCGACGCGGGTGTCACCACGATCGAGATGGATCTTGCCGTAACGAAAGATAAACAACTCGTAGTGTCGCATGAAGGATGGATGTCGGCAGCGATATCACTCGACTCACTCGGCAAAGCCATCAAAGCGAAAGACGAACAGAAACACAACATCTATAAGATGACCTATAAAGATGTTGCCAGGTACGATGTTGGATCGAAAGTGAATGAAAGATTTCCGGACCAGAAAAAAATGAAAGTCTCGAAACCTCTTTTGAAAGACGTGATCGTATCGATAGAGGATTACATCAAAGGTCATTCGTTGTACGAAGTCGATTACAACATCGAGATCAAGACCGAACCTTCGGGCGACGGGAAATTTCATCCGAAGCCGGAAGAGTTTTCGGAGCTGGTGTTTAACCTCATCGATCAGTACCTGGCGTGGGATCGGGTCGTCATCCAGTCGTTCGATTTTCGTGTGTTGAAGTATTTACATCAAAATCATCCCAGCATTCGTCTCGCTGCGTTGGTCGATAACCTGAGGACCATCGATGAGAATATCAAAGAACTCGGTTTTACTCCCTCGATCTACAGTCCCGAATATCATCTTCTCTCCAAAGAAGAGATACGCACCTGTCATCAAAAGAAAATGAGGGTGATCCCCTGGACCGTGAATGAAAAAAAGGAGATGGAAGAGCTGAAGGCGTGGGGGGTGGATGGATTGATCACCGACTACCCTGACATGGCGAAAGAGCTCGGCTATACTTTAAAGACTCCGAAGGGCAAAAAATAGTATTTTGCCGAAATTTTTAAACACCTCTAATGAAATACGACGCTTATGTGATCGGCAACGCCATTGTCGACATCGTTACTGAAGTTGAATACGATTTCTTCGAAAAGAACCAGGTTGAAAAGGGAGTAATGACCCTCGTGGACGAGCAACGCCAATTGCATTTGATGCAAGCTATCGACATGAACAAAAGTAAAATGTCGGGCGGCGGCTCCGGTGGCAACACCGCTACCGCAGTTAGTCAATTTGGAGGCAAGAGTTTCTTCACAGGACTCGTTGCCAAAGACAAGCTTGGCAATTTCTTCCTCGACGATCTCAAAACGAACTCCGTCGACACCAATATCAAATACGAAAACTGTCCCGACGGACACTCCGGCCGTTGCCTCGTAATGACCTCTCCCGACGCGCAGCGGACCATGAACACATTTCTCGGTGTGAATTCATTTTTCGATCCTTCTCACCTCGACGAATCTGCCATCAAAAATTCAAGCTACGCCTATCTCGAAGGCTATCTCGTTGCCAGCCCCAAAGGCCTCGAGGCGATGAAAGAAACGAAACGTCTCGCAGAAAAGAATAAAGTGAACGTCGCATTAACGTTCTCCGATCCAAGCATGGTGAAATATTTCTCTGCACAAATGAATGAGATCGTCGGAGCCAGCGTCGATCTTTTATTCTGCAACGACGAAGAGGCGATGATCTTCACAGGCACTAACGATATCAAAGCAGCCCGCGAGAAGCTGAAGCAATTCGCAAAACGTTTTGTGATCACACTCGGCGCCAACGGTGCTATGATCTTCGATGGCGACACGTTCATCAAGATCGAACCGTACAAAGTAACAGCCGTCGATACCAACGGTGCCGGCGATATGTTTGCCGGTGCATTCATGTATGCCATCACCCATCATCATAGCTGGGCCGAAGCCGGTAAGCTCGCCTCTCTCGCCAGCTCGAAGGTTGTCGCACAGTGGGGGCCACGCCTCGAAACATCGGCCGTGAAAAAAATCCTGGCGGAATTAAGTGAGTAACCCTCATTTTGGGGTACTCGTTTTAAATCCATTTCTGTTTTAATTACATTAGAAAAAACCAACTAACGCTATGCGTAAAAGCTATCTTTTCCTCGGTATGGCGCTCCTCATAGGAACGTCATCATGGGGACAGGCGAGGAAGATCGAATTCACTGAATACGATCTCGACAACGGCCTGCACGTAATCCTTCATAAAGACAACACAACGCCGATCGTTGCCGTGTCCATCCTTTATCATGTTGGATCGAAGAATGAGAATCCCGAAAGAACAGGCTTCGCACATTTCTTTGAACACCTGTTGTTCGAAGGCTCCGACAATATCAAACGCGGTGAGTTCGATAAGTATATCACCAATGCCGGTGGAACCAACAACGCCAATACTTCCAACGACCGCACTTACTATTACGAGATCCTTCCTTCGAACCAACTCGAACTTGGACTCTGGCTCGAGTCGGAACGCATGATGCATGCGAAGATCGAACCCGTTGGTGTGGAAACTCAGCGTGAAGTTGTGAAAGAAGAGAAGCGCCAGCGCATGGACAACCAGCCTTACGGCAGCATTCTCACCGAGATACTGAAGCACGCGTACAAGGTGCACCCTTATCGCTGGCCCACCATCGGTTCACTCGATCACCTCAACGCCGCAACACTCGATGAGTTCATCGATTTCTATAAAACATTCTACGTTCCAAACAACGCCACACTTTCAATCGCCGGCGACATAGATATCAACACAGCAAAGACACTTATTGCAAAATACTTCAAAGACATTCCGAAGGGCACGAAGCCCGTTCCTCGTCCCACCGCTGTTGAACCACAGCAGACGAAAGAAGTTCGCGATGTTGTGTTGGACAACATCCAGTTACCTGCTGTTGTGCACGCGTACCACATGCCCGCACAAGGCACCGACGATTCCTATGCGCTCGATATGCTCAGTACATTGTTGAGCGGTGGCGAAAGCTCACGTTTGTACAAAGCACTCGTGGACGAACAAAAGAAAGCTTACGTCATCCAGTCGTTCCCTTTCTCTTCCGAAGATCCCGGCCTGTATCTCGTGTTTGGCCTGGCCAACATGGGTGTGCCTGTCGAAGATCTTGAGAAGGCAATGGATGCCGAGATCGAAAAGGTGATGAAGGAACTCATCTCCGAAAAAGAATTCCAGAAGGTAAAGAACCAGGTCGAAAGCCAGTTCGTGCAACAAAATTCAACTGTGGTCGGTATTGCCGAACAGCTCGCCAATTACCACGTGTATTTCAAAGATTCTAACCTGATCAATACAGAGATCGAACGCTACAACAAGATCACGCGCGAAGATCTGCAGCGTGTCGCAAAGAAGTACCTGACTAAAGAGAACCGTGTGTCTCTCTTTTACCTTCCGAAATCAGCGCAAAGCAAGCCCGATAACACACAAATCAAACAACAGAATTGATCTATGAAAAAGCTCATATTAATAGCATTGGCTTTTGTTTGCGTTGTTGCTCATGCGCAAGTTGATCGCACTAAAGCTCCGAAGCCCGCTCCCGCACGGGAGATCAAAATAGGTGATTATCAGTCGTTTGCACTGAAAAATGGTCTGCAGGTTTTTGTGGTCGAAAACCATAAGCTGCCGCGCGTTCAGTTCTCACTTCAATTGAAGAACGATCCCATTCTCGAAAAAGATAAAGCAGGCTTCGTAGAACTGACAGGTCAACTGATCGGTACCGGAACAAAGTCGCGCAACAAAGCACAGCTCGACGAAGAAGTCGACTTCATCGGTGCAACACTCAACACCAGTTGGAACGGCATGTTCGCTTTAAGTCTCACCAAGCATCGCGATAAGTTGCTCGAGCTGATGTCGGATGTGTTGTACAATCCCGCATTCTCTGCCGACGAACTCGCGAAGTTGAAAACGCAAAAGCAGTCCGAGCTCGCTTCGGACAAAGACGATCCTACCGCCATAATGGCAAACGTGAGAACTGCCTTGGTGTACGGTAAGAATCACACGTATGGTGAGATCGAAACCGAGAAGACCATCGAAGCCTTCACTCTCGAGGATTGCAAGAATTATTTCAATACCTATTTCAAACCTAACAATGCTTATCTCGTGATCGTTGGCGACATCGATCTCAAGACCGCAACAGCTACTGCAGAGAAATATTTTGGCAAGTGGGCGCAAGGTCCTGTCACCAATCCAACGTACACACAACCGCAGCCTCCCGCTTCAACGTACGTGGCGTTAGTCGATCGTCCAAACTCCGTTCAGTCGATCGTAAGCGTCGCATATCCCATTAACCTGAAGACCGGTACACAGGAAGCGATCAAAGCTCGTGTTCTTAATGAAATACTCGGCGGAACTTTCTCTGCGCGACTCATGCAGAATCTTCGCGAGAAACATGGATATACTTATGGCGCCAGCTCGCAGCTCAACAGCGACTTCCTCGTGGGGAGGTTCCAGGCCGGCGCCAGTGTACGCAACGAAGTTACCGACAGCTCTGTGTTTGAGTTCATGAACGAACTCAATCGTATCGTTAACGAACCGGTTACTGATAAGGAGTTGACCGCTGCAAAGGCAAGCATCGCCGGCGCATTCGGACGCTCGTTAGAAAGTCCACAAACTATCGCATCGTTCGCCGTGAACACCGCGAAGTATAATCTCCCGAAAGATTACTACAACAATTACCTGAAGAGCATCGACGCCGTGAACGTGAGCGACGTACAGGCAACGGCAAAACAATTTATCCTTCCCGGCAAGGCACACATCATTGTTGTAGGTAAAGGATCCGAGATCGCCGACAAGCTCAGGAAGTTTGGACCGATCAGATACTTCGACGTTTATGGTAATGAAGTTGCCGCTCCAAGTGCAGCAAAAGCGTTACCTGCAGGTCTCACTGCCGAAAAAGTTATCGCGAAGTACATCGAAGCTATCGGTGGCGAAAAGAATGTTAAGGCTGTGAAATCCGCAAAGATCACGATGAAAGGATCTATCCAGGGTCAGGACATCCTGCTCACTACAACCATGAAATCGCCCGGCAAATTCCTCCAGGAAGTCGGAGCCGGCGGACAAATTTTCCAGCGCACAGTTTCCGATGGCAAGAACATCGCCAGCATGATGATGGGTCAACCCGAAGTGATGGACGAAAAGACCAAGGAGAGTAAGTTGTTCGATGCAGCGATCTTCAAGGAAGTCGACTATCCCCAGTATAACGTGAAGGTCACACTGAAATCGGTGGAGACCATCGATGGCCGCGAGACCTACGTGGTGGACTACACGTTGCCGAAGGGCGAGACCACGTCCGACTATTATGATAAGGAGACCGGGTTGAAGGTACAAACCGTACAGATCCAAAAAGGTCCGCAGGGTGAGGCCGCCGTGGCAATTAAGTTTGGCGACTATAAAGATGTGAAGGGCGTGAAGTTCCCGCACACTTTTTCCCAGGCGATGGGCCCGATGACCCTGAAGTTTGACACCCAGGCCATCGAGGTAAATCCTGTAGTCGACGACGCGATCTTCAAAGTCCAATAGGACGTACGATTTACGATGTACGAGGTACGATTGGGCTTCCGAACCGGCAATCGTACCTCGTAAATCGTACATCTTGTCAAATGATCATTTGTTTTCTTACTATTTCCTGGCCATATTTGCAGCCCTTTTGGAAGAAGTAAATAGAAAGTCATGAAACGTACGTATCAACCATCACGGAAGAAGAGAAAGAACAAGCACGGATTTCGTGAAAGAATGGCAACTGCCAATGGCCGCCGCGTTTTAGCGAGCCGCCGCAGAAAAGGAAGAAAGAAACTGACGGTTTCTGACGAAAAAACATTTAAGAGTAAGTAAGCCTGTCCCGCGAGCGTAGCGAGTGGGATTCCCTGGCTAGTCGCACGCGTTATGGGCAGATTTTCGCTTGGTAAACAGGAACGGCTTTCGAAAGAGACCTGGATTCAGGATCTCTTCGCTACCGGTTCCTCTTTTTATTTTTATCCCTTTAAAGTGCTTTTCCTGCCCCACCCTGATCCGGGAAGCACAGTAAACGAAGTTCTTTTTTCAGTCTCAAAACGACAGTTCAAACGGGCTGTCGATCGCAATACCATCAAAAGACGGCTCCGCGAGGCATACCGGCTGAATAAGTCGGCCCTGCAGTCGCCTGAAAAATGGCTCATTGCGTATATTTATACTGCTAAGACGATACTCCCCTCAGAGACGTTCCAGCAAAAAGTTCTTGGTACAATTCAAAAGATCAGTTCATTAAAAAAATGAAGAAGGGTAGAAAAAGATTGGCGTTGGTACTGGTATCAACTATTGCGTTAGCCGCATTCGTAGCTCCCCCCGCGGAGAAATATTTCGAGATCGCAAAGAGCCTCGACATTTTTTCAACTTTGTTTAAAGAAGTCAACGCTTACTACGTCGACGACATCGACCCCAAAAAACTAGTTGACCAGGGCATCAATGGCATGCTCGAAAATCTCGACCCCTACACCGTTTATATTTCCGAAGACGAGTCGGAATCATTCAGCATTCAAACAACCGGCCAGTATGCCGGCATCGGTGCCCTCATCGGCATCGTCAACAATAAAACCGTTGTCACTCATCCTTATCTCGGCTTTCCAGCCTATCGCGCCGGCGTTCGCGTTGGCGACGAGTTCGTGTCTGTCGACGGACACGATATGAAAGGCAAACCTTCGAGCGCCGTAAGTGCCGCATTGAAGGGCAAACCAAAGACCGAAGTCGAGATCGTTCTTCATCGCCCCGGTTTAAAAGACGATATCAAGTTTAAGATCCAGCGTGAGCGCATCAAGATCAGCAACGTTGTTTATTCAGGCATGATCGATGGAACCACCGGTTATATCAAGCTCGATGATTTCACTCCCGGCGCGGGCAAGGAAGTTGAAGAAGCCGTAATCCATTTGAAGAGCAACGGCGCAAAGAGATTGATGCTCGACCTGCGCGATAATCCTGGCGGTCTTCTTTACGAAGCCATCAACATCGTGAACATCTTTATCCCTCGTAACAAAGAAGTGGTTTCAACAAAAGGAAAAGCTGCCGACTGGAATAAGACGTACACCACGTTGAACGAACCAGTTGATACCGAGATCCCGCTCGCCGTGCTTACAAGTAATGGAAGTGCCTCGGCTGCCGAGATCGTCGCTGGTTCCTTACAGGATTACGATCGCGCTGTGTTGATTGGCGAACGCACTTTCGGAAAAGGTCTTGTGCAAACAACACGTCCCCTTGCTTACAACGCACAGTTGAAAGTAACCACGGCGAAGTATTATATCCCCAGCGGACGTTGCATCCAGGCTCTCGACTATGCACACAGGCATAGCGATGGATCGGTAGATCGTTTTGCCGATTCGTTGAAGTCTGAATTCAAGACTTCGCATGGAAGAAAAGTTTATGACGGTCACGGGTTGGATCCCGATGTTGCTGTTGCTCCCGAAACTTTCGGTTCGGCTGCGTCAGAGCTCGTTACATCCGGGTTGATGTTTGAATATGCATCGATCTACTGTGCAGAGAATACAGCACCGGCCTCGTTGAAAGGCTTCCGGCTTTCGGATGCGGAGTACAACAAGTTTGCGGCATGGGTGAAGACCCAAAAGTTTGAGTATACCGACCAGATGGAGAAGCGTGCCGATGATCTGATTGCCGCAGCAAAAACCGAAAAGTATTATAGCGAGCTGAGCGCGAGCCTTATCGATCTCAAGACTCGTATTGCAGCCAATCGTGAGAATGATTTCGGAAAATTCAAGAAAGAGATCTCGTCATTGTTGGAGATGGAGATTGCTTTCCATTATGGATTGAACGCTGGCCAGGCCGAAGCATCTATCGACCGCGACCCCGACGTTTTGGAAGCATTAAAGGTGTTGGCCGACGAAGCGCGATATAAGAGCATGCTTGTCCCACATCAATAATATCCGATGAACCTGGATCAGTGCACGTGGGACCCCCTGGCAATTAAAATGCGCGCGGTCTAAATGTCTCTCATTCTTTCTTTAGAAACGTCCACCGCCGTATGTTCCGCAGCCCTCCACCGCGAGGGCAAACTCGTTGCATTCGAGATCACCCACGTTGCCAATTCAGCTGCGAGCCAACTCGCTGTGATGATCGACAATCTCCTGAAGCAATCAGGAAATCCTGACGCCGTCGCAGTTTCTTCTGGTCCCGGCTCTTACACCGGGCTCCGTATCGGCGTAGCTACAGCCAAAGGGATCTGTTATGCACTGGATATTCCTTTGATCTCGGTGAATTCCCTGGAGCTGATGGCTGTTCAACTTCGTCATTCATCATTCAATATTCATCATTCATTATTCTGTCCCATGATCGACGCCCGTCGTATGGAAGTCTACACGATGTTGTTAGATCAGAAGATGGATGTTATCTCTCCAATAGAAGCTAAGATCATCGATAGCTCCTCTTTTGCTGACAACCTTCAGGATCACGAGATCCTGTTCTTTGGCAATGGTGCTATGAAGTGTAAAGGCACAATTATTCATCCCAACGCCAAGTTTATTGATGGCATTTTTCCTTCGGCCGAGTGGATGGGGGGAGCAGCGTTTGATCTGTTTAGGCTGGAGAAGTTCGAAGACGTTGCTGATTTCGAGCCGTTGTATTTGAAAGACTTCATTGCGAAAAAACCAAAGTCGTTAGTTTAGTGTTTTCATAACGCACTTAGCACTCAACACTAATGGAAAACGAAATAGTAAATCGGGTCGCAAATAGTTCGTTAGTCACGTTCGATCTCGAAACTCTGCATGTGCCCGGTGATCGTGTGGTGTATGATATCAAGGACCATTTGTTCCAGGGATTGATCCTTCGCGAGAAAGATTTTCGTGAGCATGTAAAAAATTATTCGTGGGCCGATTACCAGGATAAACTGGTGTCTATTGTCTGCACTGCAGATGCTATTGTACCCACCTGGGCTTATATGTTGATTGCTGTTGCAATGAAACCATATGCACGTCGTGTATTTTTTGGGTCGGTGGAGGAGATGGAGAAAGAATTATTTCATGAAAAACTTTCTTCGATCGATTGGGAGCAATACAGGGGTGCTAAGGTTGTGGTGAAAGGATGCAGCGATGTTCATGTGCCCGTATCTGCCTATGTGGAAGCCACTTCGCAACTCGCTTCTGTAGCTGCCAGCGTGATGTACGGAGAGCCCTGCAGCACGGTTCCTATCTATAAAAGGCCCAAATAGGGCCCTAATGGGGTTTAAATTCCCTAAATTTTTTTGGTCACAATTTGCAGAAACACATTTCCCCTCTATCTTTGCAGTCCCTTTTGAGGGGAAAGCCCAAAATCAACGGATTTTGGAAGGTTTTGAAGGTTTCGTTTTGAAATGGTTCATAACCACGGGTGCTCCCGGAAACTTTGGGGGCGCAACGTTCATTGAATGAATGACTGATAGCGGACCCGTTATATTTCGATAGAGGGATATGACGAGTCGATTCTTAAACAATAATGTTTTCTCTGTGAAGAGGAGACAGGACAAAGAACGATGAGACCGAGATCAATGACATAGTGGTTAGGCTTCGATGCTTTTCGGAGTGTGAAGTTCTGACCCGTTCGTAGCGATACGGATAAAGATTAATACTATGGAGAGTTTGATCCTGGCTCAGGATGAACGCTAGCGGCAGGCCTAATACATGCAAGACGAGCGGTAATTTGAGTAGCAATACTTGGACTAGAGCGTCGTAAGGGTGCGTAACACGTATGCAATCTGCCCGGAACAGGGGTATAGCTCGGGGAAACTCGAATTAACCCCCCATAAGATCATGGTGTGGCATCACACAGTGATTAAAACTAAGGTGGTTCCGGATGAGCATGCGGATGATTAGCTAGTTGGTGGTGTAACGGACCACCAAGGCGATGATCAATAGGGGAACTGAGAGGTTGATCCCCCACACTGGCACTGAGATACGGGCCAGACTCCTACGGGAGGCAGCAGTAGGGAATATTGGACAATGGGTGCAAGCCTGATCCAGCCATGCCGCGTGCAGGAAGAAGGCTTTCTGAGTTGTAAACTGCTTTTGCCAGGGGATAAAATACGGGTGCGCCCGGAATTGAAGGTACCTGGTGAATAAGCCACGGCTAACTACGTGCCAGCAGCCGCGGTAATACGTAGGTGGCAAGCGTTGTCCGGATTTATTGGGTTTAAAGGGTGCGTAGGCGGTCTTCTAAGTCAGTTGTGAAATACTTCAGCTTAACTGGAGAGGTGCAATTGATACTGGAAGACTTGAGTACTGATGAGGTAGGCGGAATGGACGGTGTAGCGGTGAAATGCTTAGATATCGTCCAGAACACCGATAGCGAAGGCAGCTTACTAAGGAGTAACTGACGCTGAGGCACGAAAGTGTGGGGATCAAACAGGATTAGATACCCTGGTAGTCCACACTGTAAACGATGATCACTCGATGTTAGCGATACACAGCTAGCGTCTTAGCAAAAGCGATAAGTGATCCACCTGGGGAGTACGCCGGCAACGGTGAAACTCAAAGGAATTGACGGGGGTCCGCACAAGCGGTGGAGCATGTGGTTTAATTCGATGATACGCGAGGAACCTTACCTGGGCTAGAATGCCCTTGACAGACTCAGAGACGAGTTTTTTCGCAAGAACAAGGAGCAAGGTGCTGCATGGCTGTCGTCAGCTCGTGCCGTGAGGTGTTGGGTTAAGTCCCGCAACGAGCGCAACCCTTATCTTTAGTTGCCAGCATGTAATGGTGGGGACTCTAGAGAGACTGCCCGCGCAAGCGGAGAGGAAGGAGGGGATGACGTCAAGTCATCATGGCCCTTACGCCCAGGGCTACACACGTGCTACAATGGCGTCTACAGAGTGTTGCGATCCGGTGACGGAAAGCCAATCACAAAAAGGACGTCTCAGTTCGGATTGCAGGCTGCAACTCGCCTGCATGAAGTTGGAATCGCTAGTAATCGCGCATCAGCAATGGCGCGGTGAATACGTTCCCGGACCTTGTACACACCGCCCGTCAAGCCATGGGAGTCGGGAGGACCTGAAGCCAGTTGCTGAGAGGCGCTGTTTAGGGTAAAACCGATGACTGGGGCTAAGTCGTAACAAGGTAGCCGTACCGGAAGGTGCGGCTGGAACACCTCCTTTCTGGAGAACTGGATGGAATTAGCGGAACAAGTAATTGTCGAGCTCAAGCCAGTAACCTTGGTTAGGTCCGCTATCAGGAAATTCATTCGAGATATTGAAAAGTAGCTATTAGCTTTTAGCTGTTAGCTATGAGCGAACAAATGCAGCGTCACGTTCTGCTAACGGCTAAGAGCTAGAAGCTAAAGGCTGTTTAGAGGGCGTGTAGCTCAGGTGGTTAGAGCGCTACACTGATAATGTAGAGGTCCGTGGTTCGAGTCCACGCATGCCCACACTGAAAGTAAACAGTAAACAGTATCCAGTATTCGGTAACGACCGAACACTGCACTGAATACCGAATACCGACAACGGGGGATTAGCTCAGCTGGCTAGAGCACCTGCTTTGCAAGCAGGGGGTCATCGGTTCGAATCCGATATTCTCCACGTATGATGGATGTTGAGATCCGATTAAGAGCGAGCCGTTCTTAGTCACATCGAGACTAGAAGACTATCATAAGAGTTCATTGACATGATGAAGAAAGAGTAGTAAAAGTAGTAGTAGTGGTGTGTCTTATAGTCCGCTAAAGCGGATGTAAACACATAATAACTAATTACAATTTTAATGTTCTCACCTTAAGAGACTGTGAAGTCAGGGGTGAAGAATAATTAAGCGAGCACAAAGGTGAATCTGCATGTGACACTGTGAAGTGTCATGTGATACGATACGTTGCTCTTATCCATTTTACAAAGGTGAGATAAGAGATTATAGAAGTAAGAAAGGGCGTATGGGGGATGCCTAGGCTCTCAAAGGCGAAGAAGGACGTGGTAAGCTGCGAAAAGCTGCGGGGATCCGCAAACAGGAATTGATCCGCAGATGTCCGAATGGGGCAACCCACCAGCAATGGTATTCCAGCAATGGAAGGCAAACCCAGGGAACTGAAACATCTAAGTACCTGGAGGAAGAGAAAACAATAGTGATTGCGCCAGTAGTGGCGAGCGAAAGCGCAAGAGCCCAAACCCATGTAGTTAAGGCTATGTGGGGGTTATAGGACTACATAATTGGACTGAGATCGAGTTGAACGGAGTGGGAAATCCGGCCGCAGAGGGTGATAGCCCCTTAAGCAAAGATCAAGGGAAGAGGTAGTATCCTGAGTAGGGCGGGGTCGGAGACGCCCCGTTTGAAATTGCCGGCACCATCCGGTAAGGCTAAATACTTTTGAGAGACCGATAGTGGACCAGTACTGTGAAGGAAAGGTGAAAAGCACTCCGAACAGGAGGGTGAAAGGAGAACCTGAAACCATACGCTTACAAGCGGTCGGAGCCTCGTAATGGGGTGACGGCGTGCCTTTTGCATAATGAGCCTACGAGTTAATGTCACTGGCGAGGTTAAGCGTCATATAGATGCGCAGCCGGAGCGAAAGCGAGTCTGAACAGGGCGTATAGTCAGTGGTATTAGACGCGAAACTTTGTGATCTACCCTTGGTCAGGATGAAGTTCCGGTAACACGGGATGGAGGTCCGAACTAGTAAACGTTGAAAAGTTTTTGGATGAACTGAGGGTAGGGGTGAAAGGCTAATCAAACTGAGAAATAGCTCGTACTCCCCGAAATGCTTTTAGGAGCAGTGTGGAGGTTTAGTTTGTTAGAGGTAGAGCTACCAATTGGACTAGGGGGAGTCACATCCTACCAAATCCAGATGAACTCCGAATGCTAACAAATATACTCTGCAATGAGGGCATGGGTGCTAAGGTCCGTGTCCGAGAGGGAAAGAACCCAGACCTGCAGCTAAGGTCCCAAAATCTATACTAAGTTGAACTAAGGTGGTTCAGTTGCTGAGACAGCCAGGAGGTTAGCTTGGAAGCAGCTATTCCTTTAAAGAGTGCGTAACAGCTCACTGGTCGAGCGACAGAGCATCGATAATAATCGGGCATCAAGTATAGTACCGAAGCTCAGGATTTGTATGAATAATACAAGTGGTAGGGGAGCATTCCATTAGCGGCGAAGCCGAGGGGTAACCCGGAGGTGGAGCGAATGGAAAAGCAAATGTAGGCATAAGTAACGATAAGGCAGGTGAGAACCCTGCCCACCGAAAGACTAAGGTTTCCGCGGCAATGTCAATCAGCCGCGGGTAAGTCGGGGCCTAAGGCGAACCCGAAAGGGGTAGTCGATGGACAACTGGTTAATATTCCAGTACCGGCTGCAAGAGCGATGTGGAGAAGGAGTAGTGAAAGTTCCGCGCACAGACGAAAGGGCGTTTAAGGGTGTAGGTATAGGAGATCCAGGTAAGTCCGGATTTTTTGCTGAAACCTGAAAGTACAAGGAGGCTTCGGCCGAATTGAGTGAACGTAAGCAGACTTCCGAGAAAATCCGCTAAGCATATTTTGCAGTTGCCCGTACCGCAAACCGACACAGGTAGTCGAGGAGAGAATCCTAAGGTGCTCGAGAGATTCATGGCTAAGGAACTCGGCAAAATTAACCTGTAACTTCGGGAGAAGGGTTGCCTCGTTCTAGCAATAGAAAAGGTCGCAGAGAAATGGCCCAGGCGACTGTTTAACAAAAACACATGGCTATGCGAAATCGCAAGATGAAGTATATGGCCTGACACCTGCCCGGTGCTGGAAGGTTAAGGGGGGAAGTTAGCCGCAAGGCGACGCTTTGAACTGAAGCCCCAGTAAACGGCGGCCGTAACTATAACGGTCCTAAGGTAGCGAAATTCCTTGTCGGGTAAGTTCCGACCTGCACGAATGGTGTAACGATCTGGGCGCTGTCTCAGCCATGAGCTCGGTGAAATTGTAGTAACGGTGAAGATGCCGTTTACCCGTCACGGGACGGAAAGACCCCATGAACCTTTACTATAGCTTCACATTGGTATTGGGAAGATGATGTGTAGGATAGGCGGGAGGCATTGATCCTGCGGCGCTAGTCGTAGGGGAGTCAACGGTGAAATACCGCCCTTTATTTTTCCGATACCTAACCTCGGTAACGAGGGACATTGTGTGGTGGGTAGTTTGACTGGGGTGGTCGCCTCCGAAAGTGTATCGGAGGCTTTCAAAGGTATGCTCAGTACGCTTGGTAACCGTACGTGGAGTGCATTAGCATAAGCATGCTTGACTGTGAGACAGACAAGTCGATCAGGCGCGAAAGCGGGATAAAGTGATCCGGTGGTTCTGCATGGAAGGGCCATCGCTCAAAGGATAAAAGGTACTCTGGGGATAACAGGCTGATCTCCCCCAAGAGCTCATATCGACGGGGAGGTTTGGCACCTCGATGTCGGCTCGTCACATCCTGGGGCTGGAGAAGGTCCCAAGGGTTGGGCTGTTCGCCCATTAAAGTGGCACGCGAGCTGGGTTCAGAACGTCGTGAGACAGTTCGGTCCCTATCTGTGATGGGCGCAGGAAGTTTGAGAGGCTCTGACCTTAGTACGAGAGGACCGGGTTGGAGCAACCGCTGGTGTACCGGTTGTCATGTCAGTGGCACTGCCGGGTAGCTATGTTGCGACGGAATAAGCGCTGAAAGCATCTAAGCGCGAAATCCACCTCGAGATGAGACTTCCTTACAAGGGACGTCAGAGACTATGACGTTGATAGGCTGCAGGTGTAAAGCCAGTAATGGCAAAGCTGAGCAGTACTAATTACCCAAACGCTTCATAATACAGAGTCCTGGAGTTGAAACACACTCCAGGACCAACAACAAAAAGCAAGATCAAGTGATCTACAATTTTCACCACTGTTGCTCGCTTAATACTATTCTTTCTTCAACCCATGTCAAAGATATTTTGCCGCCTTGCCCAAAAGCTACGGCGGACAAGCATGCTGTAAACGAACAGCATAAGATCTTAAGGTGACTATAGCGGTGGGGATCACCTCTTCCCATTCCGAACAGAGAAGTTAAGCCCACCAGCGCTGATGGTACTACGGTAAAACGCGGGAGAGTAAGTCGTTGCCTTTTTTTATTACGAAAGCCTCATTCGAAAGAGTGAGGCTTTTTTTATGTCGGCCAATCATCAATACCCAATTTCCAATAGCCTTTAAGCGCCAGTGGCTTGCCCACCTTACTATTGTTCTGTTGGTACCATGGTAAAACGCGGGAGAATAAGTCGTTGCTTTTTTTATTATGAAAAGCTCCTTTCCCATCACTTATCCACCTTCAATCTCTCATCCCTATTCGCAATCTCCCAAGCCGTGTAAAACACACACTGCCCCCTCCTCGCCAACAACTCAAAATCAATCTTCCCAACCTCATCACTCGCCTTATGATAGTCCTCATGGATCCCATCAAAATAGAAAACAATCGGAACCCGATGCTTCGCAAAATTCCAATGATCACTACGCTGGTATAAGTTCGTAGGATGATTCTCATCATTATAAGTGTAATCAAACTCCAACTTTGTATACTTCTCATTATTCCTCACACTGATCGCCTGCAGCTCCGACGACAACTTATCAGCACCAATCACATACACATATGGAGCCTTCCCCGCATGCTCAGCATCCCATCGCCCGATCATATCTATATTAAGATCCACCACGGTCTGATTCAACGGTATCACCGGGTTGGTATCAGTATAATACTCCGATCCATATAACCCCAACTCCTCTGCACTTACAGTCATAAACAAAATGCTACGCCTCGGTCCATGACCATCCTTCTTCGCCTTAGCAAAGGCCGTCGCCAGTTGAAGCACCGTTACCGTTCCCGAACCATCATCATCTGCGCCATTGTTTACCTGGTCGCCATTTATGGAACTGGTCTTACCGATGTGATCATAGTGTGCCGTTACCAGTAACACTTCGTTCTTCTTGTCGCTTCCCTCAAGAAATCCCATCACATTCTCCGACTTCACAATATCTTCCGTGATCTGCGTAGTGAATGTTGCCTTCGCAGTCTTCATCTTCTTCAATCCATTCTTCTTCTCACCCGCAGCTATCGGCTTCAGCTTCTCAACATTTCCAAACAGGCTCTCAACAACTGCCTTGCTCACGAAGTAAAGTTGCGGCTCACCTGGCCTTGCACGGTCCAACGACATCCTTCCATTCGTAAGCGTACCATGGATCTCCGCCATAAACGTGAGGTACTCGGGATCGGGAACAGTTGAATACAACATCACACCCATGGCCCCATTGTCATTAAACTTTTTTATAACTGGTCCCAACTTCGAAAACGAAAGCTCCGGTGTCATGATCAACACAACGCGATCTTTTATTGTGATCTGCGACATGTCTTCATCACTTCCGGCGCCTGCAAACACTACTTCATATTGCCTGGGTCCGTTGCTATCCATTGAACCGTAGAACACGACATCCGTACTTTCGGAAAACTTCTTCGATGAAGTGGCGATACTGATCTCACCTTGCTTATAAGAGTATAAGCTGAACTGTTGATAATAGCTCCCTTTATTGATCGCCAGCAGCCCAAGTCGTTGGAAATGATCTGCGATAAAAGCTGCCGCCATCTTTTGTCCCCTGGAGCCGGTAAGGCGACCCTCCATTGCATCCGACGCTATGATCGACAGGTTGTCTTTCAATGCAGTCGGTTCAATCAATGCAGCATAAGGCTGTGGATCCTGTGCAAATGCAAGAGATGGAAGGATTAGAAATAAAGATTGAATCAGTTTCTTAGTCATGGAGCAATATACAACCAACAATAATTAGCAGCCACAGCCGTTAGTCATTTGCTATGCAATCAAACAGGGTCGTTCAATTCTGCCTGTCTTTAATCATTTGTCTTATCGGTATTGAGGCTGCGGCGCAAACAGCTCCAAATTCATTGTCGCCAGGCCAACATAAGGAGGTTAATTCCATGCTTCAGACAACCACCAAAAAGCAGAAGCACAGGAGAGGTATCTTTTCGCCTTCGAGGAAACAGAACGTAAAACACACCGCGCGGTACGAGTTTTATGAAAGAATCGAACAGGCTGCCAAGGACAAACAACGTATCCTGAAAAAGCTGTCGAAACCTCAATATTCCGACCCTCGCTATTTCGGTCACAAACGCATTCCCAAGCGGCGCCCGGCCAATAAAATGCGGTATTGCGGAGAATGCGGCATCCGCCATTAATTATTATATAATAATCGGTTTTTGGCCATTTTCGTATCTTTGTCTCCTTATGAAAGGGATAGCCACAATAGTCGCGTTGCTGCTGGTAGGCACGCTCGTGTATGGCCAGGCTCCTAATCAACAGGCACCCACATCCCTCAAGCCAAATCTTCCAACGAAAGTATACGCTCCGAAAACTTCCAGAAAAAAGAAGACTAAAGGGCCGACATACGACGCGCGCGAGAAGTTCTACGACAGGATGGAAGAGGTTAACAAGCAGAGAAGGAAGAGTGAAAAAGCTAAAGTAACTCCGCAGTACTCCGACTTTCAATACTTCGGCCATCGCAAACCACCGAAGAAACGTCCGCCGGAAAAAATGAAGTACTGCAAGATATGCGGTATTCGTCATTGAATCATTCCACCGGCATACACGGTCTCGCTCAATACATCGAGCACACCAACTTAAGTCCATCATTAACCATCGGCGACATCGATCGGCTGGTTGACGAAGCCAAACAGCATTCTTTTTTCGGAGTATGCGTTCCACCGTTTTGGGTGAAGCGTGCTAAACGTGAGATTGGTACCTCTCCAATTACATTGGTAACGGTTGCGGGATTTCCATTAGGTTATAACATGACCGAAACTAAACTCGATGAAATTAAGAGAGGCATCGAGAACGGAGCCGATGAAATAGATGTTGTATGGAATGTGACAGCATTCAAAACAGGAATACCCTGGACAAAGATTGAAATAGCAAAATGCAGCAAGCTCGCGCATGATAACCAGAAGCTGCTGAAAGTAATTATCGAAACCGCATACCTTTCCGATACAGAAATCGAAGCAGCTTGTAAGCTCTGCACCGATGCCGGTGTCGATTTCGTAAAAACATCGACAGGGTTCGCCCCAACAGGCGCCAAAACAGAGCATATAAAGATCATGCGTCGCTCCTTACCCCCGACGGTCAGCATCAAAGCATCCGGTGGAATTAAGACTGCAGAGTTTGCTGAAGAATTAATTAACGCCGGGGCAAACAGAATTGGAACATCCTCCTCAATATTTATTGTGAAATCATGAATACATTACTAACGAACATCTTTCCCACAGCAAGTGAGATCCCTTCAAATCATAGCATCGGTGATGCCATCGAACAACGCGAATATCTTATCGACGGCGAGCTTCGAATATGGAAAGGAAACCTGAGTCCTGTACTCAGCCCGGTATACATCCGCAATGGCGATAAACTCGAACAGAAAATAATTGGATACACACCGCTTCTCAACTCCGACGAAGCATTGCTTGCACTCGATGCAGCAGTTAAAGCATATGACCTCGGCAAAGGCGTGTGGCCAACAATGAGCGTAACTGATCGCATCGTACATATCGAAAAGTTTTTGGTGAAGATGAAAGAACGTAGAACGGAAGTCGTGAACCTGCTGATGTGGGAGATCGGTAAGCCGTTGAAAGACTCCGAGAAAGAATTCGACAGGACGTACGATGCTATTGTCGATACGATTAAAGCTTTAAAAGATCTCGACAGGAGCTCAGCAAAGCTTGTTGAAGAACAAGGCTTCATGGCGCAGATCCGTCGCGTGCCGCTGGGTGTTGCGTTGTGTATGGGGCCATTCAACTACCCGTTGAATGAAACATTCAGTACGTTGATCCCCGCCCTGATCATGGGTAACACAGTTGTTTTCAAACCAGCGAAATACGGTGTGCTGTTGATCCGTCCGTTGTTGGAGGCGTTCCGCGACAGCTTCCCGACCGGCGTCATCAACATCATTTATGGTCGTGGCCGCGAGACAGTTGGAGCCCTCATGGAAACAGGACGTATCGACGTGTTTGCGTTCATCGGTACGAACAAAGGCGCGAACGATCTCAAAAGGTTGCACCCGAAACCTCACCGTTTGAAATCGATACTCGGTCTCGATGCGAAGAATCCCGCTATCGTTTTACCCGATGCCGATCTCGACAACGCGGTAGCCGAATGTATCTCGGGCTCATTGTCGTTCAATGGCCAGAGATGTACAGCGCTCAAGATCCTTTTCGTTCATGAAGATGTTCTCAAAGAATTCACTGCCAAATTCCAGGAAGCCATTAAGAAACTAAAGATCGGCATGCCATGGGACGCGGGTGTAAACATCACTCCACTCCCGGAGCCCGATAAAGTCAACTACCTCAAAGGTCTCGTCGACGATGCAATTGCCAACGGCGCGAAAGTGATCAACGAAAATGGCGGAGAATCGCTTAACTCATTTTTCTATCCTGCATTGCTTTACCCGGTGAATTCGAAAATGCGGATCTACTTCGAAGAGCAGTTCGGTCCAATTGTTCCCATCGTTCCCTTTAGTGATGATCAGCAAGCGATCGACTACGTAGTAAACTCCAACTTCGGTCAACAAGTGAGCATCTTCGGAAAAGACTCCGCTCGTGTTGCGAAATTGATGGATGCTTTCGTAAACCAGGTGGGTCGTATCAATCTCAACGCACAATGTCAGCGCGGTCCCGACACTTTCCCGTTCAACGGACGGAAAGATTCTGCCGAAGGAACATTGTCGATACCCGATGCACTTCGCGTGTTCTCCATCCGCACCCTGGTGGCTACGAAAAGTACGGATGCAAATAAGCAGATCATTTCCGACATTATTAGAAATCGCGAGTCGGCGTTCCTGAGTACGGATTATATATTGTGATATGCAATGACCAATAGTTGATGGAAGTTCACAAGAACATTAGGGTGAAAGGAAAAGTACAGGGAGTGTTTTATCGAGCGTCAACTGTCGATGCTGCGAAGTCGCTTGGTTTGAAAGGCTTCGTTCGCAACGAACCGGATGGAAGCGTTTATATTGAAGTAGAAGGGCCAAAAGACCAGGTCGACCAATTAATCGAATGGAGTAAAAGAGGACCTTCAAACGCGCGGGTTGAATCCGTCACCGTTGACGACAACCCTCTTTTAAATTTTACTTCTTTCGAGATCCGGCGTTAGCCTTACTCTCAAAAGCACAGTTCAATGCATCTTTGAATAAAGTCTTCTTTACTTTTTTCAAGTTGAAGATCGTACAGCCCTGCAAGCCCCACTTATTAGGAACCGGGTAAACCGCGCCGTCCGGAGATTTTATAAATACCGACTGATCTTCAGGAGTCAGCATGAGCACGGCAACCTGTTCGTCTTCCTTCATCGTCATAAAGATCTTTTTGTCGTTTGCACGGAACGACGCCCTGTCGAAATGGGGCCGTTCAACAGTGCCGGGAAATGACATTGCAAGTTTTCGGGCTTCAGCAATAGAAATCATAAATTGAGTTATGAAAACACCTGTAAGACTCTTCTATTTTAGCCTGATTTTTTTGATTCTCGCTTGTAGTAAAGAAAGAAAAATTCTGGTCTTCCAATCCGACTTTGGAGTGAAAGACGGGGCGGTCGCTGCCATGAAAGGCGTTGCGTGCTCTGTTTCCAACGACCTCCAGATCTATGACCTCACGCATGAGATCACAGCATTCAACATCGCCGAAGCCGCGTACCGCCTCAATCAATCTTCGGGTTATTGGCCGAAAGGCACCGTGTTCGTGTCAATAGTCGACCCAGGCGTTGGATCCACACGTAAGTCGATAGTGGCAAAAACGAAGACCGGGTATTATTTCGTAACTCCCGACAATGGTACACTTACGTTGATCGAAGAGTCGATGGGCATCGAAGCCGTTCGTGAGATCGACGAAACAAAGAACCGGCTCAAAGGATCGAATGAGTCCTATACATTTCACGGTCGAGACGTGTATGCTTATACCGGTGCCCGACTGGCTTCGGAGACGATAACATTCGAAGAAGTAGGTCATTTGCTCGAAGGCGACATCGTTCGTTTACCCGACATGAATGCAACTGTGAATGGCGACGAGATCAACGGCAATATTCCCGTGCTCGACATCCAGTATGGCAACGTATGGACCAACATTGATAAGTCGGCACTGGAGAAGATCAATGCGAAGGCGGGCGATTCGTTGCTCGTGTCGATATCATTCAATAATGAAAAGAAGTTCGAGAAGAAACTCCCGTTTGCGACAACATTCTCGGGGGTGCCGGTAGGATCGGATCTTGCTTACATGAACAGCCTGTTGAAATTATCTTTCGCGATCAACCAGGGAAACTTTTCTGAAAAGTATTCCGTGAAGAGTGGCGAAGGCTGGAAGGTAGTTATACGAAAGTGACTCTATTCCAACTTGTAGTGAAAGGTCTTTGAATATGGCGTGTATCCACCAAAAACACCCAGGCCATTTTCAATATTTGTATAAGTTGTTACAGGTTGTGCGTATGGATCGTTGTTGGAGGCCTGGGCTTTACGTGTTTGTATGAGGAACTTATATTGCGCTTCATTCATGGATTTTATCGAGATCCTGAACCAACTTGGTATCTTCTCATTGAGAAGTGGGGCATTTTCAAAATAGAAGGATATGTGGTCGTCGATCGTATAAGTGAACTTGGCGGTGACCTGTTTGCCTGATATCTCCTTGTCATCAATTACCAGCCCATATAATAAGGGATCTCCCAAAGATGGGCCTTCAACTTGCATGTAACCGTCCGATGTACCGGGCAGGTCCAAACTGTCTTCGGTAGGTGCAGCCCCGAGCGCAAAGGCGTAGAAGTTGTCCCCGGGTGGGTCGGTAAAGGTTATTGTGATATCAAATGTCCATTGGTTCGCCGTATCGTACTTGAACGTCGTTGTATTTCCGTCGGTGATTGAACTTGTAACATAAATCGGCTTCTTTTCACGCACTTCGAACGTGATATCAGCGGGAACCGGTTCCGGCTGGGTGTATTTCCCGGCTACCGTTGTATATCCTTCCGCTTCAACGGTGATCATGTATTCGTGCCCTGGTGCCGGCGAGTTGACCTGGGATCGAAAAAACGCCGGCCCGTAGTCTGGGTATATAGTATCATTCACCAATTGCTCAACAAAGTCGCCATCCTCATAAATTTTTACTGTTGCATCCGGCAATGGAGGGATGAATTGGTGCCCTGAAGTCAATTTTGTAGGGCTAACTATGACGAACCAGGGATGTCCAACGGTGTTGGATGCCAGCACGGTGATCTTCGATGGTTCTGACGGCAGGTTCACAAGATCTCCCGGTTCGCAACCGGCGAGCACGATCAGCACACTAATAAATATCAATCTCCGCATCGTCAGAATTTTATTGAATAACTGGCAGCAGGCATGATCGGGAATAAGCTTACTGATTTGTACACCTGCCTGTTGTAGTCATATTGTATATAGAATGGATTAAGCCTGTCATACGCGTTGTACACACCAATAGACGCCTTGTGCTCCAGTGGACCCTTCGTGAAAGTGTAGTTCACATTAAAATCCAACCGGTGGTAGGGTTGCATGCGATAGTTTCCCCGCGACTTGTATTCATCGGCGTAGTCGACAGATACATTTGGGCTATACACCCCGTCGCTGTAACCATTACTGATAAAAACGTTGGCTAAATAGCGACTTACAGGTACCGTTACTGCAGTGCCCGTTGCGTAGATCCACGTGGCACTTACATCGAAGTGTTTATTGTTGAGCCTGTAATTGGCTGTGACCTTAAAATCATGACGATGATCGTATCGTGCGTAATACCAATCACCGTTATTCACATTGTTTACCTGGCGTCGGTTCCAGGACAAAGTGTAGCCGGCGAAGCCCGTAAACCTGCCCATTTTCTTTTGAACGAACACTTCGAGCCCGTACGCCTTTCCCCTGCCGGTCTCGATCTTGTCATACCACGGTTGGTCGTTGTCGAGATAGCTCGCGCCCTCTTTATACTCCAAAAGGTTGTTCATGGTCTTGTAAAATGCCTCGACCGAGATCTCTATGTCGTTGTTGCGTGTTTGTGCGGCCCCGACGCTGAATTGGTGTGAGTTCTGCGGCTTTATTTTATTGGTACTCGGCACCCAAAGCTCGATAGGCATTCCGAGTCCTGCATTTGTGAGTGCCTGCAAAAATTGTTGCATGTAAGAATAGGATGCCTTTAATGCTAAATTATTCGGCAGGGAATAACGCATTGACAAACGCGGCTGAAGGCCAGTATAAACTTTTCCCGATGCCGAATACATGACGCCATGAATACCGGCATTCACCTTAAGCTTCGGCGTGACGTTGTAATCATCTTCAACGTAAGCGTTAAGTTCGTTCGTTGTCGCACGCACATTCTTTGGATCCACTGTGAATACAGAATCGGTGCTGTGCTTAGCTCCAATGGCTGGCGAAAAATCGTGATGTATGAAGGCAGCTCCATACCTGAAATAATGCTTCGTATTTGGTATGTGATCGAAGTCGATCTTCATTCCGAGATCACGGATCTTCGATATGTACTTATATTTAAGTCCGAAATCTTCTTCGGCGCCAGAAGGATCATGTATACTATGTTTTGAATATTGATTTTCGATAATGAGATCGTAGTCCGACATGTACGCGGTGACATTGAAGAATCTCGTTGAATTGATCTCGTGATTCCAACGAAGACTGGTGAGCAGGTTACTCCAACCCATGGCGTCGCGTGTAACGTTGGTGCTGTTAACGATGTCGTTGGGAGCGAGGCTGTCCTTCGTTATATAGGTCAACTTCGAAGTCATCTTGTCCGCTCCCGTGTAAAGACTCGCGTATACCCGGTTCTTTGAATTGATGCGGTGATTTACCTTCGCGTTGATATCGTGAAACTTGTAGCCGTCAAGCGAGGCTTCACCAACTTTTTCTTCGAGCAGTGGCCGCATCAGGGTGAGATAGCTTGCACGGCTGCTAATAAGGAATGACGTTCGCCCTTTGATAATAGGGCCTTCCAATACGAGGCGCGAAGCAAGAAGTCCTACCGATGCCTGAGCGCTGAAGCGGTTCGAATTTCCTTCCCGTAATGTGATGTCTGCGATCCCTGACAAACGTCCACCATACCTGGCCGGGAAACCACTCTTTACCAACTCCACGTTGTTGACTGCATCGGGATTGAACGAAGAGAAAAGACCATATAAGTGAGTCGGGTTATAGATCGGCACGCCGTCCATCAGGATCAAAGTTTGGTCGGCCGTCCCTCCGCGTACAAGTATATTCGACGATCCTTCGGCGCCGCCGGAGACTCCCGGTATGAGTTGCAATGCTTTCAAGACATCCTGCTCACCGGCGAACGTTGGGACGTTTTTTATTTGTGCGACCGGAAGATTTACGGTACCCGTCCTGCTGGTCTCATGAATTTTTTCAGAGTGTTCCCCACGAACAGTGACCTCATCGAGCAATCGGCCTCCCTCCAGCAATACGACAATAGTCGTGTCGCTTTTTAGAAGGAGCGAAACTGTTTTTGACGTATAGCCGACAAACGAATACGTGAGGACCGCCGAATCGCCCTTAACAGTGAAACTATAGAATCCGAAATTATTGGTGATCGTGCCCTTACCGGTTTTTTTTTCGAAGACCGTTGCCCCAATAAGGCTTTCACCGTTGGCTTGATCTCGTACGTAGCCGCTGATTGTCCGCACTTGCGCGTTCAGGCTGGCACAGCAAAAGATAATAAGTAAGGGAATGAGACAATTTCGCACGCACCATAGTACGAAATTATCATAAACATATTGTATGGGACATACCCCCTATTCGCTACGCAATGAATCTGCGGGTTTGCCGATGATGTTTCGCAAAGTTTCGCGAAGGTGGCGCAAAGCCACGCAAAGAAAACTCTTGCATTCTTTGCGTGGCTTTGCCGGTCTGCGCAACAGCCATTGGATCTATTCGCTACGCAACGAATCTACCGGGTTTGCCGAAGAAGCAGCTATCGCTTTATAACCTATTGTCGCGAAGGCAATCAAAACGCTGATGAGCAACGCCACTGCAAAGAATAACGGCGACATGCTCACCTGGAATTTAAATCCCTGCAACCAATTGCTCATTACATACCATGCCATCGGTGCCGCAAGCACGAACGCCGTAGCAATGAGGATCAACATCTCCTTCGAAAATATCCCGAAGATGTTTGTTACCGATGCACCCATCACTTTACGAATGCCAATCTCTTTTGTTTTTTGATTGGCCATGTACGACACAAGTCCGTACAAACCAAGGCACCCGATGAAGATCGCCACACCGGAAAAGATCTGGAACAGCTGCGAAGTCTTACGTTCATTCTCATACATCCTCGCAATCTGTTGATCGAGGAACGTATAATCGAAAATATTCTCGGGATATATTTTTTCCCACTCAGTCTTAAGAGCGTTAACTGTTTGCTGTATCTCCGAAAAGTCGCCAGAGCCGGTGTTGACTTTGATCGCCATTTCAAAAATATTCCACGGCAGGTTCGCCAGTAGCACATTCTCAATTGGTTGATCGAATGTTGTTGAGTGAAAATCTTCTACCACTCCGATGATAGTAAACTCCATATCGCCGGAGTAGGTGAACTTATCACCGAGCGCTTCTTCGGGAGTTTTGTAGCCAAGCGACTGCGTGAGCTTGCGGTTAACGACAGCTTCCGTTGTATTCTTTTTCTCCGAAAGGTTCCTCCCTGAAATTAACTTGAGGTGGAAGAGGTCGATATAGTCTTCGTCGGCGGTCTTGAGGTTTCCGTCAACTCTCTCATCCTTACCGATGGATGGATGTGTGATGGGATTGTTCACCCGGAAACGGGCCATAGGACTCGCAACACTTAGACTCACCTTTTCGACTCCGGGCAATCCCTGCACAACGCGCTTTGTCGATTCCATTTTTTCGACAGGAGACCCGGGTATCCTCGTTATCAGTATTGCTTCTTTATCGAACCCGATTTCGCTGCCAAGAAGATAATCCATTTGTTGGCCGGCAACGATCGTTCCGATGATCAACACCTGCGAGATCACAAACTGGACGACAACGAGACTTCTCCTAAGTGAAAGCAGTCCGGATGCATTCCGCGCATTGAGTGTATTTTTTAATGCCTTGATGGGGTTCATCGCCGCCATCACCAATGCCGGGTAAAATCCGGAGATCAGCCCCACCGCAAAGGTCATCAGGATAAGGAACAACAACTCGTTGACATTGCGGAATGTTTCCACGTCTAATCGATAGCCGAGAATGCCTTCCAGGAGTACGAACAACATTTGTGCAATTACAAGACCCAGTATTGCCGCGACGAAGGAAATAAAGATCGTCTCACCCAGGAACTGGTTAATGAGTTGCGACCTATTCACGCCCAGCGATTTTCTTACACCAACCTCTTTGGCGCGTTTGATCGCCTGTGCAGTCGCCATGTTAATGAAGTTGATACAGGCACTCACGACCAGGAACAATCCAATTACACCAAGAATATTGAGCATGGAATGGCTCACGGTGCGCTTATTGTAGTTTGTAACGCGTGTATCGGAATGAAGATCAGACAACGGTTGCAGAACATATTTCGCAAAAGAAGCCCGCTCTTTACCATTATGTTTCAAATAAAATTCGGGAAAGAGTCGCGTTTCCAGCGTCACCGCATCAGGGCTTCCGGGCACAAGCATGTAGCAGTTCGTATCCGAATTATACTCATTCCAATCTGTGCCTTCATGAAAATATGGGTTTGATGCCGTCTGGTCTTTGTAACTGCCGATCAATGTGAATGGAATGTCGGTCGTTTCAGGAATGTCGGCAACAACGGCTGTTATTTGCAACGTGGCCGCGTTGTTGATCGTAATACTTTTTCCAACCACGCTTGCAACATCATTCGCCGGGACCTTAAAATACTTTTGCGCAAGCGACGAAGTGATCACCACACTCCCCTTGTTGACGAGAGCCGTATTTGGATCTCCAACCAGGAAGTCATAATCGAATAACTTGAAAAAATTTGGTTCAGCGTATCCTACTCCTTTGTATTCCTGGAAACGGTCAGGATTTCCCTTTTCATCGATGACTGTAATCTGCGCACCGGTGGCATAGTAGGTCATTGTAGCATCCACTCCCGGGAAGTCATTTCTCAAAGCTTCTCCCAACGGATGTACTTGTCCCTCGCCAACGCCGGTCCCGTATGTTGGATGATTGTATTCGGTAACGAGACGGTATAGATCTCTATAATTCTTGTGGTAACTATCGAAGCTGAGTTCGTAATTGATGATCTTGTATATCACCAATCCACAGCCAATCCCGATAGCGAGGCCGGCAATGTTCATTATCGCGAAAAGCTTCTCGCGTTTCATGTTGCGGAATGCCGTGAAGAGATAATTCTTGAACATGGCGTAATTGTTTGAATGGATACTTTTATTACTGAGTGGCCTGATGATCCCGGGCCTGAACAACTTCAATACATGAAAAACGAACAACCATTTCGCCTTCCGCAATCCTTTCTCTTCAACATCTTTTGCGAAGAGCTCATGGAGATCCCCTTCGATGTCTTCGGCACAATCGGTATTGCAAAACCAGCGGAAGAACCGCAGTAAAAACTCCGGGGCCGTGTGCATGATCAGTTCAGTGCAAACTCAGGCACTGCATTCCATAATCCCAACCGTTGTTCCTTCGCCTCACGCAATGCCTTCTTGCCGAAGTTGGTCAACGAGAAATATCGTTTCCGTTTACCTCCGCGCACTTTCGTTGCTTCGCCCAATTCCGATTTAAGGAATCCTTTTTCTTCGAGCCTTCGCAATGAAGTCTGCATAGCGCCGAGGCTAACTTTTCTTTTGAGCCTTTTCTCGATCTCTTCGATAATAGCGATACCGTAAGCATCACCGTTAAGGATGGCGACAGTGAGGAGTACAATTTCCTCGAACTCGCCGAGCTGGTATTTGCCCATTTTTACCCGGTTTGTAGTTTATATACAGCAAAGAACGGGTAAAGGTTGCATTTTAACTACAAAATAGTTTATATCTTTTGTGAACGGAGGACCTGTATCGCCGATCCTTCTGCCAGCAACACCGAAGCGGGTTTTTGTTTTGACAGAAATCCGAATTGTGAACCATAGACGCTCCCGAAATTTACTTCCAGGCTATAAGTTCTTACAGGGTAGATCTCCCACCGGGGATGGGCTACTTCGTATTCGAGAGAATGATCGTTGCCGGCCTTTGTGTAGCCCCAATAATGTTCGGTCATGAATTCCTCTTCGCTGCCGGCCTCAATATTAACAGGCGTCTTCTCTGTCGACACACGAAAGTAGTTCCAATCGCCTTTCTTCCATCGATACTCGACGTTTAGGACGGCTGGTGTAGCGATCCATGAATGATTGGTGGGAAGGGTCTCGTAGTTTTCGTTGTAGATCGTGTTGGCGACGAATGTTATCGCGGGCTTGGGAACGATCTCTTTGACAAAGACAACGCCGCGTTTCTCGCCGTAGCGAACATAAAATCTAAGGTTGATCTCTTCGAAGTTGATGTGGAAGGGGATCTTGATGCCTTTCACACGCGTATTGTGAAACATGAAGCCGACCAGGCTCACGTAGCATTTACCCTTCCATAGATCGATCTCGGTTTTGGCGGGAAGGTATGGCTGAAGCAATGCGGGATCCACCACATAGTTTGCCATCGCGAGCTTGCGCCACTCGGCGGTAAGGAACGGTTTAGACATAAAAAAACCCTGCAGTGTTTGCTACAGGGCTTCAATTTACAAGGCTTTTGTTATCGTGCCACCAGCTTTCTCCTGATGAAGTCGGTAAAACGATACTTCTTCAGTGCGCTTGCGGGAAGATACCTGGCGCCTTTGATCTCGCCAACACAGTCGGGGCTTCCGCAATTGCATGGGAAAGGACTATCCATGTCCCATTCTGCCGAAGGATAGAAGAATGTCATCTCTTCTCCGGGTTTAAGGGCTTTCAGCGTTACGAGCTGCATGGTAGTAGTGTCGAAGAAACAGTTGGGATCACAGCTGTTGTTCATACACTCCAGGCATTCTGGAAGGAGTTCGATGTGCACATGCTCGTCTACCTGTACCGTTAAGTAGTTCGGTTCGGTGTGAGTAGCGCGAGAAATGAATCCAACGATGAATTCGTTGGCCTTGAAATGCTTCATCGAATGCAACGAGCGGCTGCTCGTAATGGGATCGATCCGTATCTCGGCAACTTCACCAAGATCGGATTCAACAATCGGTTCAACAAAACTCATTAGCGTGTAGTGGTTGTATTTAATCGCAAAGTAATTAATGAATGTTATTAATACAATTATCACTACTCTTCTTTGAGCGCATCAATAGGGTTTGAACGCGATGCTTTGATAGTTTGAGAGCCAACTGTAATCAATCCAAGTATTAATAACAGCATAACTGCTATGATAACGGTACCAAAATCAAAGTCGACCCTGTTTGGGATGAGCTCCAACCAAAAATTGCTGATGAAGTAGCTTAATGGACCGCCAATCACCACTGCAAGAGCCAGTACTTTAAGGAATGCTTTAGATAAAAGTATAGTTATACCCCAATCGGCGGCGCCTAACACCTTCCTGATACCAACTTCTTTCTTCCTTCGTTCGGCCATATACGTTGCCATTCCGAGTAAGCCCAGGCATGCGATGACGATAGCGAGGAATGAAATGAATCCCAAGATCGAAACCACGTCGAAGATGGCACGGTGTGTGCCGGCGAGCTGATCATCGTAGAACTCATATGTCATGGGATGAAGGGGATCGAGGGTCTTCCACTTATCTTCTAATGCAGAAATGAGCGCAGGCATGTTGCTGGTCGACACTTTTACATTCAGGTATTCGAAGCCAGAGGGCCTGTTGTAGATCATAAGCGGTCCCGGTGTGTCATTGTTTATCAAAAGCTGGTAACGAAAATCTTTTACCACGCCTGCAACAACAACCGATTGTTTGCTCCATTTCGTCTCGAATGTTTCGCCAACGATCTGCGATGGCTGTTTGTAGCCGAAAGTTTTCGCGAGCTCTTCGTTTACGATCACCTGCATCGTTGTTGAATCTTTAGAGGGGGGTATTTTTTTACCGGCAACGAGCGACAGTCCCAGGTTATCGATGAAATTCTCATCGGCTACGATGATCCATGCACTTTGGAACTCTGCATCGGATTGCCCGGGCTTCCGGATAGCGTCGCCATTGCTTTCGCCGGTAGCCGGGATAAGGTCGGATGCGGATACACCAACAACACCCGGTACTTGCGACAGCCGGTTGGAGGCCTCTTCGTAATCGACGCCCTGCAGCCCTATGTTGATCACATTCTCCGTCTTCATTCCGTAGTCGAAAGTCATGTAGTGCTGGAACTGTTTAAAAATGAGTATCGACGTGGTGATGAACAGCAACGACACGCAGAACTGCGAGACACTGAGCACTTTTCGGAAGCCGGATCGCGACGAACGGGAGCCCTCCTGTTTTTTCAATGCTGTGATCGGCTGGTATGCCGACATCCGGAAGGCGGGGAATGTTCCAGCAATGATGCCGACTATCAATGCGAAGCCAATAAAGGCGGCATAGGCCGACGGTTCGTTCGGCAGCTCGAAATTGAGGTGCTTGTTAAGCCATAAATTTTTGAAGGCCGGCCGGAGGGCCTGCAAGAACACGATGGCCATCGTGAGCGCGAGCATCGATACGATAACGGACTCTCCCAGGAATTGAAACACCAGCGACTTCTTGCTTGCACCCGTTACCTTTCTTATGCCGATTTCTTTTGCACGTGTAAGTGCCCGCGCTATCGATAGGTTGGTATAGTTGAGACATGCCGAGAGCATAATGACAAGAGCAAGGATACCGAGGAAATAGAATCCTTCAATGGGCAGGCGGTTGCTGGTGTCGTTACCGGTAAGTCCCAACTGCACGTCTTCCAAAGCTTGTGGTGCAAGCGTCAACCCTTTCGAGTACTCTTCCTGCAGCGATGCTTCGTTGCGCTTCACGAGGTCGGCGAGGGCAAGTTCGAGATCTTCGCGGCTTTTATTCTCACGTAAAAGTGCAAAGGTGTATGTACGAAAGTACCAGTTCCAGTTAGTCGACAGGTCGTCGAGTTTCTTTTCAGCCACCAATGCCGGCATGGTTGCCGACGACATCAGTACGTCGAACTTGAGGTGCGATTTATATTGTGACGGATCGAACACACCGGTCACTGTAAAGCTGCCCCACGAAACAGGGGCATGCCCGGTGTCGTCCGATTCGATAGGGAAGGCGAGGCCGCGATTATAGAATTCAACGGTCTTGCCAATGGGATCCGAGCCGGGGAAAAGTCGTTTGGCAATGGCGGCCGAGATCACAATGGACCTTGGTTGCTGCAAGGCCGACTGTTCATTGCCGTTAACAAGATCGTAATCAAAAACATTGAAGAAGGACGGATCGGTAAAGTATCCCTTCATTACCGCGAGTTGTTCACCGGCCTTTACATCGCCGGTTACAGAAGGGCGCAGTGTAACCGCATCTTCAACGGCCGTGTAATTAGCTTTGAGATTGGCGGCGGTCGGGAATGGTGATGTTGCGTAAGGCTGTCGTCCGCCGGGTGCATGGGTGAGGATGCGGTAGATTCGATCGCTCTTTTTGTTGAAACGTTCGTAGCGCTGTTGGTCGGCGAGCATGAGGATCACCAAAAGGCAGACGGACATTGCGAGAGCGAGTCCGAAGATGTTGATGAAAGAGAATGTTTTGTGCTTAGTGATGTTGCGAAGAGCAACGAGGAAGTAATTTCTGAGCATACCGGTTTAGGTTAATGAAATAATAAGGGTAATTATTATGCCAGTCCGGTATTAGAGTGGATTCTAACAAAAGAGGTTACATGTTGTACGGAAGTGAACAGGGGAGCGAAAGGAAAAGTCCGTCCAGGGGGCCAGAAGAACGCAAAGACGATGGCAGCACCGGTGGATGCCTGCGAGGTTAAAGGATGTCATCTACCGTTCATTCTTATTATATCGTTCCGTTTTCCCGGGAGCTTTAAGTGCCCCCTTGAGGGACTCAATCGCTTCTTTTTCCTTCCTTAAATGTTCCGGTGTGATTTGAAGTCTTTTACCTAACCTTTTGATGGGTCCGTAGATGACCATTGACGCGATTATGGCAACCGGGAATGTAACAAAACTAAGAAAGGGATTGTCCAATGAACTCTCGTAACCTGGAGCCCACGCCTGGAGAAACCGATCGAACATCCAAACCCCACCGTAGTGAAGACCGAGATAAGTGAAGAAGCCGACCCCAAAGTAAAGTTTGGCCGCCTGGCCAACGAGATCGGTCCCGCTCATAAGCCAATACAAACCGCCAATGATAACCGCGCAAATGACGATAGCTGTTGTCACTTGTCGTTAGGGTTAAATGCATCTATCGCTCATCGCGGTTATACCTCTGTTCCTCCGAACGTGGATGCGATGAATCTGTATTATTTGTTTCAATCAAATCGCTGTCGAGCGTAGCCTTACTGATCTCTTTTGGCTTCGACCATGATTTCCTTAAAAGCGTATACACCAGCCAGCATGTAAAGAAGCCGAATGGTATCGCAATTAACCCGAGAACAAATGCCGGTGTGGTATCGACAAAACCCGGAGACATTATTTCCGCCACGATACCCATCAGGAAACCACCTACTATGATGCCTAAATATCCCGATGCCGCTCCCAGGATCGCATACGGCCATGGATTCTTATCATATTTCACCGCCAATGCATAAAACGCACGACCAACGCCAACAATGAGGATTACATCTAGCATAGTTATTTTACTTTATTCGAATCTTTTCCAAGCGCCATTAAGTCTGAGTCGAGGGAAGTCCTATCCCTGGGAACGACAGGCGTCTCCCTCCATTGTTTCCTCAGGTAAACATAGGTAAGACGACACGTTACTATACCCACGGGAACGCTGGCGACGGATATTAGTAGCGGATCCTTTACACCGGCGCCGATAAAGGCAAGAGTGACTGGGATTACGCCAACGTAAAACGAGATCAAGCCAACCACAGCATAGCCCCATTTGTTTCTATGATAGTGTTCCGCCATGAAGTAAAAGGCCCGGGCAACAAACAAAATAAATAATAACGACAGCATACCTGTTAAGGTGTAACGGATATCTCGAACGCATCAGCCGACGAACGCTTCAGGTACTGATCATAATCATAAGGTGTATCACCACCTTCGAGCAGGCAGCCATCGGGGATAGTCGGATAAATTTCTTCGTAAGTCTTAACCATGTTCATAAACACACGGCGATACACATGGCTTCGATTGATCTGATCGGGATGACGGATACCAGCCGCGCCCATGAGTTCAACAAAGCTCTCGATTGTATTCTTGTGATAGTTGGCAACCCTCACTTTTTTATCTTCCACAACAAGACCTTTCATGAAGTATGGATCTTGCGTAGCCACGCCGGTAGGACAAGTGTTCTTATTACATTCGAGAGCCTGGATGCAACCCAACGCCATCATCATAGCGCGAGCACAGTTGCAAGTATCGGCACCGAGTGCCATTGCGCGGATCAGGTGAAAGCCAGTGAGAACTTTTCCCGATGCAATGATGCGCATCTGGTTCCTGACGCCGAAACCTCTTAGTGCATTGTCGACAAACGCGAGTGCATCGAGCAACGGCATACCAACGAAGTTGGTGAACTCCGGCGGCGCTGCACCGGTGCCACCTTCTCCACCATCCACGGTAATGAAATCAGGATAGATATTGAGTTTCACCATCGCCTTGCAGATAGAGAGAAACTCGGTTTTGCGTCCGATACAAAGTTTGAAGCCGACAGGTTTGCCACCGGAAAGATTGCGAAGGCGTTGGACAAACTGGATCAACTCGACCGGTGTTGAAAATGCACTGTGATATGGAGGAGAGAACACGGTTGTGCCAGGTTCGACCAAACGAATCGCCGCAACTTCGGGTGTGTTCTTTTTCGCAGGCAAGATACCGCCATGACCGGGCTTCGCACCTTGCGACAGCTTGATCTCGATCATCTTCACGTTCGGTTTCGCAGCATTTGCTTTGAACGCGTCGTCGTTGAATGCGCCGGCTTTGTCGCGTGCTCCGAAGTAGCCTGTGCCGATCTGCCAGATAACATCGCCACCTGGTTCGAGGTGATAGGGACTCAGTCCACCTTCGCCGGTGTTGTGAGCGAAGCCGCCGATCTTCGCGCCTCCATTGAGTGCGAGAACGGCATTCTTGCTCAGAGATCCGAAGCTCATCGCCGATACGTTGAGCACGCTCATGTCATAAGGTTGTTTGCAATCGCGGCCACCGAAACGAATTCGAGGATGGTGATCCATTTTGTGAAAGTCGACAGGAGCAATGGAGTGTGTCATCCATTCGTAGCCTTCGGCGTAAACATCGAGCTGGGTTCCAAATGGAATTGTGTCGATCTGTTTCTTTGCGCGCTGGTAGATCACCGAGCGCTCGTTGCGATTGATCGGTGCACCATCGGTATCAGACTCAACAAAATATTGCTGGATCTTTGGACGCAGGTCTTCGAACACATAACGGAGCCTGCCGAGCAACGGGAAGTTTCTCCTGATGGATTGCTTCGTCTGTATCATATCGGCAAACCCCATAATGATAAGCGGGGCAGCGATCACAAAAGCAATCAAAGCTTCCCACCAATAGAAGTAGGCCAATAAGCCAATAAGTGCAAGGACGAGAATACTCGCGAGAACGAATGTTTTCCTCATAGAATAGGAGTGTTGGTTACCAAATATAGCGTGTTTTGACACATTTTCGGGCGTTTTTACTACTTTTGCGAAACCAACGGACTGTGGTAAGAAAGTTCTTCCCGCTTGATAAGAATTACTTGCTCGAAGAAGCACAACTTCGATTACAGGACCGTCTCCTTTACCGCCTGGCAGACCTCGTAAAAGAAGAATACGAGCTTCGCAATAATCCTCTCGGGATTTGCGATGATTTCATACAAAAAGTGAGGGAGTTTACACCCACCGATCTAAAGCCACTTCACGAATTCTACAAAACCCTCGCAGGTGTTTATCGATACAAGTTTGGCGATAACCAGCTGGAGTTTTTGTGGGATGGGGCAGGTCATTCGGAAAAGTATGAGACCGAATGGACTGAGTTCTTTACAAAACAGGTGAGGATCTTCCTGAAGAATGAATTGTTCATCCGGGCTGTTCTTGACCTAACGGTATTCAACAACTATTCTCAGCTTGCCGAGAACCGAATGAACAACTTCATGCTTCAGACCTTCGAAGTAAAACTTCGTAAGGGTTTTATCAGGGTCGCTTAACGACTTCCAACTTCATTACTCAAACTGCCGCCGTAGTAAACGGCATTCATCAACATCTTCGCCGTTCCATACCAAAAGGCGCGGAACGTCATTCCTTCAGAGAAGCCGATCACCTTTCCGCGACCAACGTTGCTTACACCGATCACCGAAGTGTTCTTAAGCTTGTCATAGTTCGGCTTCGAAATGTATCCGCTCAACAATGGATTGCTTCCATATACGAGTGGATTCGAGTAAGCACCCTTTCCTTTTTCGAAGAAGAGGTTGTTGGATTTGAATACAGGGATCTTCGGATCCCAGTAACCAAACAACAGCGGGTTGCTCAGGTCGCCGTCGGCCTGGAAGATGGCGCCGCTGGTTTCCTGTGCACCGTTATTTTCCTGGATGTCGGCATAGGGCTTTGGCTTCGCAACGTCTTTGTTGTCTTCCTTGTCTTTCTTCGTTTCATATTTACCGATACCGGCATTAGCAAGCCAGGTGTTGGCATTTTCGAATGCAACGATCACTCCGCCGTTTTGTGTCCAGCTCTTCAATTTGTCTTTACCGGTGTCGTTGATCACGCTGAAGTTGCCGGGAGGGAAAATGATAACGTTGTACTTGCTGATGTTCGCGGTGTTGACAACACTTTGTGGTATCAGCGTAACAGGAATGTTGAACCGTGTGTCAAGCAAGTGCCACATCTCACCGGCGTCGTTGGCCGAAGCGCCGCCTTCTATCACCATCGCGATCACCGGCTTTTGCAACGCTGTGAAGCTACTGCTACCGAGACTTACGCCTTTATAGTCAAGACCGGTATTGAAACCATAGACGTCGATACCATCTTTCTCGGCGACTTCTTTAATGTACACCGACACTTGTTCGGGGCTGAGTTCCTGGTTCTCGAGTGGGATCATGATCGTTCCGCGTTCGAATCTTTTGCCGTTAGAATGATTAAACACATCGTTCGATACCTTGATGCGGATGCCATGGCTCAACAGCCTGTACATTGCGCGCGGGGCATAGTAACCGTATGATTCAAAGACGTAGGCATACGTTGCCTTATCGCCATTGATCTTTCCGACAGGCATTTTGAGCTCTGTAACTCTTTCACCCATTGCAGGCGGAGCTTTCAGTTCTTCGTAATCCATTCCGAAGGCAAGTGGCAACGTCCACGTGGAGATATCGTAGAACAAACTGTCTTCGAACTTCGAGCGTTTCTCGAACATCGCCTTCACTATCCGATAGTTCAACTGGTTGGCGGGCACAACGAATGCTGCGTCCGGTTCGTAGGTCTTTCCACCAATTGTTTGCGTAGACGGCAGTTTGTAGAACTCAACGTTCTGACGAAGCATCATTTCACCGAAGTGGAATGTACGCGTACGGTCTTTCGAAGCGCCGACGATGTATGCCTTCACCGGGTCTTTCGCTGCTTCAGCAGATGCCGTCTTATAGAAATCGCGCTGGTAATTGAGGAACTCTTCACGCATTTCATTGATAGCTTTCAATGAGCTAAGCATAGTCGTGAAATGATTCCTGATGGTGAAAGGAAAACGAAGAATACCGTTCACACTTTCCTGTGCATGTCCACGCGAGCTCGCTTGCTCGAACAAAATTCCGACTGCTCCCTGTGTGTCGGGATAGGTAGATCCTTTACCGTAATAGAAATCGTCGTAGCCTTCCTGTGTGAAGTACAGCGATCCGATCTGGTCTAATGCTTTCGCGTGATATTCGCCAAGTTTACGGGTTAACTCCTGGTTCTTTGGAGGAGTGAGTGGATGAACGCGCGATGGAACACCAGGCATGAAGAAGAATGAAGCATTCGTTCCCTGTTCGTGGTGATCGGTTAAGAGATTCGGCTTCCATTGCTGGAACTTACGGATGCGGGCTTGCGACTCGGGCAACTGTGCCACCATCCAGTCGCGGTTAAGATCGAACCAATAGTGATTGGTACGTCCGCCGGGCCACGGTTCGTTGTGCTCGGTGTCATTCGGATCTGGTGAAATGCTGATGCTCTTGCGTGAATTCACCCAGCTCGAAAAACGATGCAGTCCATCGGGGTTGAAACTGGGATCAAATAAAATAATAGTGTTGTCGAGGTACTTTTCGATTTCGGGACCTTGCGCAGCCGCGAGATAGTACGCGCCTACAAGACCTGCATTCGCGCCGCTTGGTTCGTTACCGTGAATGCTGCAGCCCATATAGAAAACGGCGGGCATCGATTTCACATCCAGTGAGCCGGAGCGCGCCGGATCACTCAGCTGGAGATGTTGCAGGCGGATCGCTTCGAGATTCTGATGATTTTTCGGAGACGTGATGGTAAGCAGCAACAATGGACGGCCTTCGTAGGTGTAACCCGTTACTTCCAGGCTAATGCGGTCCGAAGCCTTGTCGAGGGCATACATATAATTAACAAGCCTGTCGTGGCTCACATGCCATTCGCCCACCTCGTGACCGATCACCGATTTCGGAGTCGGTATCGCCGGGTCGAATTTCACGCCATCAGGCAGGTAGTAGGAAAGGTCTAGTTGGGTTTGAGCCAGCAGGGAGACGGGAAAAAACAGGGCCAGGAGAAATAGTTTCCTCATAAGTTTTAGGGTGTGTTAAACGGGTGGAAGTAAGATTTTTTTAACCGGAGCTACAAGGTGGAAATTACAGGCGGCGTTTCAATCGAATTCGCAGCCGAAAACGGCCCTTTTTGGAAGGGCCAATGTTATGAAATTGCGATGTGCATTCTTTGTGGACAGTGTTACGAATTTGTCATCAAATATTTGGTTATCAAATAGTTGTAAGAAGATACTCCGCACATACAGTATTATCAAATTGTTAACCATTTGTTCGGAAGATTTAAAATGAGCCGAACCGGGGCGAATGGGAAAAAGGATACTTTTGCTGCACCTTTTTTCCAACTAAATACTATCGTATGATTAGAAAACTTCTACTCACATTTTCTCTGACTGTCGTGACGACATTGGGTCTTATGGCCCAGATCACTACGTCCGGTATATCCGGTCACATAGTGGGCGTGTCGTCTGGCAAGGAAGAAGCTCTCCCGGGTGCAACAATAGTTGCCACGCACGTTCCTTCGGGTACAACCTACGGAACTGTAACGGTTGCTGATGGCCGCTATACCATTCCTGGTATGCGTGTCGGCGGACCATATACTGTTAAGATCACATTTGTAGGCTACAAAGAACAGGTATTCGAGAATCTCACCCTCAACCTCGGTGTTATTGCAACGCTCGATGTGAAGTTGGTTGAAGAAGGTACCCAGTTGGAAGAGATCGTGATCACTTCCGACAGGAACGACATCTTCAGCGCAGACCGTACGGGTGCTGCATCTTCATATGGTAGAGGTCTCATCAACAGCGTTCCTACCATCGGAAGAACAGTTAACGACGTTATTAAATACAATGCTTACGGTAACGGCAGCTCGTTCGCGGGGCAGGACAGCCGCTTCAACAACTTTACGATCGACGGTTCCGTGTTCAACAACGGTTTCGGTCTCGGGAGCGCTTCGCAAGCAGGTGGCAGAACGAGCACAACTCCTGTGTCATTGGATTCATTCGACGAGATCCAGCTCAACGTAGCTCCTTTCGATGTTCGTCAGTCCGGTTTTGCCGGGGCGAGCATTAACGCAGTTACGCGCTCTGGAACAAACGAGGTACAGGGTTCCGTATACACACTTCAGAGAAACACCAACCTGGTTGGACGCAACGTGGATAAACAGCCTGTAACAGGTGTGAACGTTGACGAAAAGACTTATGGTATCAGGATAGGATTGCCGATCATCAAGAACAAACTGTTCTTCTTCGGTAACTACGAAACTTTCGAAAGCTCTGCTCCTGCGCTCAACTTCCAATTGAACCGCGGACAAACCGGTAGCGTATCGCGCGTTACAGAGGCAGACATGATCGACGTCACGAACTTCATCAAGACCAACCTTGGCTGGGATGCAGGCGCTCTCGATCAGTTCAACAACAAAATTGCGAGTAAGAAGGGATTGATCCGTATCGACTACAACATCAATCAGAATCATAAACTGGCTATTCGTTATTCACAGCACGATTCACAGTCGGATGCTATTATCAGCGGCAGCAACAGTAGTTCAACTGCCGGTTTCGGTAACCGTGCCAACTCGCAAACGGCGATGTCGCCTGAGAACACAGGTTACATCATCATGGACAATACAAGATCACTGGCTGTTGAATTGAACTCCAACCTTATGATCGGAGGCCGCCCGGTTTCTAACAAACTCATCGGTACTTACAACTTCCAGAACGAAGACAGGAAATACAAGTCACCTTTGTTCCCCACTATCGAGATCCAGGATGGAACTAATACCAACTCGACGTATATCACGTTGGGTATGGATCCGTTCACACCCAGCAACAAGTTGCGTTACTCTACTCTCAATTTCACCGACAACGCCACTGTATTCCTTGGCGATCATACAATCACGGCAGGTATAGCTGTTGAGATGTTTAAGTCTGACAACCTGTTCTTCGCTTCTTCAAATGGCGTTTATGCTTACAGGAGCATTGCTGATTTCAAGGCAGCGGTTACAGATTATGTGAATAACCCTACGGCAACAACTTCACCTGTTACTGTTGCGCGCTACAACCTTCGTTATTCATTGTTGCCCGATGGTGTAGATCCATGGCAGACCCTTAAGACGAGCACTTACAGCTTCTATGTTCAGGACGAGTTCCAGGTTACTGAGAAGTTCAAGCTTACTGGCGGTCTTCGTGGCGACATCTTCGCTTACGATAAGCAAACTGCTGAAGACTTCTACAACCCTGTCGTAGGTGCGCTTAACTTCACGGACGAAAAAGCTGCTACTGATTATAAAGTAAATACAGGAGCATTCCCTAAGACACGTGTTCTTTTGTCGCCTCGTATTGGTTTCAACTACGACCTGAAGGGCGACAAGAGCCTGCAACTCCGCGGTGGTTCGGGTATTTTCGTATCACGCATCCCGCAGGTATTGGTTTCGAACCAGTTGGGTAACAACGGTGTAAACACAGCTGTTATCTCGGGAACCGGCAACGCTTATCCTTTCCGCGTAAATCCTGCAGATCTTCCTGCGGCGGTGCAGCCTAAGCCTACAACTGTTGACCTTGCTGCTCTTCCTCCTTATGTTGTTAACGCAACAGATCCTAACCTGAAGTATCCTTCGGTTTGGAAGACGAACGTGGCTGTAGACTACAGGCTTCCCCTTGGGATCATTGCAACAGGCGAGGTGATCTACAACAAAGTGATCAACGGTGTTCGTTATATTGATGCAAACCTCAAGGCTCCTACACAGCAGTTCAACGGCATTGACAACCGCGAGAAATTCGTTGCTTACGGTAACAACGGTCCACTGGCGACTTCTCAGGTGAACATCGACCGTTTCATTAACACAGCAGTAACGAACGTTTTCGTGTTGAAGAATACAAACAAAGGAAGCGCGTATACTCTTACTGCAAAGTTGGAGAAGCCTGCGGTTAAAGGTTTCGGCGCAATGCTCGCTTATACTTATGGCTTGTCGAGGGATCTTCAATCTGTTGGTAGCACTGTGCAGGCTAACGCTCCTACCGCGAGCTATCAGAACAATCTTACGATGGCTTATGCCGACAACGACCTTCGTCATCGCATGATCGGTTATCTCAACTGGAGATTCATCGACGGTAACGACAACAGGGGTGGATCTACCATGTTCACCGTAGGTTACAGCGGAACCAGCGGTTTGAAATACTCATACGTTTATACCAACGATATGAACGGCGACAACCAGCAGAACGACCTTATCTATGTTCCTAACGATGCAGCGACAGAAATGACATTCGTGCCGCTCACTGTTGGTTCAGGTGCTACTGCGAAGACTTTCTCACCAGCAGAACAGGCAGCAGCTTATAACGCGTATATCGATAACAACCCTTACCTGAAAACAAGAAGAGGCAAGTATGCGGAACGCAACGGTGGTTATTCTCCATGGTTGAACCGTTTCGACGTGTCGATCATCCGCGAATTCTTCGTGTCGGTGAAAGGAAAGAGGAACACGCTCCAGCTTCGCCTGGATATCCTCAACTTTGGTAACATGCTGAACAGCGAATGGGGTGTAGGCTATACAGCACCTGGTGCTAACTTCAACCTGATTGCACCTATCCGTGTGATCAACGCAGGTCAGCCTACAGCTCAGAACCCTACTTACCAGCTCATCACTCAGACTGTTAACGGGCAGACAGTACTTGTGCAGGATTCTTTCATCAAGCAAGCATCCTTCGCAAATACATGGCAGGGTCAGATCGGTGTGAGATATACATTTAACTAATGAATTTCAGGTGTTTTATTAAAAGGGGAGCTACGGCTCCCTTTTTTATCCTCATGTTTTTTGGAAGCTTAATGCTTCACGCCCAAACATTGAAACAGGAGCTCAGCAAGGGCAAGATGATGTTGTGTGCACATCGTGGTGGCATGTATGACAATCATGCTGAGAACTCGCTGCTGACACTCGAATACCTGGAGAAGAGTTTGACTCCCGCGCCAGTGATGGCGGAGGTTGATATTCGTAAGAGTAAAGATGGCACGTTGTGGCTGTTGCATGACAATACTCTCGAAAGAACAACAACAGGCACAGGGAAAATCGAGGACTCGACTGATGAATACCTGGAGTCATTAAAACTTCGCAATGGGAAAGGCGACGTTACAGGCGAAAGCATCCCGACTTTCGATCAATTACTCAACTTCGTTTCAAAGAGAAACATTTTTTTGATGCTCGACGTGAAGATCGACGACTGGAAACAGGTACTCGACTTAGTGAAATCGAAGAATGCCATCGATAAATGTCTTGTGCTCACATTCAAACCGGAGAATTCACGGAAAGTACACGAGCTTTCACCCAACATACTCGTTTCTTGTTTAGTAAAAGATCGTAACGACTGGAGCGAGATCAGCAAAATCGTTTCTCCGAATGTGATGATGGCTTACACTAACAAGACAACACCAGGTGATGTGATCAAAGAAATGAAGAGCAAGAATATTCTTTTGGTTACTGATGCGAGTGAGACTACAACAAACGATTCGAAAATATATCCTGCTGAGTTTTATAAATCGATCGGCGTGAATGTACTTGTTACTGATCTGCCTGTCGAAGTAAATGCGTTGTTGAAGTAAATCCAGTTCTCCTTTGCGTGCATTTCCTTTGCGTTCTTTGCGTGAAATGCATTTTCCGTACCTTGGGGTTATGGCTAACCCCCTGACTGCCTACAAAGCTCCCGTTTTAGGCATCCTTTTGCTCCTGCAATCGTGCGAAAAGCCTTCTGAGCAGGCATTTAGCAGTTCTCCGCAGGTTCAGATCGACATCGATGAGATCAAGTCGCGCGGGTATATCAACGCACTTGTCGACAACAACTCCGTTAGTTATTTCATTTTCCGTGGCGAGCCTATGGGATATGAATACGAGTTGCTTCAAAGATTTGCGGAAGACATTGGTGTTGAATTGCGCATCAGGATCATTTCAGGTGTCGAAGAATCAATCGACATGCTCAATAAAGGCGAAGGCGATGTGATTGCTTTCCCTTTAACGATTACCGATGAGCGTACACGATACGTTAATTTCTCGACACCACTGTTTACGACTACACAAGTGCTCGTACAACGTAAGCCCGATTCGACGACAGATGAAAGTCAACTCATTCGACTTCATGCCGATCTGATTGGCAAAGAGGTTCACGTGATGAAGAACTCTTCATTCAAAGAAAGGCTCGAGAGATTGTCGGAAGAGATAGGAGGACAGATCATTATCGTGGAGGATAGCGCCGGCGCCGAAACGGAATCGTTGATACGACAGGTTGCGCTGGGTGAGATCCCACTGACCGTTACTGATCAAACATTCGCGATGATCAACGCCAATAGTTATCCCAATCTCGATATCAATACAGTGATAAGTTTGCCGCAGGAAATTGCGTGGGCCACAAGAACGAATTCTCCGAAGTTGAACGAGGCGATCAACACCTGGCTTGCAGAGATCAAAAAGAAAGGAACATTTCGTTACATCTACGATCGGTATTTCAATAGCCCGCGTACGGCAGCCATCCGTATGAGCAGCGACTATTCATCACTCAGTGGAGGAAAACTTTCGGTGTTCGACGAGACCATCCGGAGGGAAGCGATGGAACTGGGTTGGGACTGGCGTTTGGTGGCGTCTATCGTGTACCAGGAGTCGGGTTTCAATCCGAATGTGCGGTCGTGGGCCGGTGCTGTTGGCTTAATGCAGTTGATGCCGGCAGCGAGTAAGCAGTTTCATGTTGCCAATGCATACGACCCGGAGCAGAACATAAAAGCCGGTATCAAAGTCTTACAGTATCTCGATGGCTTGTGGGCGAAGACCGTAAGCGATCCGAATGAGCGATTGAAATTTGTATTGGCTTCGTACAACGTCGGTGTGTCACATGTTATCGATGCACGAAACCTGGCTTCGAAGTATGGCAAGGACCCAACGAAATGGGACGACAATGTTGAAATGTATTTGATGCTGAAGACGAAGCCGAAATATTATCGCGACCCGGTTGCATCGGCGGGATATTGCCGCTGCGTTGGACCAGTGAACTATGTGAAAGAAGTGTTGGGGAGGTTTGAGGCGTACAAGGCTCACATCAACTGAGTTAAGAGTGAAGATCCCGCACGATCTCGTCAAAATTCAGGGTCTCCCAGGAGGTTTTAATATTTGGGTCACTCATTACTTTATCCATTATCTTTTTCTGCTTCAACCCGGTCGAATAAGCTTCGGAGTAACGGATATCATCCCTGAACGTTACCATCGAATACAACGGCACCCATTTGTCGGGGAATAGCTGATGAAGTCTTGCTTCGATCTTTTTGCGTAACAAAAATTCTTCGTCGGCAACGAGGTCACGCATCTCGATGAAGTTGTCGAGAGCGAGGGTGGCAATCGCGTCGGCATCGGGTTTACGAAGCGACTCAAATTCTTCGATGGTCTTATTCCAATCGTCGTTATGATTGGCGAGAAGTTTGTTGAGGATACGGCAATCTTCGAAACCTGCATTCATCCCCTGGCCATAGAACGGAACTACTGCGTGAGCTGCGTCGCCGATCAATAACACGTTGTTCTTATGGGACCATGGCCAGCACTTCATTGTTACCAATGACGACACGGGGTTCGAAGGCCATTGCTCGTCGAAGTCGGGAATGAGTTTTAATGCGTCGGGAAAAGTATCCCGGAAAAATTGTCCCGGGTTTTTTAACGATTCGAATTGATCAAACGAAAGGAACAAAGTTCCTGTGAAACTGCCGTCGGGATTGGGCAACGCGATCATCATAAAACTTTCGCGCGGCCAGATATGCAACGCGTTGGTCTCAAGATTGGAACCGGCGGGAATATGTAGTTCCTTATACCCGTGCTCAATATATTCCTGTGAAAAATTAAATCGTCCGCTCACCTGCAGTGCTCCACGAACGGCAGAGTAGGCTCCATCTGCACCGATCAATAGATCGAAGTCGTTTTTTTCGATATCGATGCGATCAATTTTGTGATCGAACTTTATTTCAACACCCGCTTCTTCGGCAGCATCCATTAAGATCATATTCAAGTCGCCCCGTGAAATGGAGTTGATGAACTGGCCTTCTTTTCCATAAGGCAGAAACGATAACTTTCCGCTTACGTCGTGCATCATGCGTCCCTTCATGGGAATGGCATTCTTGCGAATAACGTCGGCGAGGCCAACCTCTTCTAGGGCAACGAGGCCACGTGTGCTGAGCGCAAGATTAATGGAACGACCACGATCGACATTCGACTTCCGCATGTCGCCGCGGCGTTCGAGGATCGTAACCTTATAATTTCTTTTAGCGAGATAAATGGCGACCAACGATCCAACAAGTCCCGCACCAACAACTGTAACAGATCTCATAAGCTCTTCTTAAAGATCTGTCCAAACTTCCACACCTCTTCAAAAGTATTGTACAGTGGAACCGGTGCTATACGGATAGCGTCGGGTTCACGCCAGTCGGCAATCACGCCGGCTTTTGTTAGTTTCCTGAATACTTTGAGACCGTTTGATTTCATGAGAATCGAAAGTTGACAGCCACGATCGGCGGGAGTAATAATTTCAAAGAACTTTTCTTCCGGATCGATCTCTTTCAATAGGAACTCAGCATAGTCGGTCAGCATCATACTCTTCTTTCGGAGCACTTTCATGTTCGTTTTGCCGAAGACTTCCAATGAAGCAAGATGGGCAGCACCCGACAGCACCGGGAAATTCGACAACTGCCACGCATCGACGCCAGGCATCGGTACGAACCCCTTCTTCATTTGGAAACGTTCGTCTTCTTTGTATCCCCACCAGCCAGCGAGACGTGGTATGTCACGATTATCGAAATGTTTTTCGTGGACGAATGCTCCGGCAACGCCACCCGGTCCTGAATTCAGATACTTATAACTGCACCACACGGCAAAATCAACATCATCGTCGTGCAGCGACAACGGAAGATTTCCAACTGCATGCGCGAGATCAAAGCCCGCATATGCTCCCGCATCGTGAGCGGCTTTGGTGATTGCAGGAATGTCGAAGAACTGGCCAGTGTAATATTGAACGCCGCTGAATAATACCAGCGCAAGCTGATCGGCATTTTGTTTTATCGTCTTTACGATGTCTTCCGTTCTGAGTGTATGTTCGCCATCGCGTGGTTTCACTTCGATCAGTGCCGCATCGGGATGCAGTCCGTGCAAACGAATATGTGATTCGAGAGCATATTGATCGGAAGGAAATGCGTTGGCTTCGGTAATGATTTTGAATCGTCCATTGGAAGGTTTATAGAACGATACGAGCATCAGGTGAAGATTCACCGTAAGCTGGTTCATGGCCACAACCTCTTCGGGCTTCGCTCGAACCAGTCGACTGAGAGCTTTCTTAAAAAATTTATGATAATACAACCAGGGACGTTTCGCATGAAAGTGTCCTTCAACACCAAGCTTGGCCCAATCAGTAAGTTCTTCCGAAAGGAAAGAGCTGGTTTTTTTTGGTTGTAGTCCCAGGGAGTTCCCGGTGAAGTAGATCCAGTTTTTGCCGGGAAGAAGAAAATCGGAACGGAGTGATTTTAAGGGATCGTTCCTATCGAGTTTTCGGGCAAAAGCTAAATCATTCTTAAAATGCATTTCACGCAAAGTTCGCAAAGGTTTTCGCAAAGTACGCAAAAGTAGGTTTTGCATTTCTTTGCGCTGCCTGCGTTGAATTCCCGTTATGCTGTTTGCGTGGAACTTCTATTAAACGAACCTTGAATCCGCTTCCATTACCGTTCCACATTTCTTGCAGGTCCTGAATTCTTTCGAACCATAGAATTCGCGGAAGCGTGGAAGAAAATCTTTTTCAATGTTGTCGAGATGAAAACGATACTCATGAAGCTTGTTGTTACAATTTTCACAGTACCAGATCAATCCATCCAGCGTTTCGGGATCTTCGCGCTTTACTTCGATCACAAGTCCGACAGTTCCCGCGGGTCTCTCGGGTCTATGTGGTGTGTTCGACGGAAGTAAAAACATCTCGCCTTCTTTTATGGCGATGTCAACCGGTTTCCCATCTTCCTGGATGCGCACATTTATGTTTCCTTCGAGTTGGTAGAACAACTCTTCGGTCTCGTTGTAATGATAATCTTTGCGTGCATTCGGTCCACCCACGATCATCACGATATAATCGCCCGCATCGGCATACAGATTCTTGTTGCCCACCGGCGGCTTGAGCAGGTCGCGGTTATCGACGATCCACTGCTTCAGGTTGAAAGGTCTGCGTATTGCCATAAACACGATGTTTAACGGTGTAAAGCTAACTTTTTAACCTCTATATTTACACAAAAGTACTTACCAATGGATTTGAAACTGGACGGAAAGAATGCCGTTGTCTGCGGCAGCACCCAGGGTATCGGGAAGGCTGCGGCCTACGAACTGGCCCTGCTGGGCGCCGACATCACCCTGATTGCCCGCGATGAAAAAAAGTTGAAGGCAGTAGCCAAAGACCTGCCGACACCTTTGGGTCAAAAGCATGATTATCTCGTTGCAGATTTCAACTTTCCCGACCAGCTCCAGTCCGGTCTCGAAAAACATTTTAGCCGCGAAACTTTTCACATCCTGGTAAACAATACCGGCGGACCTCCTCCCGGCAACGCCTTCGACGCGAAGAGCGATGAATTCATAAAAGCATTCACCAATCATTTGCTCTGCAACCAGGTGCTGGTGCAGGCTCTTGTGCCCGGTATGCGAAAGTCGCAATACGGACGTATCATCAACATCATAAGCACTTCGGTGAAAATCCCGATCCGTGGTCTCGGTGTTTCAAATACCATTCGTGGCGCCGTTGCCAACTGGGCGAAGACATTATCTCTTGAACTTGGCCCTTTCGGCATTACTGTTAACAATATTCTTCCCGGTGCGATCATGACTGGTCGTTTGGAAACGCTCATGAAAAATCGCGCGAAGAAAGGTGTGAAGACTGTTGAAGACGTGAAGAAGGAAATGATAGCCGAGATTCCTGTTGGCCGTATCGGCGATCCTGCTGAAGCTGCTGCTGCTATTGCATTCCTCGCGTCGCCAGCCGCGGCGTACATCACCGGTGTAAGCTTGCCGATCGACGGCGGTCGGACTGGAAGTATTTAATGACTCCAGTCATGGAGCGCCTAACGAACTATATCGATGGCGAGTTGGTACCACCAGCTTCGTCATTGTATATCGAAAACTATAATCCTGCCGAAGGTAAAGTCTATTCATTTATTCCCGACTCCGACAATCGCGATGTAGATCAGGCTGCACAAGCGGCACGACGTGCATTTAAAGAATGGTCGGAGATGAGTGCCGATAAACGTTGTGCTATTCTCCTTCGCATTGCCGATCTCATCGATCGTGATCTCGATCAGCTTGCTGTTGCGGAGAGTGTTGATAACGGTAAGCCGGTGAAACTTGCGAAGTCACTCGATATTCCACGCGCTTCTGCCAACATCCGGTTCTATGCACAGGGTGCGGTCCATTTTGCAAGTGAAGCTCACATCACCGGCGTCGAGGCTGTCAATTATACACTGCGTGTTCCTTCGGGCGTTGCAGGATGTATTTCGCCGTGGAACCTGCCGTTGTATTTGTTTACGTGGAAGATTGCCCCGGCGCTTGCCGCAGGATGTACCGTGGTGGCAAAACCTTCGGAGCTCACCCCGATGACGGCCTACTTATTTTCCAAACTGTGTATTGAAGCGGGTCTGCCAAAAGGTGTACTGAATATTGTTCATGGCTATGGCTCCATCGTGGGACAAGCTATTGTTGAACATCCCGGGATTACATCTATCTCTTTCACCGGCGGAACAGTTACGGGCAAGAAGATCGCGTCCACAGCGGCGCCGATGTTCAAAAAACTCTCGCTCGAACTCGGCGGTAAAAATCCAAACATCGTCTTCGCCGATTGCGACTTCGAACAAACGCTTAGCACTACAATGCTCGCGTCGTTTGCCAACCAGGGCGAGATCTGTCTCTGCGGCTCACGCATCATCGTGGAGAGAAGCCTTTATCAAAAGTTTGTAGACGAGCTCGTGAAGCGAACGAAAGCTCTTATCGTCGGTCATCCTTCCGATGAAAAGACCAATCTCGGCGCCCTGGTTTCTGAAGCACATATGAACAAAGTGCTGTCGTACATCGAACTTGCTAAAACTGAAGGAGGACAGATACTAACGGGTGGCAATAGAATAAATTTGAACGGAGGATACTATGTTGAACCAACTGTTATTGTTGGTCTGGCACAAAGCTGCCGCACAAACCAGGAAGAGATCTTCGGACCAGTCGTAACTGTTTCACCATTCGACACCGAAGAAGAAGCCATCGAGATGGCCAACAGCAATGCTTATGGGTTGTCGGCTACAATATTCACAGAGAATCTCAAACGTGCACATCGCGTATCGGCGCAAGTGAAGAGCGGGATCATTTGGGTAAACTGTTGGTTGTTCCGCGACCTTCGAACACCATTCGGTGGAATGAAACAGTCCGGCGTTGGCCGCGAAGGCGGCTGGGATGCTTTGAAGTTTTTTACCGACACCAGGAACGTTTGTATCAAACTTTGATGGATTTCTTCAGCGTCGAGAAAATTGCCTTTACCATTTGGGGATACAACCTGAGTTATCTCGAACTGTTTGGATGGATAACGGGGATCATAGCCGTTGTTGCATCGGCGGCCGCTAACTTATGGAGCTGGCCTATCGGCATTCTCAACGTTACACTGTCGTTCTTTCTCTTCTACCAGGTGCAATTGTATCCCGACATGTTTTTACAAGTGTTCTTTTTCGTTACCAACATTATTGGCTGGTGGCGCTGGGCAAATCCCCGCGAAAACGAAAAAGATCTTCACAAAGAACTTAAGGTGAGTTGGATGAATCGTAAGCAACTTACGATCACGTTCACAACTGCGTTGGTCGGCACGATCGTTATGGCATTCTTCGCACGCAATCTGCACGAATGGATCCCGTCGGTTTTCAGTAAGCCGAGTGCATCGCCGTTCCTGGATTCATTCATTACTGTGATGAGTATTCTCGCCACGTTCTATATGGTCCAAAAGAAAATCGAATGTTGGATCATTTGGTTACTTGTCGATATCGTGGCAACATACGTGTACTTCATTCGCGATTTGAAATTTTATAGCCTGCTGTATTTTTTCTTCACCATCATCGCGGCCTTCGCGATCTGGAATTGGATCAGGGAATATAAAAGTTATAGAACTCAACCCGTATGATCCGAGGACTCATTATCGGCAAGTTTTTACCAGTGCATAAAGGTCATCTCGGACTGATCTCATTCGCAGCACGGCAATGCGATGAGTTGATCGTGTCGTTGAGCGATGCCCCGAATGACCCTATTGACGTGCAATTGAGATTAGGTTGGCTGAAGAGACTCACGGCCTTCTGGCCTAACGTACGCGTTGCCTCGATCAAAGACGATTTCGACCGGGAAGATCTTTCACTTTCCAGCACAGTGGGATCCGAAGCTTGGAATTCACGTGACTTGAAGTCGCGGC